>OGON01001286.1_pt1 | contig 17586 bp, 9 predicted proteins | sample 1552671 | NCBI WGS metagenome assembly OGON01 (sample SAMEA2580136, study PRJEB22360) | human gut metagenome | biome: human gut; feature: human-associated habitat; material: faeces | place: Denmark | collected 2008/2010 | reverse complement strand
GCCAAGTAATGACAGAAAATTTATGATGAAAATAAACTGTATAAATGAGATACAGAATTGCAGTTACTTTGTAACATTTATATCATTTAATTTTCAATATTATTTGTACCATTATTTTTGTTTAAATCAACCCAACGATATACTTCTGAATCAAGGTTGCGTCAACAACACTGATTTCGCCGTCATGGTTTACATCGCTGTTAAAAAGCTGAGTCTTGCCGAATTTTACAATACCTACAACATATTTCTGAACAGATGTTGCATCTCCAACCGTAATGTTTCCGTCTGGATATGCATCACCGCAAGTCAGGCAGTTCAATTTGCCACCAATCGTTGTTTTACACTCTGCGCCGTTTTTAAGTCTGCAATATTTATAAGCCATAAGGCCCGTATCCTCGCCAAGCTGTCTTGAAATATAAAACTCCGCATAGCCGTTCTTATCGGGGACAAAAGATGTTACCGCACCTCCGCTGACAAAATATGCGCCCGAGGTTGCATAGCAAGGTTTGCCGCTGCTGTCTGTACCGAAATCCTCATATGTAAAGTCAAAATTCTTGTATGTGCCATCGCTGAGTTTTCCGGTCATTGTGCCATCATCATTAAAGACATCAGGAAAATAGTCGGAGAGTTTAATCCTTATCTTAACATATTCTCCGCCTGTTGAATCATAATTGAATTTCATACCCGTATTACCAAAATAACGATTATCCGCTGTTATCATATGGCGAGTAAATTCCTGATTTTTCGGGAGATTTACAAACTTCGGTGCATCAATACAGTCCTTAAACATCACGCTGTACTTTTGATAATCCGTTGATATGAACATTGCCCCGAAATTCTTTGCCGTATTTTCGGTATATCCCGTTGTTGTAACAAAAAGCTGATTGTTTGAGATTTTCTGCGTTGTACCTGTAACTTCAAAGTCCTTGCGATCTTCATACTCGCTTACCGCACCTGTCATAAGAACCGAACCGACGGTAAGCACACCGCACATTGCGATTGCAGTTATTTTTTTAATTATATTTTTCATTGTTTTTCCTCTTTCTATCAGTAGGGGCGCTCATTGGACGCCCGATTTGATTGAATTTTATGTTTTCGCAAAATCAGTTGATGTTATGGAAGTTGTGTGTAATTGGCGACATATATATAATCTGTCTTATCAAAAAGATTGTACCATTACTTCGTCAGTTTGCTTTTACATGAAATTTTTATTTAACTCAACCCTACAATATACTTCTGAATCAAGGTTGCGTCAACAACACTGATTTCACCGTCATCGTTTACATCGCTGTTAAAGAGCTGAAGCTTGTCAAAGTCCTCAATACCTACAACATATTTTTGAACAAGCGTTGCATCAGTAACAGAAATGTATCCGTTTAAATCCGTATCACCGCAAGTTAAACCGACCAGAGTATCTCCGATTCTTCCGTAATCGCAATGAGCTCCGTCTTTAAGTCTGCAATAGCGGTATGACATTACTTTTGTATCTACGCCAAGCTGTCTTGAAATATATATTTCAGCATAGCCGTCCTTATCGGGAGCAAAGGAGGTTACCGCACCTCCGCTTGTCGCATATGCGCCGGATCCCGCATAGCAATTAGCACCGATGCTGTCAGTTCCGAAATCTTCGTATGTAAAATCAAAATCCTTGTAAGAACCGTCGCTGAGCTCAGCAGTCATTGTTCCGTTTTCATTGAACAGACGGGAAAAATCGGAAAGCTTAATTTTCACCTTGACATATTCACCGCCTGTTTTGTCAAACTTATAGAATGTCTGAACATTACCGAAATAACCGTGCCCCTGCGTCATCATATATTTTACGAATTTTTCGCCCTTTGGAAGATTTAAAAATCTCGGTGCGTTGATACAATCCTTAAACCATATATCGTAATCCTTTTCTTCGATTGTTTGGAACTTTGCACCGAAATTTTTATCGGTATTTTCAGTGTATCCCGTTGTTGTCACAAAAATCTGATTGTTTGAGATTTTCTGCGTTGTACTTGTAACTTCAAAGTCCTTGTGATTTTCATCCTCGCTTACCGCACCTGTCATAAGAACCGAACCGACGGTAAGCACACCGCACATTGCGATTGCAGATATTTTTTTAATTATATTTTTCATTGTTTATCCTCCGTTTTTATTGTTTATCTGTCCGAACCGACAACATATTTCTGCAAAACAGTTGCATCTGCACCGTAATGCAGTCTGCTGTAAATTATGACGCACGCTCACATATTACATAGTAACGGTCAAAACCGCCGTTGCCGTCACTTATGCAGGTAAACATCGTGAGCAAATCTCTGTCCTTCTGCAAATAGCAGTCGCCTGATTCGTTCGGCTTATTGACTTTGGTTTCAACGACCTTGTAATTGAGTGTATCCCAATAATTTGTGATTGAAACCCTGTCACCGATTTTGAGGTTGCGGAGGTTGTCAAAGAATATTCGACCGATGTATCCCGTGTGACCTGCAAGGACTGCGTTTGTATTCTTACCGCCGATCGGCAATGAGGTTGCACTCATATGTGCCGCACCGTAGCTCATATTTGAGCTGTTCGCACCGAGGTAAATCGGCAGACGCATATTTATTGTTTCGGCAGTAACATAGCCGTAAATGCCGTCGGTTATGCCGTAATCCTCAAGATTGACAGCAGCCTGTGAATAGGTATCGTTGCGGAGCATTTCATACTGGTTCGTTTCAAGTTTTTTGTTGTAGGCAACGCTGTCATTGAAAAGTCTGTCGAGGTCAGCCTTGAAAACAACGGGCTGTTTGGAAGTACGCTTGCCGTCCCTATCAATTTTGTAACCCTCTTCGTCAACCTTGCCGTCCTTGACCGCCTGTTCAAAAGAGCCGTCCTCAGCTTCTTCAACACGGGTATCAAAGCCGTCAGCCTCACCGTTTGAAATCTGTGTTCCGATAAAATTTGATATAGTGGGGAATGCGACAAGACCTATTCCGACAACGAGCATTGCTATTGCCACACCCGTAAGTATTTTTTTAATCATCGGAATCACCGCCCGAATTATTCTGATTTTCGTCAGCCGAGTCATCTCTCAGCCGTTTTGCACCGTTTGACTTCTTCTTTTTACGCTTGAGCAGAAATACAACCACAAACACAACAAGTGCAACAAAGCCGACAATTATGCCGATTGCGACTGCATAAGGGATTTTGTAACCGAGAAAAAATATGTAACCGTTGTCAAATTTTGCAAGCGACTCGCCCGTTTCAATATACTTTGTATCGTCATAATCGACACGCTTGCCACGCACGAGAAGTCTGTGAGTATTAATGCCGTATGGGGTACAGGTGAGGAGCGTTACAAGGTCTTCGCCGTCAACAATTCGCAAGGAATTGATTTCCGAGGGGAGAACAACTTCGATTTGATCAACCTCATATTTCAGCGTTCTGTCGAGGATATGAACATAGAATTCATCGCCGACCTTCATATCGGTGAGGTAATCAAAGAAAGTTTCTCCCGGAAAACCCGAATGGGCAGAAATTACGGAATGTGTGCTTGCACCGCCGACAGGCAGGGAAGTGTTTTGAAGATGCCCTGCACCTTTAGAAAGAATCTCTTCGCTTGTGCCGTGATAAATCGGCAGATAAACATTGATTTTCGGCACATCAATATAGCCGATAAGACCGTTATCATCAATATTGAGAGTTTTCTCATAATTTGCACCGATTTTCTGAAAAGCCTTTTCGTCGAATGGGTCGGTAATTATCATATTATTTGAAAGGCTGTTATTGTACTTAGCAGCCTCTTCAAACATTTTTTGAGTTTTCTCACTCGGCATCTGAGCAACTCTGTTGGTGTACTCCTTAACCATGCTTCGACTGACATAGTTATTAATTGCGGAGCTGACAAGCGGATAGCTCATTATGCCGATTCCCGCAACAAATATTAAAGCTATTAGTAAAATTGACAGCTTTCGTTTCATAAAATTTTCCTTTTCTGCGTGTTTTTGTTCCGTTGTTATTATACTATATTTTACTATTTATCGCAACTGCGTGCCGCAGTCCCAGTTCGTGAAGATAGTTTGTGCAATGCCAAAACATATTCCGCCCGAGCGTAACATTGTGGTGGTTTGCAACATTTATAAAATTTGATTTAACATATAATTTGCACCGTTGGCGACGGGTGGAGGCGGTTTTAGCATATACAAATGCGGTGTGGAACACCGCCACCTTAATTATTCATTATTCATTAAATAAAGCCAAAATAGAACGGGGATGCGTTGCCGCATCCCCTGAAAATTACATATATCATATCACAGATTTTAAGATAAAGATATTCGATTAATTATTTAGCTGCTTTCTTTCTCTTAAGAACAAAGAGAAGAACGCCTGCACAAGCGATAAGTGCTGCACCGCCAACATAGAACATCATTGTACCCATACCACCTGTCTTAGGAACAGTTACAGGGTAGTTAGCAACAGTAACATTGTCACCGTCTGCAATGTTACCTACAAATGTATACTCCTTGCTCTTGTCAATGCTTACTGTAAATACTGAGCTGTTGAGGTTGTAGCCTGTAGGAGCTGCTATCTCTTTTGCATAGTATGTCTGTGTAGCATCAAACTTGAATGTTGTTGTTGTGCCTTCGAGAACAAATGTAGCCTCACCGGTAGCGTCTGTCTTAGCAACTACTTTCTTGCCGTCAACTGTAAGAGGTGTTTTAGCTTCTGGGTCTGTGAATATCTGGAATTCAGCGTCAGCAAGCTTCTGAGTTTTGTCATTGCCGTTAACCTTAACAACCTTCATGCCGTATGTAAATACATCAGGTGAATTTTTACCGGGTTCAAAGTTTGTATCAGAATCGTTGCCGTAAACAAGACCGTCTGTGTTGGTGATAGGTGTGTTGAGCTTAGCTTTTTCGTTTAAATCAGCTGTGTATGTAACAACAACTGTTTTAGCATTATAGAATTCCTCTGATTCAAGTGTAGCAGATTCGAATACAACTGCGAATGTAGCAGTTGCCTCACCGTTCTTGCCTGTGTAAGTATAGTTCTTTTCAATAGAGTAATCTGTACCCAAAGTAAGAGCATCAACTGCGCCGTCGTACTTAACTACAACTGAATTCTCGTTGAATGTAAGACCTTCATCCATTGTATCAACGATTGCATACTTTTTGAGCTGGTTGTCGATTGAACCTGCTGTTGAAGCTGTAAGTGTGTAGGTTACAGTCTTATTGTTGTCGCCTACATATGTCTTGTCAGCTGTCTTGTCAACTGATACTGAGCTTGTTGAAACCTTTTCAGCAAGGTTGTACTCTGTCTGGTCAACAGAAACATAATTTTTACCATCAAAGTAAGGAAGTGAAGCAAGTGAGCTCTGAACACCTGTTACCTTAGCGGGCTTAGAAGTACAATATACATAGTAAAGACCTGGGTCTGTTACTGTTGCAGTAGCCTCTGTAACTGTTGAAGAAAAGCTGATTGTTGTAGCAGCTGTACCGAATGCAGCTTTGTCTGTCTTGTAGAGGTTATCACAAGCCGTGATGATTTGCTGTGACTTTGCATCTGAGTATGTGCCCTTTACAGCATCCTCAAGTGCTTTGTCGGTGATAGTACATGAGTACTCACCTGTTGTAAGGTTGAGGTCTGCAATCTTGAAGAAGCTGAATGTGTAATTACCGACTTTGTCAGTGTCAGTTTCATTAACTGCAAGTTTGTACTTAGCTGAATAGCTCTCTACTGCACTTGCTGAGAATGGAATCATGAGAGCGATCATCATTACTGCAAGAACAGCTGCAAAGATTTTCTTTGTAGTTTTCATTTTTACTTTCTCCTTTGTGTTTAATTTAATATATGTAATTCTATTCTAACCGAATGGTTAAACGGGTTGGGGTGGCTGCATGGCAGACACCGGCTAACAACGGTGTCCGTAGCAGTCAAAGAGGTTTTCTATGAAAGAAACATATGATTAAAAAATCACCTGTTCTAACAAGTTAAATCATATTGGGTTACTTTCTGCGTCTTGCTCTGCGTTTTTTACGACCTTTTCCGTAATAGATTGCGTAGCCCGTGAACATTGTCACCGCAAGACCTGCAACCGACAAACCGAGAACAACATAGCCGTTCATACCGTCACCGCTTGCCGAAGGCATTGTAATTGCACCGTCAACATAATTATATGTAACATCGTAATTACCCTCAACAGGAAGTGTGAAGTAGGAAAGTGTGTAGTTCGGGGTGTAACCATCTGACGGTTTGTACTCAAACAGACAGTATGTTTGAGATGTTGAAGTACCTGTTATATAATTGTCGGAACTTTCGTTCCATACAACTTTACCGTTTGTTTTTGCAAACTCGCCCTGACCGTCCTTGAAGATTGTCAGATTGTCAAACACAGCCTGACCGTTGCTGTCTGTCTTTTTAGAAGCCATATGAGTTTTCATTGAGGCATCATTAATGATTGTATTGATATCATCTGCAGTAAAGATATCCTTATCAGATACCTTCATCACCGCAAATTCCGTATCACTTACATTACCGCCTGTCTGATTCTTCTTGTTTACTGTTGCGCTTCCGTGTGTGGTTTCATTTTCAAACACGGCTTTTTTAGAAGAAGGATCGTTGAAGTATTCTGCAAGCTGAGCATCGGTTTTGCCTTCAATATCTGAGTTCTTAACCTTAATGTACTTAGCCTCCGTTACTTCACCGCTTTCAAGCAATTCAATCTCGGCAAGCCAGGTGTTTGTATCCATTTTATAATCGGATGCATTTTCACCCTCGGCAAGAGCCTCGGTAATCTTAAATCTGTAAACACCCGCAGTGACTAATTTGAGGTCTTTGAATTCAACCTTACCGCTTGCGTCAGGTGTTTTCAAATTCGTGGAAATTGTTTTTGCGCTGTTTGTCTTGATAGGTTTGCCGTCGGCATCCTGTTTTGCTGTATCCATTGATTCAAGACCTGTCAATGTATAAACGAACTTGCTGCCGCTGTAAGCCTGACCGTCAAGAGTTTTATTTACCGAAATGGCAATGTTTGTAGGATTAACCTTATTGATAAAGTTAAGCGCATTTTCTGCTTCGGCGAGAGTACCGACAAATGTACCGTTGAAGTCCTGATTGCCTACTTTATAAGGAACATAACCTATAACATTTTTCTCTGTAATCTTATAGGTTGCACCTACAGGAATATTGAGAAGCTTAATGCTTTCGCCCTTTTTGATTGTGAACGAACCGTCCTTAGATGTGCGGTAAGCTGTGTTTGAATAACCACTTGCATTCTTTTCTTTGAGCTGATACTCAAGAGGATAGGTCTTGTAATCATAGGTTGAACCGTCGCCGTCAAAGTCGAGAGCAATCGCAAATGTAAACTGCTGATCTGTATCGTAATCGGTTTTACCGTCTTCACCAACAACATCCTTTGAAATTTCAAGAGGTGCTGTCACTATACTGTTGGTATAGTTGAGCTGGAGCTGTGCATAAGCACTGTCATCCTTGTCATCTACAAGCTTGAATTCCGAGTTCGTAGTTGAACCGCTATCGATTGTTGAACCGACTCTGTTGTTAACGAGCTCCCAGTTTGTTGTGTATGTAAGCTTACTGCTCTTTGTTGACTCGTTAACCTTCATCTCATTGCCGGTCTTGAATGAGTTGTCAAAGTCTGCCATATAATCATCTTTAAGTGTGAAACCGCTGTTTGAAAGAGTTTCACTGCTTATGTTTTCGTCTGATTTTGTAAGCTTGTAGCTTTTACCGGAGGTATCGTTGCCGTTCTCTTTGATTGTATAATCAAAAGTTTCATTAGCTTTGAGGTCATCTGAAATTTCAGAAACAACATTGCCTGTATCAAGTGCCTTTGTAACCTTGAGGTCATTGTTAGCAGGTGTCATTGTGAATTTTACTGAGAAGTTAGACTCAGCCTCACCACGCTCCATATAGAATACTACCATATGGTATGTCTTGTTAGGATCAAGCTTATTACCACCGTTGATTGTCTTTGTAACGGTGCCAAGGTTTGTATGATGTAACACAGCGTCTCCGGTATACGGAGTGCCGTCACCATTCCACATTTTACCGTAAAGATCTGAAAGCTTAAGGTTTGCTTTAAGCGTGCCGCCGGTACCTATATTCTTCCACTTACAGAAGTTAACTTCTGTATTTTTGCCAAGGTCTGCCTTTTTGAATTTGTAAAAACCGTCTGATGTTTCATAAGGGTCTACAAAATATCCATCTACATTATATTTAGCAACACTTGGATCCTGCCAAACATTCAAACAGAAGCTAGCATAATCACCTGTCTTAACCCAAAACTCACCATCCGGAACTGTAGCTTTTGTCGACGATGATGAAGGTGAGTAGTCGGCAAACACATCGTCAGCTGTTGCTTTCATTGTATTAAAGTTAATTGAACCGCTTGCCTCTTTATGGTCACCGCCGAGGTCGAGAGCAAGCTCTGCGTTAGCACCTGTTGGATCTTCACCGATATAAACCCAAAGGTCATCGTCTCCGGTGAAGTCAAAGGTTACAGGTTTGTTGTCTGCAAGCATACCATCTTTCGGAACTCTGAAGTCTATATCAAGTCTGACACCAAAGCCATAGTTAAGGTTACAGTTAGTACCCTTGCCCGCTGATGTGTTCTGAGTATTGTTGAATGGGAAAACACCATAACCGTCTTGTCCACCGGCGAATTTTGACAACTCATCATGTACACCAAATTGTTCGCCCGCACCGTAGTTAATTTTTGTAGGTGTGAGGCCGTTCCATGTAAAGTAGATGTTATCGGTTGCATTTTTTGAAGTGAATTCATAAGTAGTAACACCATCACTGTCAGTAGTTGCACGGAACGGGAAAGATGACTTATAAACATTGGCAACTTTTGCATCATTAACTTTTGCATCATTATATTTAGCGGTTGAAAGTGCCTCAGCATCAAAGTAAGGAGCCTTGACACCATTTGCAACCTGAAGATTGCCCTTACTGTCAAGCGTGTTGTACATAAGACCCTGTAAGGACTGGTTATAATTACCGTCGCCCCATGCCATACCGTTGGAGTTGTTTACTGCATAGTAATAGTTATCATTAAAATCGTTGATGTTTGTAAGTTTTTCTGCGTGGGTCTTAAATGTATTGTAGTGTCCTCCACCCTTATACATATTACCGAAGTAGAGAGGATACTTCCAGTCCGATTGATGATCTAAAGCAATGTCGCTTATGTACTTGTTGAAGTTATCAAACTGATACCAATGGTTATACATATTGTCACTGCCCTGACACTGAAGATACCCTTTCTCCTGCTCCATATCAGACCAGTAGTCAAAGTATGTTGCGTCAACGCCTACGATGTCAGGATTATCTGAGAATGAATTTTCAACGACAGCACCATAGTTTACATTGTCTATTTCCGAGAATTTTGTCCAGCCTTCGCCTCTGGCTGTCTTAACATATGTAGCCGTGTTATCGTTGTAGCCCGAACCATCATATCCCGAATCTGTCGGATATGATGTTGCAGAAGATGCACCGTTGAGGTTATGTTCGTTCGGATGGAATCTTAAAAGCGCACCCGCCGGAATTTCACCTTTGAACACCACAGAACCGCTTACCTTGGTGTCTTTGGTGTCTTTTGTAAGCTCAACTGTTCCTTCATAGGCATCGTTGTAGTCAAAAGTTGCATAAACCTTTGTAAGCGACTTCCAGTCATCGTTTGAAACATAAACTTTTTTATATGTTGCCTTTGACTGTTTGTCGGGAGCTTCAACAGAAAGGTATTTACTTTCTTTGAACGAGCCGTCAGTCGTAAGATAAAATTCTGTGTCACCCGAAGCACCCGAAATGTCGATGGTCTTGATGAACGGGTTAGTCCACTGACTTTTTGAAGCATCATAAAGAGCATTATCGGCACTGTATGAGTCGTTAATACCGAGGTCGCTTGTTTGTGTTTCGCCCTTGTTGCTGAAGATTACATTTTTATGGGATGACTTAACATCTACATAGTAGTAATCGCTGTCTGAAGATGTCTTAGTCATTGCAACACCCGGCCACTCTGCGTTGAAGTCAGTATCGTTTACCCAAGAATATGCATAAGCTTCATTATAGGTATTATTGCTGTTATAAAGATAGATACGGCGAAAATCTTTTGCAACAGTCGTTTTGGGAAGAGTAAAATTAACCCCGGAAGAAAGCTCAATTTTTGTTGCACCGGATGGTGCAGTGGCTTCAAAAACTTCCGACGAAGGATCTTTGCTTACCTTTTCTGTTTTAAGAACCGTGCCGTCATCCTGAGCAAAACGACATGTAACAGAAGAAAAACCATTCCATTCCTTATTCTTGTTCAGGTTAATGTAAATCTTCTGATCCAAAGATGTTGCCGCAAACACATTAAGCGACATACCCGACACGGCACATATCGAAAGCATGAGGGTAAGTGCAAGCACAAGAGAAAAGCTTTTCTTTGCGGTTATGCAAAGCTTTTTACTTAATTTCATAATTTTTTCTTCTCCTTCATTGCCGATTACTTTGTTTTGGCAGTCAAAGTACAATTAAACAGAACTGCATAGGACAGTCCAATATATCTGCCAACTAATTATGAAACGCAATTTTTTGAATTTGTTCTTCTTTTTTACTTGTATACAAGTATATAATATTTTATTGCATATTTGTAGAGGCAATACAGCCAAACTTTGGGTAATATTTTTGGCTATTTTGCATATCTGCAAGCACGATTTAATATTTTTGACCATAATGTGATTTTATTACTTATTTATCGCCATTTTTTGTGTTTAAGATAAATTATACCCATTACACAACCTTAACAGGCAGTTAAAAAGTCAATTTCGGCACTAAATTTGTTGATTTTTAATTCTTTTTTCAAAAATATCAAAAATTTTATGCAGGTTTACTCCAAGCTGTGCGTGCGGAAATATGTATTATTTTGCGATTGCTGCTTTTAAAATGCCCCAAAACCTACATTTTACTGAAATTTTCAGATATATTTTTATAATCAGTTTCTATATCCGATAAAATTAATCACCGAACGCCTTGAAAATTCGGCATAAATAAAGGGCAGAGTATTGCTCTCTGCCCTTCAAAATGTAATTCACTTAAATCGCAATTATACAAACCGCTTTATGCAAACATATTAAAGATCTCTGCCGCAGCACTTCTTGTACTTTTTACCGCTGCCGCACGGACAGGGATCGTTTCTGCCGATTTTCTTGCCCTTACGGATAGTCTTGTTGACAGAATCCGTACCGTCTGCAGAAGTTTCTGTAGGCTGAGCAACCTGCTCACGGTGAAGCGCCTGCTTTACGGCGTCCGACTGTTCAACAGCTTCTTCATCATCGGATGCAGACTTTGCCGCTGCGGCAGCCCTCTGAGCTGCTCTCTTTGCCGCTGCAATTGCATCCTGTCTTTTCTGAATCTCATAAACACGCTTTGGCATAATGAGCATCATCTTGACAGTATCTTCACGAATGCTTTCAATCATCTCATCAAACATATCGAAGCCTTCAACTCTGTACTCAACAACAGGATCGTGCTGACCGTATGAACGAAGTCTGATACCGCTCTTGAGCTGATCCATATTGTCGATGTGATCCATCCAATGTGTATCAACATTCTTGAGGAGGTAAACACGCTCCATCTCACGGATTGTTTCCTCGGGAAGAAGTTCTTCGTTTTCCTTGTAGATTTCGAGAGCATCGTCAACGAGCATCTTCTGAATCTCTTCGGGTTCCATATTTTCAAGATCTTCAAGGCTGAAATCATACTTTGATTCATCTCTTATAAGCCAGCCTGCGTAGTAATCCTTGAGGCTTTGGAAGTTCCAATGTTCTGCAGGACCTTCGGGGAGATACTGCTTGATTGAAGTTGCGATTGTATCCTCAACCATTTTGAGGATTGTTTCGTGGAGATCCTCACCGTTAAGAACCTGATCACGCTGACCGTAGATGATTTCACGCTGTTTGTTCATAACATCGTCGTACTGGAGGACATCCTTACGAATGCCGAAGTTACGAAGCTCAACCTTTTCCTGTGAGCCTTCAATAATACTTGTGAGCATTTTGTTCTCAATAGGCATATCTTCGGCAACATTCATACGCTCCATCATCATTTTCATTCTGTCACCGCCGAACAGACGCATAAGGTCATCCTCGGTTGAGAGGAAGAAACGGCTGACGCCCGGATCGCCCTGACGGCCTGCACGACCACGGAGCTGGTTATCAATACGGCGTGACTCGTGTCTTTCCGTACCCATAATGTAAAGACCGCCGGCCTCTCTTACCTTTTCAGCCTCGCCCTTAATTTCTTCCTTATACTTGTCATTCAGTTCTCTGAATGTATTTCTTGCATTGATGATTTCTTCATCATCGGTTTCCGCATAACCTGTAGCTTCTTCAATAAGCTCCTCTGTAAAGCCCTGCTTACGCATTGCGGCTTTTGCCATATACTCTGCGTTACCACCGAGGATGATATCGGTACCACGACCTGCCATGTTGGTTGCGATTGTTACCGCACCGAGTTTACCTGCCTGAGCAACAATTTCAGCCTCTTTTTCATGCTGTTTTGCATTGAGGACATTGTGCTTGATGCCTCTCTTTTTGAGCATTTTTGAAAGAAGCTCCGACTTCTCAATTGAAATTGTACCGACAAGGACAGGCTGTCCCTTTTCGTGAGCCTCAACAATTGCATCAATAACAGCGTGGAACTTGCCGTTTTCTGTCTTATAAACCGAATCGGGGAGGTCTTTTCTTAAAACAGGCTTGTTTGTAGGAATTTCAACAACATCAAGCTTGTAGATTTCCTGGAATTCTTCCGACTCTGTCTGAGCAGTACCTGTCATACCCGAAAGCTTTTTGTAAAGACGGAAGTAGTTCTGGAATGTGATTGTAGCAAGAGTCTTGCTTTCGCTCTGAACCTTTACGCCCTCTTTAGCCTCAATAGCCTGGTGAAGACCTTCGTTAAAACGACGGCCGTACATAAGACGACCTGTAAATTCGTCAACGATGATAACTTCGCCGTCCTTGACAACATAGTCAACATCAAGCTTCATAACGCCGTTAGCCTTGATAGCCTGATTTACATGGTGCTGAATTGTAAGGTTATCAGGATCGGTAAGGTTTTCAATACCGAAAAATTCTTCGGCTTTCTTAACACCGCTCTGTGTGAGGGTTGCTGTTTTCTGCTTTTCATCAACAACATAATCAATGTCGTTTTCCTTGTAATATTCCTCCATATCCTCTTTTGCGTCAAGTTCTGCAAAACGCTGAACTTTAAGAGTTTTTGCAAAAGCGTCAGCCTTTGCATAAAGGTCTGTTGACTTGTCGCCCTTACCCGAAATAATAAGAGGAGTTCTCGCCTCATCAATGAGGATTGAGTCAACCTCATCGACAATTGCAAATGCGTGCGGACGCTGAACCTTGTTTTCCTTGTAAACTACCATGTTGTCACGGAGGTAGTCAAAACCGAGTTCGTTGTTTGTTCCGTATGTAATGTCTGCGGCATAAGCCTTTTTTCTGCCCTCGTTATCGAGATCGTGGCAGATAAGACCAACCGAAAGACCGAGGTATCTGTAAAGCTTGCCCATCCACTCTGAGTCACGACGGGCAAGGTAATCGTTGACTGTTACAATGTGAACACCTTCGCCTGTAAGAGCGTTGAGGTATGCAGGGAGGGTAGCAACCAAGGTTTTACCTTCACCGGTTTTCATCTCGGCGATTCTGCCCTGGTGAAGAACGATACCGCCGATAATCTGAACGGGGAAGTGCTTCATACCAAGCACTCTCCAGCCTGCCTCACGACAGGTTGCAAATGCTTCGGGGAGAATATCGTCTGTTGTTTCGCCGTTGGCAAGTCTTTCTTTAAGAATTGTTGTCTGGTTCTTGAGTTCACTTTCGCTCATAGCCGCATATTTATCTTCGAGTGCAAGCACCTTGTCACAGATTGGTTGCACACGCTTAACTTCACGCTTGCTGTAGTTGCCGAACATAGCCTTTAAAAAATTCATCAGGGTTCTTCCTTTCAATGTACCGAAAAAATCGGTCAAACTGTATTTTCAATAATATAATTTTAATTTACTGCACCGCAGACGCTCCAAGGCTTTTTGCAGCCTGAATCATTGCGGCCTCAACCACGGGACCGGCATATTGAAAACCGAAACCCGAATCCTGTACAACACAGGCAAAGGCAAGAGGGCAGTCCTCATCTTTTGAGTAGCCGACCATCCAGCCGTTAGGGTTCTTATCATCGCCGACTTCACCCGTACCTGTTTTGGCACAGACTGTAAGTCCGCCGAAAAGGTTGTCGCCGTAGTAATCCGAAACGGTGTATCTCATAACATCATCAAGCTTTGCCGCCGTATCGGATGAAAAAAGCTCCTGTCCGCTGCTCTTGTAGTTTATGCCGAGTGCGGAGAGTATGGACTCATCTTTGATAAGGGTAGGGTTTGTAGCCTTACCGCCGTTTGCGATTGCACCGCAGATAATTGCCATCTGCATCGGGTTTACCTTGTCATTATACTGACCTACGCCCGACCAGCCAAGCTGGTTTTCATTGGCATCGCTGACATCATATGAACCTTTTGCGGTTTTAATTCCGTCAACATCAAAGGAGCTGTTAATGCCGATTTTCTCGGCAGTTTTTGTCATTGTGTCACTTCCGAGTTCAACGGCAAGCTTTGCAAAAACAATATTGCAGGAATGTGCCATTGCCTCTTTATATGTCAGCGTTCCGTGAGTTTCCATATCCGTACAGGTAACTTCACTTCCGCCTATGTTCTCACTTCCGTTACAAACCCAAGTGCGGTCATAAAGGTCGGGAATATTCTCGATTGCCGCCGCAGATGTAACAATTTTGAAGATTGAACCCGGAGTAAAGGTTGACGAAAGCACATTATCAAGGTAAACACCCTCGTATTCGCTTTCGTTGTCCTCGGTAATTTCGGGAGGAGCCTGCGGATCGTAAGCCATGGTGCTTATGGAACAGATAACCTCGCCTGTTTTGTAGTTATATATTACACAGGCACCTTTTTTGTTATAAGCTGCAAGAACATCATAAGCCGCCGCACAGGTTGCGGAATCGACTGTCAGCTTTATATCGTGAGAGGCACGCAATGATTCCGGCATATTAAGTCCGAAAACAAGGTTATAGCCTATCAGCTGAGAACGATACATACTTTGAACAGCCGTTGAAATGTTAAGGCTGTCATCACCGACAACATGAAGCAGAGATTTTCTTACGCTCTCGCTTTCGTTATAAACTCTTTTACCGTCAACCGTCTGTGCAAGAGCCGTGCCGTTGCGGTCATAGATCGCTCCTGCCTGTGCAAGGCCGCCGTCACCTGCTATATGCGCATTATATGCCTGATCAACCCAATCGTCTGCCCCTGTTACAAGCTCAAAGGCAAGATAGCCGAGTCCGCCGATAAACGCAAGCGCAACTATATATATAAGTGTACTTCTGCGAAGTATTTTTTTCAAACCTTACACCACCCTGTGTATCAAGTGAACAATCGAAAAATTAAAGAAAATGCGGCTTTGCTTGCAAAGCACTATGAATACGGTCGGGAGATAGAGCATTTTATTTTGCTGTTTTTCCTCTCTACAACAATTTTCCATTTTCAATTTTTCATTTTCAATTTACTAAACTTATCTTTTTACCGAATAAGTTCTCTCGTCTGCGGCTTTGATGAATGCAACAAGTCCCCAACAAGACATAATACTTGAACCGCCGGCAGACACAAACGGAAATGTTACGCCTGTGAGCGGAAGGACATCGGTTGCACCGAAAACATTGAGAGAAAGCTGAACGACAAAAAGTCCTGCCGCACAGCACGCTGAAATTGAATAAAAGGTACTTCTGCTTCGGGTTGTAATTGCCCTTGCATAAATAAACATTGCACCTACAGCCACGGCAAGTGTGAACGCAACGATAACTCCCATTTCTTCCGAAACAAGTCCGAAAACAAGGTCACTTTCGGATGCGGCAACCTGCTTTAAAAAACCGTTGCCGATACCTACGCCGAAAAGTCCGCCGCTTGCCATATATGTGAGAACTCTTGCCTGCTGATAACCGAGGTTGTCCTGAGTATGTTCCCACACATGACGCCAGCCCGAAAAACGGTCGGCAACATACGGTTTAAACTTGAGGACAAAGGTTACGCCGAAAATTGCGGCGGCAACAGCAAGAATAATCGTCTTGAAATCGCCCGAGCGCATAAACGCTGTGAGCAAAAATGTTACAAAGAAGATGAGCGCAGTACCGAAGTCACCCATAAGAGCCAAAAGACCGACGCAGACTGCCGAGAAGATAATGTACTCAAGCAGGTTCTTCTTTGTCATCAACACATCAAGCGAACTTGCGCCGATAAAGATGAAAATAATCTTTGCAAGCTCTGACGGCTGAAATGAAAACGAGCCGATATAAATCCAGTTGGCAGCGCCGTTTGTAATCTTACCGAATACAATTGTTACACCCAAAAGACCGACCGCACAAATCATTGCCGGAAGTCTGAGTTTATTTACCTTATCGGGATCTTCAATCAGCTTGATGATTACGCAGAAGAAAATCATACCTATTGCGGCGGCAACAAGCTGAACATAAGCCGAGCGTTCCGACTGTCTGATAAGCATCATTACGCCTATGCCCGTCAAAAACAGGGCGAGCGATTCAAGCTCGAAATTTACTCTGCGGATTACAAAATAGGAGATAAAGAAGAATCCCCATTCAACAGCCGCAAGAGCGCCGAACAGCACGAGCGGAGCCATTGTATTTGTGCCGTCATTCCAGAACATTGCCTGAACGCACATAAAGAAGTGAAAAAATGTAATAAGAAGCATAAGCTTCCACGATTTCATTGCAGGCTTATCGCTGACCTTTGAGAAAAACCAGCTCGACTGCAACGGCTGTTGGAACTCCTCGCCTCTTTTTACTATAAGGCTTGTACCGCCTATTGTTATTGTATCGTCAATAAGCACCTTTGCTCTGCCTCTTGTTCTTTTGCCGTTGAGCATTGTGCCGCTCTTTGAGTCGGTATCGCTTACATACCAACCGTCTTTACGGCGAAGGAGTACACAATGATTTCTTGAAACTGTCGGGTCATCAACGGTTACATCACTGCTTTTACTTCTGCCGATTGAATTTTCCCAAAAAAGCACGGGGAGTATCTCGCCCGTTGCAGGGTTCAAAAGTGAAATCAAAGGAGTTTCGGGACGGCGGCGACGGCGCATTGCGGCAAAGCACTGGTACACAATTATTATTGCATAAACAGGCATAAGAAAACGCAGTGCAACAACACCCATATCGAAAATTATCGAAAGATCCGGCACTTTTTTCAACTCCTTCACAAATCATCTGTCCTAAAAATAAGCATACTTAAAGTTATACAGTTTAAATAATAATCCAATTTCCTCCAAAAGTCAATAGCCGTGTGTCACGGCAGCCAATTCGTGAAGATAGTTTGTACAATAAAAAACTAAAAATGCCCGAGCGTGACTTTCTATATTAAGATGGTTTTTTCAGTCAAATACTTTAATGCCCGAGCGTAGCACATTTTAATTGTTTGTACAAACCAAACTGTAGGGGCGTTCATCGGACGCCCGCAGGTAACGGCAGAATTTTCCTAACAGGTTAAATTTT
>OGON01001269.1_pt1 | contig 17713 bp, 14 predicted proteins | sample 1552671 | NCBI WGS metagenome assembly OGON01 (sample SAMEA2580136, study PRJEB22360) | human gut metagenome | biome: human gut; feature: human-associated habitat; material: faeces | place: Denmark | collected 2008/2010 | reverse complement strand
ATCCAGTACTCCTACCTCGGAAGACAGGATCAGATAACCGTCATCTGTAATATAATACCTGGATGGTCTCAGACCGTTCCGGTCGAGCACGGCACCGATCAGATCTCCGTCACTGAAGACGATGGAGGCAGGTCCGTCCCAGGGCTCCATCATAGTTGCATAATACTGATAGAAATCCTTCTTTTCCTGGTTCATCGTATCATTGTTTGCCCATGGCTCCGGTATGGTGATCATCACAGCCAGAGGCAGATCCATGCCGCTCATCATCAGGAACTCCAGCGTATTATCCAGCATAGCGGAATCGGAGCCTGCGGCATTTACCACCGGAAGAACCTTGTGGAGCTCACGGTTGAAATATTCACTGGACATGGTCTCCTCACGTGCCAGCATCTTGTCCGCATTTCCGCGGATGGTGTTGATCTCACCGTTATGTACGATCAGCCGGTTCGGATGCGCTCTTTCCCAGCTCGGATTCGTATTGGTACTGAATCTGGAGTGGACAGTAGCGATCGCTGACTCATAATCCGGACTCTGCAGATCCTTAAAGAAGGTACGCAGCTGTCCTACCAGGAACATTCCCTTGTATACGATGGTACGGCTGGAAAGGGATGCCACATAGGTATCCTCCACACTCTGCTCAAAGACGCGCCGTACCACATAAAGCTTCCTGTCAAAATCCAGTCCTGCTGCCACATCCTTAGGTTTCTTTACAAATCCCTGCATGATGCAGGGCATCTTTTCCAGGGCTTTGTGACCCAGTACGGACGGTACGGTAGGAACCTCTCTCCATCCCAGGAAATCCAGTCCCTCCTTCTCCACAATGATCTCAAACATCTTCTTTGCCTGATTGCGCTTCAGCTCATCCTGTGGAAAGAAGAACATACCGATTCCATATTCTCTCTCTGAACCTAAAAAGATGCCGAGGGTCTTACAGGTTTTCGAAAAGAACTTGTGTGAAATCTGTAACAGAATTCCTACACCGTCACCTGTTTTCCCTTCGGCATCTTTGCCAGCTCTATGTTCAAGATTTTCTACGATTCGCAGTGCGTTTTCAACGGTTGCGTGGGTTTTGATTCCCCTGATGTTGACCACTGCGCCAATACCACAGTTATCGTGCTCAAATTCCGGGCGATATAATCCGGGGGTCTGAGCCTGCGGCGCTCTGTCTTTCATATCCATACGCCCAACCCTTTCTCTTTTTTGTTGTAATTGTTTTTCCACAACAGACAGCTGTGTTTGTGTGTTACTATACACCCATTTTTCCCGGATGTAAAGAGGAACTTTTTGGATAGTTGTCTGTTTATTTGATAATTTATTATTATCTTTTATGTTTTCAGATATTTATGTCTGTTTAATCTTTGAGTCATGCAATGAGTTGCCTGACACATGAGCATTACGTCAATTTTACATGCAAGCATGAAAATCATGACCTTTTGCCCCCAACATCATCTGAAAAAGGCATATAAAAATACCAGAATCCAGAGTTCTATCTGTTGTTCAGTATGAAACAGCACATAAAAGATTCATTTGTCGGGCAACTCATATTATGGATATGATCACTGTACTCAGGTTCACTGCCATATGAAAAATGACCGGCACTGCCAGGGAATCCCACTTCTCATAGGCCAGGAGCATGACCAGACCCATGGGGAAGGCAAAGAGGATCTGTACCATGTTTCCGTGATACAGGGCAAAGACTGCCGCTCCCAGAAGGACTGCCGCCCACACAGGAATGTATTTTTTCAGCCTCCTGTAAAACAGCCCTCTGAACAAAAATTCCTCCATAACGGGGATAAGAATACCCAGTCCCAGAACCTGGGCGACGATGTCACTGGCGAGCAGCCCTTCCTGAGCAGCATTTGTAAAATGCTCCGTCACTGCAAAATGATTCAGCACAACCGTAAGCAAAATGTTCAGTACAACACCGCTTACCGCCACAAAAGGATATACCCGCCATGGAATCTGATTCTTCTGTTCCGGTGCCTCCCTTCTGTCCTTCCGGTACATCCACACAAGTCCCGGAAGTGTCACGACCGCTGTCACGGTTGTAAGAGATGCCGCATCCAGCCTGTTTCCAGACAAAAGTACCATGATATTGGACAAAATCATATAGAAAAAAACGGGTGACAGAACATCCCATATTCCGTAAATCATAACATTCCACTGTTACTGTTCACTCCATGACCAGCAACATTCCCCTTTCTCTTAGATGTCAGATATTTGACACATTAAGTTTCCTGTTCTATACTCAAGGAGTAATCTTGTAATTTCTCAAATCTTTTTTATCCCTGAAAGGATTTCACAATGCGTAAATTGAAAAATAAAAAAACCGTCCTTTTCACCACAGGCATTCTCCTGTTGCTCTGTCTATCGGCCGGTGCACTGCTCTGGCAGCATTTTCATGCCGTTCCCGGTACGGTTGCCCTGATCTATCAGGACGGTGAACTGATCAGACAGATCGATCTCTCCCATATATCGGAGCCTTACAGCTTCACGATCGAATCCACAGGCGGCGGATACAATACGATCTACGTAGAACCCGGAAGGATCGGTGTCTCAGATGCCGACTGCCCGGACAGGATCTGCCAGAAGATGGGGATGATTTCCGACAGCTCGCACCCCATCAGCTGCCTTCCCCACAGACTTCTGATCAAAATCTCAGGCGGCAGCAGCGATCTGGATGCCATTGCCGGTTAGAACAGCAGATCCTCCTACTCATGAGGAGCACGCCCATGATCAGAATCAACTACACAGGAAAAGAAACCGGAGGTCTCTATGAACATTAAACGAATGACTATTCTGGCTATGTATACGACCATAGCCCTTACGATCTTTATCGTTGAATCTCTGCTCCCCGGGCTGGCTCCCGTACCGGGCATCAAGCTGGGGCTTGCAAATATCGTCACACTCTGGCTGCTTAACTATGCCACACCCCGGGATGCCCTCACAGTACTGTTGCTTCGCATTACGATCGCCAGTATGGTCGCCGGACATATGATGTCCTTTGCCTACAGTCTGTGCGGGGGCATTTTCTGTTTTCTTGCCATGGCATTGCTTTTTCGGCTCCTCGGCCGGAAATATATCGTATTTATCAGCATCATCGGTGCTCTTTTCCACAATCTGGGGCAGATCGTAATTGCCATGGCCGTTCTGCAGTCCTTAAGCATCCTCGCCTATCTGCCTGCACTGACGGTCAGCGGCATCATCACAGGATCCTTCACAGGACTGTGCGCCTATTTCGCCTCCAAACGTCTGAAAAAAGAGCAGGTCTGGCCTCTGTAGCCTCTGACCCTCTTCCATCTTCCGTTTGCCCATAATCACAGGCCGTATCGTGTGATCTACCAGAAGCTCCGGCAGTGAAAGGTTTCCAAACTCCATCAGATTTCGCAGGAAGGATTTCTCCGATGCCGCCTGCAGAAGCCCTTCCAGTCCTTCCATGATCAGATTTTTTCCAGGTGTCTCATCAAAGCAGATCTTTACGTCGTTCTCTCCCCGGAAGAATATTTTTATCTTTCTTCTCGCCGCTTCTTCAAGAAAAGCAATATCCAGCTTCAGAACCGGTACATCCTCCTCATCTCTGGAAAATTCCCCTTTTACTGCTGCAAGATAGGTCTCTCCGTGTACCGTAACCTCAGAGACGGCAGCTGTCCGGAAACCGATCTCAAGCTTTTGCAGCTCATCACCTTCCCACAGAAGCAGCCAGTTTTTCTGTTCCTCGATCCGGAACCCCACCTGACGGATTCCGTCTGTGAAATTATTGTGGAACACCTGTATGATCAGCGGCAGCACCCCCGCCTGCTGTACCTCAAGTTCATAGTCCTTTCCATTTACGGACTGCATCATACGTTCTGTCATCTTTGTTGTCTGCTGTTTCCGTCCACTCTTCCTGTTCTTCTTCCATCCACCCCGTGTGATCGGCGGTTTCTCTGTTCCTCCCTGAGACAACCGCACCGCTGTCTCGTACAGGTAACGCTGTGCCACAGGATCCGGCGGAAGCTTATCAGCAGGCGTGAATACCTGAAAGAGCGGCTCACCATCCTCTGATCGTCCGGTCTGCCTCCGGTCAAAATAGTTCTGTACGATATTCAGCAGAATACAGTTCTGAAACAATTCATTGCTGCCCGCATTGAGTACGATCACCATTCGCAGATCGGGATAGACCACCACGTTTTGCCCCAGCATCCCGTTAAAATTAAAGCTTCCTTCTCTTCTGCCCCTCCAGATCTGATAGCCGTACCCGTTTTCTCCCATTTCAGGGGGCGTATCTGCCAGCTTCGACACCGATCTTTCCACCCATTCCTGAGGAATAATCTGCTGCCCTTTCCAATTTCCTTTATCCAGATAGAGCTGCCCCAGCTTAGCCGCATCCTCCTGGCACATAAAAAGCCCCCAGCCGCCCTTTGTGATTCCTTTCGGGCAGGTCTCCCAGAAGAAATTGCGGATTCCCAGAGGTTCAAACAGCCTTGGCGTCAGATAGTCAGCCATCGTCTCTCCTGTGATCTCTGTAACGATCGCAGAAAGCATGTAGCTGTTCATACTGTTGTATTCAAATTTCGTTCCGGGGGCAAAGCTGACCGGAGCATCCAGAAAGGATTTCACCCAATCATCACCCGACACGATTCCGATTTCATTAAAAGACACACCGCTGGTCATAGTGAGCAGATGCTCTACCGTGATATTTTTTTCCCTCAGATTTGCTAATAAACTTCTCTTTGAGAAGATCTTCCCGATCTTATCATCCAGATTCAGCTTCCCTTCTGCAATCAGCAGACCGATGGCCATTCCTGTGATGCTTTTACAAAGAGAATGCTCGATGTGCCATACTCCTGTCTGGTAAGGCGCAAAGCTGTATTCCCCGATCACAAAGCCGTTTCTCAGAATCATGATCTGGTGGATATCTGTCTCCTTTTTCTCTGCCACCTCCTGAAGAAAAGCCGCAAGATAGCGGGAGGAAATTCCCTGTTCCTCCGGAGTACACCGGGGAAATGGCTGTTCTTTTGGCTCTTCCCTGTGAAATGCCGGCTTCTGCGGCACAAAAGTCGTATGGCTTAAATGTCCTGTTTTCCCTTTCAGCATATCCAACAACAGCTCATAGGCTGCAAGCTGGGCTTTCATCATAATAAAGCGCCTCCCAGTCCTGAATTTGCCTTTGGTGAGAGGGCTCCCCACGGCAAATATTTATAAATCTGCATGACTCTGTTTTATTACTGTTCAGAGTCCATTCGCAAAATCGCCTCTGCGAGGCTTTCCTTTTGCAGATCAAATGTACTTTTTCTTTATCACTGTCTGAACAAATTCACGGTTGTTCCTGGTGTGGACGAACATGTTCAGGATATTTTCCACCGCCTCATCGGATTTCATTCCGTTTAATGCCTTTCGCATGATATAGGCAGCTTCCTGCTCTTCCCGGTCAAGCAGCAGATCCTCTCTTCTCGTACCCGATTTCTGAATATCGATCGCAGGGAATACCCGCTTCTCAGAAAGCTTGCGATCCAGTACCAGTTCCATATTTCCGGTTCCTTTAAACTCCTCATATACCACATCGTCCATCTTGCTTCCCGTGTCCACCAGGGCCGTAGCCAGGATGGTCAGGCTGCCGCCCTCACGCATATTTCTGGCGGCGCCAAAGAAGCGCTTCGGCATATGCAGAGCAGCCGGATCAAGACCTCCCGAAAGCGTTCTTCCACTGGGCGGAACCGTCAGGTTGTAGGCTCTTGCCAGACGCGTAATGCTGTCGAGCAGGATCGTCACATCTTCCCTGTGCTCTACCAGACGCTTCGCCCGCTCAATCACCATCTCCGAAACCCGCTTGTGATGCTCCGGAAGCTCATCAAAGGTGGAATAGATCACTTCAACATTCTCTCCAACGATCGCCTCCTTGATATCGGTTACCTCCTCCGGACGCTCATCGATCAGAAGAATGATCAGGTGCATATTTTTATCATTTCTCAGAATTGATTTTGCTATATCTTTAAGAAGAGTTGTCTTACCTGCCTTCGGAGGAGACACGATCATTCCACGCTGTCCCTTTCCGATCGGGGAAACCATGTCTACGATCCGCATGGCCACTCCCTTTTCCTCTCTTTCCATCCGCATCCGTTCATTCGGGAAAATCGGGGTCATATCCTCAAAATTATAACGCCTGGATGCCTCGGCCGGCGTCCTTCCATTAATGGTCTTCAGATAAAGCAGCGCACTGAATTTCTCCTGCTGCGTTTTGATCCTGGTATTTCCTGTGATAATATCGCCTGTCTTCAGACGGAACCTGCGAATCTGTGAGGGCGAAACATAAACATCATTTTCACCCGGAAGATAATTTGCACAGCGGATAAAGCCATAGCCGTCAGGCATTACCTCCAGAATCCCTTCTGCCCGGATACCACTGTCAAGATCTGCCAGATCTGCGGATGGAGCATCCTCTGGATTTCTGTTATATCTTCGCTCATTATTCTGAGAAATCTGCCGTTCCCTGTCAGCAGACTGGTCTGTATTCTCAGCGTTATTCATATTTTCCTGTTTCGGCTGCGCACTCTCTTCGCCGGATATCTTTTCTTCCTGCTCACGGGCAGACTCTCTGGCCTCCCTTGCATCCTCCTCCAGCATCCGTTCGATCACCTCATTCTTTTTCAGAGCTGAAACATTCTTCAATCCCCGTGATTTCGCTAATTCTTTGAGCACAGTTACAGACAATGCCTCATATTTTTCTCTCGTCATACTCTGTACAGTCCTTTCTTTTTCCATGTAAATCCACTCACTATCTCATATTTTGCTTACTATTCAGACTCCACTTGCAAAATCGCCTCAGCGAGGCTTTCCTTTTGCTCATGTAGCAGCATCTTCTTCCATTTTTAATCAATGATCCCGTCAAAATACAACCCATCTGAAGCAATGGATTTTATCAGGGTATTACTATTCATTGGAATTTCCTGTCTGAAATGACACGACTTGTACCATAGCTTTTCAAAACTAATGTTTTACAGGTTCAGAAGTATTCTTTCATGCCAACATGAAACACATGACCTTTTGATCCCGGTATGAGCCACTTTAAAAACGTATCTAAAGTGACTGCTACCAGTATCATATCATATACATCTAAAAAAATCCAGAACCGGAATGAACAACTCGAACTGGCTGACGTATGAATAGTAACCTGTAACTTTCAAAATACTCTTATGACACCATACCGCCCAGCATCCCGCTCCCCGCACAGACCAGCAGTGTTGTGAATATCTGAAGCGGCTGCGCCTGAACTCCGTGTTTCACTGCCAGGGACAGTACAAGCAGAACTGCAAAATAAATGCCTCCTGTCACCAGCCCCCACAGAAACTTTCTGTTCCCGTATTTCTTACCTGCCAGAAATCCGCCCAGGAAACAGGAAAGAAGGTAGATGATAACAATTCCCACCGACACCTTCCCCTCATCGAGCTCAAACTGAAAGAGTAAAAAAGTAAGCAGAAGCAGCAGCAGTGCTGTGACTATGTAGGATAACAGCAGCGATTTCAGAATAACGGACGGTTTAAATGTGTTCATGGCATTTTTCTCCATTCATACTTTCTTCCTGTGAAAGTATATGCCGCCTTTCACCGTGTTATTCACTTTTTCGAAGCCGTTCCAGATATCTTATCCCCAGAAATGCGCCGTATCCCGACAGACCTCCCACTGCTGCTCCCCCCAGCACATCCGTGGGATAATGTACATAGAGATACATCCGCGAGAAAGCCATCCACACAGCAAGAGCCAGAGATACTTTCCAGAGTCTCTTTTCTCCTGAGAAATATAAAGCAGCTACAGCCGCAAAGGAAGCAGCCGTATGTCCCGAAGGAAAGGACTTGTCTGTCGGATGCGGAATCAGCAGCTCCACTGCTGTATTAACGTCACAGGGACGCACCCTGGCCACCAGCGGTTTTAACAGAACATTGCACAGAAGGGCATCCATGCAGAGAGCCAGCAGGAGAATCACACCTGCTCTGCGAGTCTTTTTTCGAATGATAAGAAACAACGACATGAGAATCCATAGAAATCCCGCATTTCCAAGCCCGGATATTGTCATCATGGCAACATCCAGGAAGGGAGTTCGTAATTCCTGAATAATATCTAACATCTGAAATTCAAATGACATTTTCTATTTCCTCCATGAGTTATAAAACAGAGTCATGCAGATTTATAAATATTTGCCTTGGGGAGCCCTCTCACCGGGGGCAAATTTTATAAATCTGTAGGGCGAGAGCCCTGCATGAGCAAAAGGAAAGCCTCGAAGAGGCGATTTTGCGAATGGACTCTGAATTCGAAGAAATCCCCTATTTTACAAGAAACTGTACCAGCTCCATATCTTCATTGAAAGCAACACTGAATTCAATTTTCCCCTGTTCATATTCACCGGTCATCACGGCTCCACCATATTTGATTCCACTCTTTTTATCCTCATTTCCGACAATCTGCATTTTGGTGACTTCTTTAAATTCCCCTTTTTCATCCAGAAGAGGATCGCAGCTCTCCCGGAACTGTTCCGCCGTAGTGCTGTTCTTCATATTCTCATCACCCATATCAATAATACTCTGATAATCTCTTTCATTAAAAAAAGCCAGAGTCTTTTCTGCTTCTTCTTTCACAACGGCTTCGTCAAAGGATTCCGGCAGAGGCTCCTTATTCACACACCCTGCCAGACAGATTGCTCCAAACATGAGCAGTGCCGCGATTTTTCCTGCTTTCTTCTTCATATTTCCTCACTTTCCTTTCCATTATTCCAGAATCACATGATGTTGGAGTCAAAAGGCATTTTGCCTCCATGATATCCCGTGTTTTTCCGGACTTTCCTTTTGCCCATGTCGGGCTCTCGCCCTATTGATTTATAACATTTGCCCTCGGCGAGCGAGCTCACGGCAAATAATCCAGATGATGTTGGGGTCAAAAGCATTTGACCCCATGATGCCTTCGGATTTTTCCGTGCTTCGCACTCTCAAAATCCGAAAAACATTCGAAATCCGCTCATTTTTCTTCGAAAAATGGCTACTTTCTCATGTTTAGCGGGTCCCAAAGTCATGATTCTTCATGCAAGCATGAAAATCATGACCTTTTGACCCTGGCATCATTAAATGTAATACATATCCTGTCCATACTCATGATAAGACTGACAGGACCTTGCCAGGTCCGCCAGTGTAATGCTTTTTAACAGACTGTCCAGGCTGTCATTCACCTGATCGATCAGTGTCTTCTGTATGGCCTCCGAGATCCCCCTGCGTTCTCCGGCCGGCTCCAGGGCTTCCTCCTCGATCAGATAACTGCCGTCCAGTGCCTTTAAGATTTCTGATACTGTGATCTCCTCCGGACCGCGTGCCAGAAGATAGCCTCCCTGTGCCCCCTTGATGCTCTTTACCAGTCCGTTCTTTCGAAGTGCTGCAAATACCTGTTCCAGATACTGCGGTGATATATGATTTCTTTCGGCGATCAGATTCAGAGCCACCGGCGCATTCTCAGAGCTTACCGCCAGATCGATCAGTGCCCGGAGCCCATACCTGCTTTTTTTTGAAAAATTCATAGATGTCCCCTTCCTCTTTTTATTCCTATTATACCAGTATATTTACCCGATATACTCATATTAGTCCAGGAACCACTTTTTGTCAAACGGGTTTTTCTATCACAGTTCCAAAAGGTCAAGGATCTCCTCTCTGCTCAGGCTTCCCAGCTGGCCTGTCTCACCGCCGATCACCTGCTCGGCAAGATTTTTCTTTGTCTCCTGGAGGTTCTGGATCTTTTCTTCAATTGTGTTTTTCGCGATTAACTTGTAAACGGTTACCTTCTTCGTCTGTCCGATGCGGTGTGCGCGGTCCGTGGCCTGGTTCTGCACGGCCAGATTCCACCATGGATCATAGTGAATCACCACATCCGCTCCTGTGAGGTTCAGCCCCACACCTCCGGCTTTCAGAGAGATCAGGAAAACCGGCGTATCTCCCTCGTTGAATTCCTTGACCATCTGAAGGCGTTTTTCTTTGGAGGTACTTCCTGTAATGGTATAATAGGAAATTCCCTCCTTATCCAGATCCTGCTTCAGGATCTCCAGCATAGAGGTAAACTGCGAAAATACCAGCATCCGGTGGCCGCCGTCTATGGCGCTCTGGATCAGCTGCATGCATGCCTCCCGTTTTGCCCCGTCACCTTTGTAGTTTTCAAAACACAGGGAAGGATCACAGCAGATCTGGCGCAGCCTGGTCAATTGTGCAAGGATCACCAGCTTATTCTTGTTAAAATCCTCCTGATTCTGACGCGCGATCATCTCTCTCATCTTGACCACCTGCGCATCATACAGCTTCTGCTGGGTATCTTCCAGTCTCACATAACGGCTTTCCTCCAGCTTCTCCGGAAGATCCTTGAGCACATCCTCCTTCAGCCTGCGCAGGATGAACGGTCCCGACATCTTCTGCAGGCGCTTCATCGCATTTTCATCCTCACTTTTCACGATCGGTGTTTCGATCTCCCGTTTGAAAACATCATAGCTGTATAAAAATCCGGGCATCAGATAATCAAAAATACTCCACAGCTCACTCAGCCTGTTCTCAATGGGCGTTCCTGTCAGGGCGAACCGTGTCCGGCTTTTCACGATTTTTACTGCCTTCGCCGCTGCAGTTGTCTGATTTTTAATATACTGTGCCTCATCAATGATCTCATACAGAAACTGTTTGTCTTCATAACAGAGAATGTCCCGCTTCAGCAGATCATAAGAGGTCACCAGTACGTCTGACTCCTGCCATGCCTCCAGCTTTTTCCTGCGCTCCTCCTGGTTTCCGGCAATCAGGGAAATCTTAAGCTCCGGCGCAAACCTTTCAAATTCCTCGCCCCAGTTAAAGACCAGTGAAGCCGGTGCCACCACAAGAGAGGTTCCCTCCTTTCCCTCCTGCTTTGCAGCCAGAAGGACAGCAATGATCTGCAGTGTTTTTCCAAGTCCCATATCATCCGCCAGGATCCCGCCAAAATTCCATGCTTCCAGTGTCCGCAGCCATTTGTATCCGTTCTTCTGGTACTTTCTCATGATCTTTGACAGACTTTCCGGCTCTTCGAAATCTGCATCCTTCACCGTCTTAAATCCCTTTACCACTTCCCTGAAACGGCTGTCACGGCTGCTGTAGACACTGTCGTTCTCCTCGAGCATCTTGTCCAGATACAGCGTGCGGTACATGGGAATGTGCATTTTTCCCTTAACGAACTCCTTCGGTTTGAGATGCATCGCATCCATCAGTTCTGAAAGCATCTCCAGGGAGGAATCCTCCAGATTCACAAAGGAACCATCCTTCATCCGGTAGTATTTCTTCTTTGCACGGTAACCGGCCAGAAGATCCAGAAGTTCACTCTGTGGAATATCCTCCGTGGAAATATTCAGTTCCAGAAGATCCGAGGATACGGAAACGCCTACCGATACCTTCACACGTCTGATGGTCTTATTCCCGAGGAAACGCTTTGTGCACCGCACCTCTCCAAGCTCCATCAGCTTCTCGGCCCCGGATTCCATCATCGTGTACACCAGTTCCTCCCTGCTCCCGCAGTGAAGTTCGTCCTTTGTATAATCGATCTCCGGCAGAAGCTGAAGAGCCTGATACAGAACCTCCTCTTCCTTTGCCCCGTCACGAAACGGCTCGAGCCCTCCTGTCTCCTGCTTTCTAATCAGATCCAGCCCCGAAAAACTCTTATCCCCGTATCTTACAGATATCCTGCAGGTTACATTCTGATCCTCCGCATCCAGATAGAAGAAAAATTCTGCTTCCGGCGGCAGGTAAGAGCGAAATCTTTCCGGCTCTGTCTCTGTCACATTTGCAATATCCTGCAGCAGAGGAAGGATTTTATAATAAAACTCTGCCATATGGTTTCTTCCCACATAGAAGGATACGGCACCGCACACTGCCAGATTTTCCAGAGGTTCTATCTTTTCTATCATCTCTCTGTCAATCCGGTTCAGATGGTCATCTTCGATATAGTAAGCGGTATCTGTCCCATGGTACATCCCCGGCAGAATACCTGTCACCCGGACTCCGTGAAACTCCTCCTGTGCACTGCTTTTTTCCGAAGAAATACACAGAGACACTCTCGGGTTCTTCTTTGCACAGGTCAGCATCCGTTTCTTTTTCCCGTCTGCATCCTTGTCCTCATATTCAAAGGGCGTATCTCCCATCTGTCTGTAGAACTCATCCAGCCTCCACCCGGACAGATGCAGGGCGCCTCCCACACCCACTCTTCCATTGCCGTAATAATCCCGGGACTGTATCATCCGCTCCTGAAAGTCCTCTTCCTCACGGACCATCCGGCTGATGAGATGGATCCATTTCTTCCCTTCCTCTGTGAAATTACTGAGGCTGTGGTTGATCTGCGTACTGGACCCATAGGTAGCTGTAGCTGAATCTTTCACATTTCTGCAGAACTCACTCAGCTTCTTTATGATAAAAAGCCTTCCCTCCCCGATCTTAAAGGACAGGGACAGCTCGTCTCCCTTTCTGGTAAGTCTTGGAACCAGCTTCAGACTTTCCTCCTTTGCAAAGGTATCCGCCACGATCCTGTTTGCTCTCTTTTCCTGATAAGCACCGATCAGCATCCTGGCAGTCTTATCCGTGGCATCGGCAATATTGTGTGTAGCCAGATACTCCTCCAGCATCAAAAGTGCACCGGCCACATACTCGCAGTCCGTCTTACCCCCATACCATGAATAATAAGCTCTGCGGCACTTCGGGCATCCACATTCAAACTCCCTGACCTCTGTGCGTGAGAACGAGATCCGGACAGGAAAGTCCTCATTTTTGAATGCTCCTGTTGCTTCCATACGGCCTCTGACATGATTGCCATCCCATTCATATCCGGATACGACATGAGAAAGTGCAAGCATCCCCTGTTCGCGGAGCTTTTTTCCCTTTTCAAAAACACTTTTCGATATCTTCAGCGATTTTCTGATACTGCTTCCGTTAAAGTAGCTGTAGCGTTCCAGGCTCGCAATACTTTCATTACTCCTGCCGGTATCGGATGCATCCTCCTGCATCATCTCCACCAGCTCCAGACGGCTCTGCTCTTCCTCCGCGCGCTTCTGCGTGGTAACAAACGCCCTGCGTCTTAACTGGTTTAAGGTGCATGACGCGAGTAAAGATAAAAAAATCAAACAAAATGTAAAAAAGGAGAAGAAGGTTTTCCTGTTCCTTCTGGCGTTTTTCTGCTCTGCGGCGCGCATCCTCTGCTTTCTGCTGCCTGATCTTTTCACGCCGTGCTTCCTCTGCCACGCGCTTTTCCTCCTCTATACGCCGCTGCTCCTCTGCCTTCTGTTTCCTTTCTTCCTCCCGGCGTGCCCTTTCCTCTTTCCGTTTTTCCCTGGCAGCACGACGCACTTCCCGTTCCTGTTCCTGGATACGGCGAAGCTCTGCCTCCTTTTCCTCCTGGATACGACGGGCTTCTGCCTCTTTTTCCTCCTGGATACGGCGGGCTTCTGCCATCTGTTCTTCCTCCAGACGACGTCTTTCCTCCGCTTCTTTTTCTTCCTTTAAGCGACGCTTTGTCATTGCTTTTCGGTGTCTTTCATCCCTGCTGTTTTGTTTCTCTGCTTTCTTCTTTTCTTCCTCCAGGCGAAGCTCTTCATCCATCTGCCGCCACTTCTTCATAAGCTCCGCCTCCTGAATCTGTTCCTCCCAAGCCTTTCTTTTCGCTTCCAGGGCATAAAGAACCGCAGCCATATGCTCACAGTTCCTTCCGCATTTTGCCGCTGGGCAGCTGCAGCTCATCCTCACCGGACTGCCCTCCCTCAGTTTTACAGAGACCTCGAACCTCTGCCTTCCCAGTACGGCACCCCGGCAGCCTCCATCGGTTTCTTCCAGCCCATCCACCCTGTGATTCAGATAAGAAGCTCTTCCTCTGTCTAAAGTATCCTGATCAAACTTTTGCTCCCAATCGGCCATCGTTTTCTATCTTTCCTTTCTCAAATCAATCATTTTTTTCATATCCTCTGGAAGGTCTGCCAACAGGCAGATTTCTTCTCCCGTAAACGGCTGAAGAAAGCGGCAGGATGCCGCATGAAGGGCTGTCCGCTCCATACACCGGTCGTTTCCATATAACAGATCTCCCAGAAGTGGATGCCCAATGGATGCCATGTGCACGCGGATCTGATGCGTACGCCCTGTTTCTATCAGAACACGCAGAAGAGAATATGTCTCAAAGACCTGTATCACTTCATAATGGGTTACTGCTGGAAGTCCCTGATCTGTCACTTTCATTTTCATCCTGCTTTCGGGATCTTTCATAAGATGAGTACATACGGTTCCTGTCCGGGGTTTCGGGATTCCCGACGCAAGCGCCAGGTACTCTTTTTCACAGGCTCCGGAGATTTTTTGTTCTGACAATCTGGCTGCCGCTACCTGATTCTTGGCAAACAGAACGATTCCGGAGGTATCCTTATCCAGCCGTCCCACAGAACGGATCTTAACAGAGAGACTTTTTTCCCGGAAATACCGGACTGCCGTATTTGACAGGGAATCCCCGTAATGACCGGGAGAAGGATGCACTACCACGCCTGCCGGCTTGTCCACCGCCAGAACATCCTCATCCTCATACAGGATCCGAAGTTCCCCGTCTCCCGGTATCAGCTGTGAGGATTCCTCTTCTGCCTCTTCCAGAAGCACTGTCACCACATCTCCCGGATTCAGAACCTCAGTCACTCTGCTTCGGATCCCATTGATGCAGATTCCGTTTTCCCGGTACTTTGCCTGCCGGATCTGTCTCATTGTCAGTCCCAGCTCCCGGTGCAGGAACTGCTCCAGCTTCTCTTCCGTCCGGGCAGAAGCTTCGATACGTTTCTCCATACAAATCGAGATCATGCATACGGCATGACCGCCTTTCTTAATTTTTGCTAACTGTTCAGGGCACGAAACGGGCAGGACACCTCAGCCCCGTAGAGTTTTGTTATACAGGGAAATGGCTGAAAGCATACATCAGCTTTCAGCCATTGAAAAATCATTCGTAGGAATGCCTTAGATTTTGTTAAATTTCAGCCAGTTTCAGAAGATCCGGTACCTTGGACTCCCAGCCAAGCGCCATGATATGAACACCCTGACAATACGGCTTACATTCCCTGATAATGCGTGCGGCAATCTCTACTCCGGTGATGCCTGCTTTTGTTTTTTCCTTGTCTTTTTTCAGTTCATCGATCATTTCCTGAGGAACATGGATACCTGCAACATTGTCATTCATGTATTTTGCCATTCCTGCTGATTTCGGAATTACGATTCCAAGCTGAACCGGTTTGCCGAACTGTTTTGCCTTTTCCATGAATTTGATAAATTTCTCCGGCTCATAAACAGCCTGTGTCTGGAAATAGTCTGCTCCGGCCATCACCTTACGCTCCATCTTTGCCAGCTGGGCATCAATAGAATCGCTGCACGGTGATACAACGGCACCTTTCGCGAACTTCGGCGGCTCGCCAACCAGTTTGTTTCCGCCGAGATCTTCGCCCTCTTCCAGCTTCTTAACCGTATGGATCAGAGAAACGGAATCCAGATCAAATACTGGCTTTGCCTGCGGATGATCTCCCATCTTGGTATGGTCGCCTGTCAGGAGCAGAAGGTTCTCGATTCCCAGCATAGCTGCACTCAGAAGATCGGACTGCAGAGCGATACGGTTCCTGTCACGGCAGGTCAGCTGGAAAATAGGTGTAAGCCCTTCGTCCTTCAGTGCCTTACAGGTTGCAAGAGAACCAAGACGCATAACCGATGACTGGTTATCTGTTACATTCACTGCCGTAATACCGCTTAAATAGGTCTTTGCCTCTTCCAGTAAATGTTCAATATGAATTCCTTTTGGCGGTCCTACTTCCGCAGAAACTACAAATTCACCACGTTCAAATAACTCCGTAATTTTCATTGTACATTACTCCAATCATTATAATTTTATCGTAACTGTTCAGAACCCGTTCGAAAAACCTTCTCTCCCGGGCCTTTCCCTCTGAACCGTTACCATTTATGTAAACTGTTTCCGTTTATTTTGACACTTCATCATCTGTTGCGTAGTTGCGTATCTGTACCGGACATTTCAGTACATCCAGCCGTCCGATCTGTGCCAGCCGTCTGTAGATACGTTCCCAGCCGCATTCCATATTTCCGTCCACTTCACATTTCCCGTTCTTGGAACCGCCGCACTGTCCGTTCACCAGGCTCTTGGAACAGGCTGTGATCGGGCAGATCCCGCCGGTCAGGTTCAGATAGCACTCACCACACTGCTTGCAGTCGTATTCAAGCGGTGTCACACCCTGGAATCCCGGCATCGGATAGGTATCACAGGCTACACATACCTTCTTATCCTCCAGATATCCGGCGATCGTCTGTACGCCGACACCACAGGAGAATACCAGTACCACATCGGCAGCTTCGATCTCACTCATATGTTTCTGAAGACGCAGCTTCATATTTTCCGGATTACAAATATAATCCGTTGTAATCATTCCGGTCACATTGCCGTCAGCCGCCCATTCCTTCTGGAGCTCTGTAGCTTCTTTTTCCGGAAAATGAACTTCCTTGCACCCCTGGCAGTTAATGATGAAAACCTTTTTTCCATCTACCAGTGATGCGAGCGTTTCCTTTGCTTTTAACTGGGTAATCAACATATCACTTCATCCCCCTTACTGCATTTTTTCCGGCTTTGATCTTGCTCACTAACGGAATCTTGGAGGAACAGATGTACTCACAGCATCTGCACTCAACACAATCCATGACATTTTTATCCTTCATGCCCTGCCAGTTCTCTTCATCCGCATATTTTGCGAAATACAGCGGCGAAAGCTCCATCGGACAGACATCTACACAACGTCCGCATTTGATACATGGCTGTTCCACGGTCTGATCTGTATCAATGGCAATGATTCCATTGGATCCTTTCATCATAGGCACGTTCAGGTCTGAAAGAGCAAATCCCATCATCGGTCCGCCCATCTTGATCAGAACATCATCATCTGTCGTACCGCCGCAGTAATCGATCAGTTCCTTTACACTGGTACCGATCTTCACTATGTAATTGCCAGGCCTGCAGATCTTCTCACCGGTCACAGTCGCTACACGCTCGATCAGAGGCATACCCGTCTGAATGGCATCAGAGATGGCCTTGACCGTGCTGATATTGTCTACGATCACACCGACATCTGCCGGCAGTCCTCCACGCGGTACCTGTCTTCCCATAACACGCTTGATGAGCGTCTTCTCAGCACCCTGCGGGTATTTGGTCTTCGCTACTACAACTTCAATATTCTCACAGTCAGCCACTTTCGCCTGCATCAGCTCAATGGCATCCGGTTTATTGTCCTCGATGACAATCAGGCCTTTTTCTGCGCCTGTTGTCTTAAGGATGGCTTTCAGACCGTAAATAATATCATCTGCAAACTCCAGAAGTACTCTGTGGTCTGCTGTCAGAAGAGGTTCACATTCACAGCCGTTCAGCAGAATCGTATCTACCGGCTTCGCTGGTTTCAGCTTGACACATGTCGGGAAGCCGGCGCCTCCCATACCCACGATTCCTGCTTCGCGGACGATATCGATGATCTCATCCGGTGTCAGACTGTCAAAGTCTTTGTTCGGATGTACGGATTCGTGCAGAGTATTTTTTCCATCCGATTCAATGACAACAGCCATCACTTCGCTTCCGCGTGTGCCATGCATACGCGGTTCAACAGCAACTACGGTTCCGCTTACGCTGGAATGTACCGGAGCACTGA
>OGON01001266.1_pt1 | contig 17735 bp, 12 predicted proteins | sample 1552671 | NCBI WGS metagenome assembly OGON01 (sample SAMEA2580136, study PRJEB22360) | human gut metagenome | biome: human gut; feature: human-associated habitat; material: faeces | place: Denmark | collected 2008/2010 | reverse complement strand
CTTAGTAAAAATAATCACAATCTGAAAATCAAACAAGCCAGCGATCGCCAATTGCGGTTTTCACTGCGCAAATTCGGTACCGGGATTGCCTCGGTAGCCATCGCCAGCCTGTTCTTTATCGGCAGCAGTGCCATGACAGTCCACGCCGATACCAGTGATGGATCCACGACAACGACTGTCTTAACAGCCAATTCAACGGATCAATCAACTACTGTTGCCGACGCTTTGACTCAGTCAGCAGCCGCCTCTGATTCCGCTGCTCAGTCAACCACTGCTGACAATGCCAAGGATCAGGCATCAACCGCGACTGATTCTGCCAACACCGCGACAAGCACGAACAGTTCGACTGCTCAAAACACTGAGGCTGATCAAACGATTATCAACTCCAAGCAAAACAGTGCCCAGGCGCCTGCAACGGATAACATTCAACACGGCATCAACATTACGGCCAACAATCAGACGACTGGATACAACGGCAGCTCAATTTTAAATGCCAATCAATCCGATGGTACTTTCGATGTCAACACGGTCGTTACCAACAACAATTCTAGCAGCCGCAAAGTTGAAGAAATCGTCCTGCTGCCGACTTTTACTACCAACAACTCAACCGACGTCAACATGATCAAGCCGGTTATCGATGCTGACAAGATCGGCAGCGGTATTCAATTCACCTCCTCTACCGGCTCTATGCCAACCGATTTGGAGGTCTACTATGCCATCACGGCCGGCGACTTTGAAACACTGGATGTATTAATGCAGAATGCTGATTTCTCTTGGGATCAAGTCGTTGAGATTCAATTCGTTGCTACTCTGCAGGCTGATCAGTCGCTGACGGCCACCGTTCCAATGAAGATTGCCAACCTGGAACAAATGAAAAAGCAGCTGGCAGCACTGGCGGATGGTACTGCCGACAAAGCGCTCGAACAAGACCTGGCCGCACGCAACATGACGTTTGATGAATATTTCTACTACTGGGATGCGGACGGTAATTTCTATTCTGATGACATTCATTCGCTAAACATGCGGCTGGCCGTACCAGCAACCGATACGATCAGCGCCATCCAAAACATCAATGGCAGCTACCACGCCGTTATTAAGAATGCCAACGGTCGCTATCAAGACGCGCCAGCTGAGATCCAAGCGGCCATGCCTAACGTTTCACCAAGCGATGTTACCGTAACCAACTTTACCAATGGCAGCGCGGAAGACACTCTGTTTACCGATGGCTACTTTAGAATCAATGCCGTTAATATCTTTAACGCGGTCAAGGATCTTGGCTACACGACCAATATTGCTCCCAACGGCCACGATCTTTGGCAGACTTACAACTACTTTTCTTTCGGCACGACTCATCCGGATGGTTCCGCAACCAAGCTGTATGTAGAAGTGCAGCCAGTCTTCTTGCTGCAGGACGTTACCTTACCAAGCGGCAGCAGCTGGAATCAAGCGCTGAACCTGCAGCAGAATCCAAGCGTCAAGTTCACCAATCAATCCTCAATGACCGTTACCGAGCAAAAGGAACTGACCTACAGCACGACTGAGGGCGCCGGAACCTACCAAGTCGACACGTCCAACCTGCCGCTGGATGCTGATGGCAACTTAACCACGCCAGGTATCTACAACGTTACCTACATCTACCAAATCAATGATCAAGATACCGTAACGGCAACCGCGCAAGTTATCGTGCAGGCTGTCAAAACGATTACGCGGACGATTCATTACGTCGATGGCGACAACAACAATCAAGCCGTCGCAGGTGATGTCGTGCAATCACTGACCTACTACGGAACGCCAACTGATGCTGCCGGAATCGTATTTACTTGGGAAGCAGTTAATGGTGATACATTTGCTAGTGTGGACTCACCTGCTGTTGCCAATATGACTCCTGATACGGCTGCGGTCGCTGCTTTGGCGGTTGATGAAAATACTGCTGACTCTGAAGTTACGGTTACCTACAGCCACAACATGAAAGAAGAAGCCATTAAAAAGACCGTGCAGCGGACCATTCACTTTGTTGACGAACAAGGTAATTCGGTTGCCGATGATGTAACTCAAACCGTAACCTTAACCGGCACCAAGTCGACTGATCTGGTTACCGGCAACAGTACGACGGTTTGGAATCAAGCACAATTTGCCAGCGTTGCCTCGCCTGCCATCGCCAACATGACGCCTGATACGGCTACGGTCGCTGCGATGACAGTTGATGAAAACACTGCTGACTCTGAAGTTACGGTTACCTACCATACTGATCCGGTTACTCCAGACACGCCGTCAACACCGGACACACCGACGACTCCGGACCGGCCTTCTACTCCGATAACGCCAGCCGCTCCATCACAGCCAACTGCCGTTCAACCGGCTGTTCCTGTCAACACCAGCAACAAGACTGCTGTCGATACGACTACTGGACAAAAGAAGTTGCCACAAACCGGTAACCAAAAATCTGCCGGTATCCTGGCTGTCTTTGGACTTGGTCTGTCTAGTCTGGCACTTTCATTCACGGGTCTCTTTAAGAAACGCCACAACATTTAAAGCATCCCGTTGATGAAAATCTTATAATACCAAAATTAACAGCCCCATTACGGATCAACCGGAATGGAGCTGTTTTTATGTAATTATCATGATCAGCAAGTTTTCAAAGAAAATCGATACCGGAACACAGATTGTATTTAGCTAATCGAGCATCAAAAAACACACTAATATTTAACCAATCATGCATAACGGATTATTAAAAATGAGTTATTATTAGTACGCACGCACAATTGGAGGAGTAATTATGAATAAAAAGATTCTCAGTGGCACAATCGTCTTACTTAGCTGCGGTTTGTTAGCAGGATGCGGCAGTTCTAAATCAACCAGCTCATCGGCATCAAGCAGCGAATCCACAACCCAAACCAGTACACAAAAGCGTTCCAGCACCAGTAAAAAAAGCTCATCAGCTAAATCAACTAGTTCAAGCGAGGCCAGTCAATCAACGAGCAGTATATCAGATAGTTCCACCAAGACTTCCAGTACTGCCACGCCAGCCAAAGTAGATGACAAAACTGCCGGTATTTTACTGCTGCTTTTAGTTGAACCCAACTGGATGAAACAATACATTGGCAGCGACTTCTTCTGTTACAGTCCAGCCGGTGAAAATCCTGGTGGCAGCGATACCGCAGGCTACAGTTACATTACCGCAAACGGCGATCCCAGCAGCTTTGTCTACTATAAAGTTGATGGCGAGAACGTTACCTATAAGATGTGGGTTCCAAATGCCTCAGGCGATGTGGCGGGCGGCCATTTTGAAACCAAGACCGTTTCTTTGACGACTTTAGAAAATGACTATTATGTCACGCAAAGTCAGAAAAACGAGGTTGATGGCTATGTTCATCAATTGAACCGCGAATCTGACTATTTAGCCAATCACTAATTTTCACATCAAGCGGAGGCGTAATCGATCATGGAAGCAATCATTATATTCGTTAAATATTTGATTATCTTTGCCGTCTCCTATTATGTCATTACATTTTTAGCCAGGCTGTTCAGAAAACCTACCTACCGCATTACAATGACCGATTCCCAAGCTAACACCCAGCTTTATCTTTTGGCAATCGCGGCTGACGGTAGCAAATTTGAAACCACTGCCCAGGCAGAAAATGCATTAACGTTTACTAATATTACTGATGCAAAACAATTCCTGGCTAAGCTACCACAATCGTCCAAGCCACAGTTGCAAGTTCAGCGAGTGTTGGGCTGGCAAAACGTTTCTGATTAATTAAACTTATCAGACAGTCTCATTACCGTAATGGGGCTGTTTTTCATTATCAATGCCATTCTGCCTGACTCGCTGTATACCATTTCCCCTCACCAATGCCATTGTATGGTATGTTTTTTAGCCGCTGACGCCATTCTTCTTACCCATTGACATCAAAAAAGCTGTCTCCAGATTTCTCTGAAAGCAGCTGTAAGTTAATTTAGCCTATTCCATCTCAGCCAAACCAGCCTGACGCCGACCACGGTTGAACCATGGCGAAACCGTAAAGGCCAGAATGTCATTAACTACGTAGATCAAGCTGTTGATGGCCATTGCCAGCGTGGCATCCCCTTGAGCAAAGGTAACACCCCAAAGAATCAGTTGGAAAATTCCCGAAGCCAGCCACCAATAGTACTGGTTGTTGTAGCGCATAAAGCACATAATGCCTGCCGTCAAACTAATGGCAAAGCTGATGGCATCGATCCATGGCCGCGGATCATTAGTCAAATTGCCGATCAGATAGCCGCTGATTACATAAACCAAGAGCGTACCGATAACAGCCACGATCCATTGCTTGGCTCCAAAACGGCGCAGGTGATTTTTAGTGTCATCGTTCCAACTGCGGACGGCAAAGATTACTGGCAGATCAAGCGTTAATACATAGGCAATCTGTTCAAAAATCGACAGGTAGTTCTTGGCCGCCAAACCCGCATAGATAAAGCAGGCCGCCGAAATCAGTCCCAGCCAGCCGTTGATCGCCTTGGTAGCATTAATGGCCAATACGCACAGCGTCCCCAAGATTGTACCAACAAACGTGATCAGCGTAACGGATGTAATCGGACTGCTGATCAAGAGCGCCAGTTGAAAGCCCAGTGCAAAAAAGAACAGCAGATAGTTTTGCATTGGCCACCCCTTCAATTGGTTGAACAGCCAGACAAAGTAATTTTCATTGCGTTCCATGAATCAATTCTCTCCTTTTTCTCAGTAGCTTTTACCACAACCAGATGATTGCGGCTGCTTGTCCGTGGGGCGACCCCCACCTCGGTTGACGAGAAGTGCTCACTTTCTCGCCAGCTGTCCTGCCTCACGGGCCCATGAGACAAAACGACGTAACCAGTTCGGTTTTGAGCAACTCGTATATCTTACCAGAAGATTTTGTCCTTGTCAGAGTAAAAGTTTTTATTTATCTAAGACAAAATCTGTCTAATTATCTATTTAGTCGTAACGATTGCGCTTACTAAAAATAATTAAAAAAGTTTTTGACGATCTGTTTGACTGAATTTGACTGAACTGCTGATAAAATTATGTTTCATGACATATTTTCAAGTGTATGTAAACGTTTTATAATAAACAAGTTAATACTTATGAGAGGGTGTTTATTGATGACTAGGCCGATGTGAACACCATGAGGTATTCTTTTTTAACTTTTTTAATCATTACGATATAATATAAGCATGATTAAAAGAAAGGAGGCGAGCATTGTGAAGCAAACACTTACTGCTAAGATTCGACTGTATCCAACAAATGAGCAAATAGCTTCGTTTAAGGCAATAACCAAGGAATATCAACGTCTATGCAATATTGTTAGCCAATGGTACTTTGATGAACATTTCAGTGCTAATCAAAAAGTCTTTCAAAAAGTCATGTACAGATATTTGCGTAGCGAGTCCCCAAAGATTAACTCGCAAATGGTACAATCCACCTATCGAACGGTTAAGGCACGATACGATGCCGTAGAAACGCAGTTATATCAGCACCCTTATCGTTATGATACCGAAGTAATCGATGAAAAAACAGGCAAACATATTTGGAAATCTGTTCCCCGAACCTTAGAGTGGTTATGGAAACCAGTTCGTTTCAAACGCCCACAAGCAGATTATGTTCATGGTTCGAATTACTCTTTTGTCAAGAACTGTACCATGATCTCACTTAACGTTTTAGGCGAGCGAATCAAAGTATCATTTAAAGCCGATTATTTGGACGATTTGTTTTCTGCTAACGCAAAACTGGGCACCGCTAAATTAGTGCAACTTAAAAAACACTGGTTCTTGCATGTTCCTGTTACGATTGAAGTCGATGAATGGGAAAAACTTCGCAATCGGCATATTGTGGGTATTGATCGTGGCTTGCGTCAAATTATGACCGTTTACGATGAAAAAGGAAAAACTAAGTTTTTTAATGGCAAGCAAATTGCCTATCGGCGAAAGAAATTCGCCTATCTACGCAAACGCCTGCAGTCTGCCGGTACAAAATCAGCGAAACGTCATCTGAAACGATTAGCTGGACGAGAGAACCGTTGGATGGAAGACATTAATCATCGTCTATCTAAGACACTCGTACAGCACTATGGGGCAAATACTCTATTTGTTTTGGAAGACTTGACTAACGTATCGTTTGATGAGAAAAATCAAGGCACCCGTGACCGTAATCGTGATTTGCACTCTTGGTCGTTCTATGATCTGCAAGTTAAATTAACGTACAAGGCACAAGCCAGACAATCACAAGTATTGATGGTTTCAGCTAAATACACCAGTCAGCGTTGTCCTAAATGCGGCCAGATTTACAAAGAAAACCGCAATCATGTACTACATTGCTATGATTGTGCCTACTGCGGTTTTAGAACTAACGATGATCGAATAGGAGCAATGAATCTTTACGAATTGGGTAAGCAATATCTTGCTGGAAACGAGCATCCCAAGTTTGAATTAAATTACGTTGCCGACTGATACGTTGGCAATCAAGGGCGTTGTCAACCGTCCATACGTAGCCACATCTGTGAAGAAGCACGTCAGTGCGGTTACCACTTCTGAACCGTTAGGTTCGTGAGCTACAAGCCACCGGTTTTTAACCGGTGGTGTCTTGACATTAGGGGAGTGTATTTTTCATGAATTATCTTTTTATGCTGTTTATGATTTTGATGATTATCGCTACATATCTGCTCAGAAAAAGAACCCGCCAAATCTGACGAGTTCTTTTTTATTAGCCTTGTTTGATATTTCCACTCATGGCATCCCCATAAATCGGCGTCGGCAGCCCAAAGCCACCGGCAACTGTCACTAGTTCACCGGTAACGTATCTTGCCTTATCGCTAGCCAGAAAGGCGACCATATTGGCAATGTCGACGGGTTTAACGATCTCATGCAATGGTACGTGTTTCAAGAATCCGTCCAAAAAGCTCTTTGACATATTCTGCAGTGCGCCATCCGTACCAACGAATCCTGGCAGTACTGCATTGGCTCGGATTTTATTGCGCGCATATTCAACGGCCGTCTGCTTGGTAAGCGAGTTGATAGCTGCCTTGGAGACGCCGTATGCCAGTCGACTGATGTCAGGCGTCGTTCCAGCAACCGATGAAATGTTGACGATGCTGCCGCCCGTTTCCTGTTTCAGCATTGCTTTGACGGCATACTTAGACGTGTAATAGACACTTGCGATATTTTTATCAACGATATCAAAAAAAAGCCTTACTGTCGCCATCCACCAGCGTCGTATCTTTGCTAACGTCCGTTGTGCCAAAATTATTGATCAAAATATCCAAATGCCCTACCTCATCAACAACTTGCTGAATCATCGGTGCATAGGTCGTAAAATCAAATGCATCATAAAAGACGCACCGATAATTTTCGTTTTGATCATGCAGTTGTTCGGTCAACTGACGGTTCTTTTCGCTGTCGCGTACCGCCATGTAGACAATCGCTCCTTCTGCAACAAGCTTTTCAGCAATTGCCAGACCAATACCGCGACTGGCTGCCGTTACGATTGCAGTCTTATTTTCTAAATCCTTTGCCATCGCAAATTCCTCCTCATCTTTTCAAACAGGCGATCAAAAACAGCTTCTCAGAATCCTTATCGATTAAAGGAATCCTGATATCGAAAAAATCATAACACCAATAACAAATAAATTACTTAATTTTTGTAAAAATAGATAAAAAGATACTTTAAATTAAGTTATTTTAATGAATGCTTCTTAAAAAACGATTTCGCCTGTGCTATATTTTTCGTAATCAACATTCAGTATTTAAACTACTGAATAAATCATGCTAAAAAGCTGCTGTTTGACGATTAGATAACGTTCGTCTTTAAATTTGGGAGTGTCACGAACCATCTTCAATTTAGACAGCTGCTTAAAAAGGGGATCTTATTTTGAAAGAAATTGACGCAAGCGAAATTCTCCAGCGTCCCTTTGCCTCCAATTTTCTAAAGAAGATTGGGCGTGGAATTGCCGTAGGATTAATAACCGGTCTAATTGTGGCAAGTTTTCGCAAAATTATTGATTTTACATTGCGGGAACTCAACATCATCTACCCATACATGCAGACCCATTTTTGGGCATTGGGTGGCTACGTAATTGGTACGATTATTTTATGGCTGATCATGTCACGCCTATTAAAAAATCATTTATTTGACATCGTTGGTTCCGGCGTGCCACAAGTTGAAGACATTCTCCATGATGAACACTGGATGTCTTGGTGGTCGGTACTCTGGCGCAAATACATAATCGGCCTAATGGCAATCTGTCCAGGGCTGTTCCTAGGTCGCGAGGGTCCTTGTATTCAGATGGGGGCAGCGATTGGTCAAGGACTGTCTGAAAAATGCTTTAAATCATCCAAGGACGAAACCAAGATCATGATTGCCTGTGGGATTGCCGCCGGACTTTCCGCTGCTTTTTCAGCTCCTTTGGCTGGTGCCCTATTTTTGATTGAAGAGATTACTTATACATTTGAGTCTCAAACCTGGCTGACGGCATTAACGGCGGCCATTGCATCCGACATCGTGACCTTGCTGTTTTTCGGAACGCGGCCGTGTATGTGGCTTCCCGTGGTATATCGGCTGCCTCCTGCTACTTACTTGCCATTGATTTTATTCGGCATTTTGCTGGGTATTTTGGCTTGGTTCTACCAATACTGTCTGATTAACATTCACTGTTGGTATGGCAAGATTCACTGGCTGCCAAGAAATCGTCGTTCAATCATTCCGCTCCTCTTGGTGATTCCGATTGGTCTGTGGGATGCCAAAATGCTGGGTGGCAGTCATGTCTTTGTTGAGGTCATCACACAGCTGCCTCATCATGTACATGGCTTTAAGACCATCATGTTTTTACTGTTGGCCTATTTTGTAATTCGCTTTGCTTTTTCCATGATTTCTTATGGAGCAGCCGTCCCAGGGGGTATTTTCATGCCCATTCTGGTGTTGGGCGCAATCTTGGGCGGCTTAGCTGGAATGGTGATGATAAAACTCGGAATCATCCCTGCTACGGCCTATATCAATATCGTGGTAATCGGGATGGCTGCTTATTTTGGCGCGATTGAGATGGCACCATTTACGGCAATCTGTCTATTAACTGAAATGGTTGGTACAATTCAGCAAATTCTGCCCATGCTGCTGGTTACGTTCATTGCTTATGCAGTCAATGATCTACTGGGCGGTCGGCCAATCTATGGTGCGCTGCGTGAACAAATGGCTCCCCAAGCTGCACTGGAGAGAAATGTCCAAAATCATTGAAGTTAATTTTTAAATCTTTTTAGTCAATTTCACCATTGATAGCTAACCAATTATCTTAATATGATTAATAAGTGCAAGTCACAAAAAATTTTTTGAAAAAGTTTTTTGTGGCTCTTTTTGTTAATTTTCAAGCTCACTTTTAAACAAAATCGACAGCCGTTTCATGAACCGGACAGTCCATGCGATCCAAAAGCTTTACGAACGTTCGTCTGGCTTTTTAAGAGGAGCTTTGTGCACTTGTTCAGTCATCTATTATCGAACGTTCGTTGCAATTCTTGCATATCGTTCGTGATTCAGTCGATAAATAATATTTCCATAATCTAAAAGTACGGTTTACAAATTAAAAACATCGGCTTATGATAAGGCCACGTTCGAACGGAGAATTGATTTTACTTTTGGCAAAGAGAGAAAGAGGCTAATAACTATGGTTCAATTTGACAGTATCGAAACGGCACTTCACCAATTGCAAAACGGGGGCTATGTAATTCTTTCCGACAACGAGGACCGCGAAAACGAAGGCGATCTGGTTGCTTTGGCAGACCGCATCACTCCTGCAACGGTCTATGAGATGCTACATGAAGCCAATGGTCTGATGTGCGTGCCAATTACCATCCAACGGGCACACGAGCTGGGCTTTACCAAAATGGTTGAACACAGCACCGATCCACACCAAACGCCATTTATGACAACCACGGATGGCACTTTTGAGGCAACCGGCGTCACAACCGGGGTTTCCGCTTTTGACCGTGCCGCAACGATCAAGCATATTGCCAATCCAGCTGCCAAGCCTAATGACTTTAACCATCCAGGACACATTCAGCCACTATATGCTTTGGATGGTGGGTTGCGCAAACGCATCGGCCATACGGAAGCTTCAGTTGATCTGGCCTACCTGGCGGGTGCCGAACCAGCAGCCGTCATTATTGAGGTGCTCAAAGCCGATGGTCACATGGCTCGCCGTGATGATCTGGCTAAGATGGCCAAGCGCGTTGACGTTCCTTACATTACCATCGCTCAAATCATTGAATATATGGATGCACACGGTATCGAAAAAGCCAGTGATTTGCAAGATGCCACGGTTCACGCCTAAACAGTCGCAATAACTAAAACCTGCTGCTCGACAAATATCACAAACCTAGCTGCTTAAATTTAGATAACTACAAAACCTCCCCGCTGATTCAACGAGGAGGTTTGTTACTTAAGGAGGAGATATTTATACTTTGACAGTAAATCTGACTGAAATAATCTTAGCCCACTGTCGATTATCAGTCTTTACACTGTCTTTTTCAGGAAAAATGTCATTTACAAAGGTTTATTTAGGCATCCCAGACTTCTTCGGCAATGCTCTTAACCAAAGTAATTTTGGCCCATTGTTGTTCTTCGGTCAAAATGTTACCTTCTTCAGTTGAAGAGAAACCACATTGCGTACTCAAGCATAGTTTGTCCAGATCATGATATTGAGCAGCTTCATGAATGCGGTCCAGCACCACTTGACGATCTTCCAATTCACCGGACTTGGATGTCAATAAACCAAGAACCACATATTTATCAGCTGGTACCTTGGCCAATGGTTCAAAGCCGCCTGCACGATCCGAATCATATTCCAAGTAGAATGCCGAGACATTTTCTTTAGCCAGCACATAATCAGCAACCGGCCCATAACCACCCTTGGTAGCCCAGGTTGAGTGGTAGTTGCCGCGGCAAACATGCGTGGTGACTACCAGATCAGCTGGCAGATCCTTCAATGCATCGTTATTGATTTTTAAAAGCTGCTCTTGCAACAGTTCACGACTTTGACCCTCTTCAGCGAAAACATGCCAGAATTCGTCATCAGCGATTGAGCCCCACGTACAATCATCCAGCTTCAAATCACGACAGCCCGCCTCATAAAGTGCCAGAATCAAATCGTGATATGCCTTGGCAACATCCTGAGCCAATTCGGTTTTAGAAGAATAATGTTTGGCAATTGCCTCACTCTTCCCCTCGCCCAGTACCAATTCTTCATAGCATTGAGCCGGCGCCGGAATACTTTGCCGTGGAATCAGATCCGTACCATCCGTTAGATTCTTTAGATACTTAAAAGCCGCCAGATCTGGATGCGTACCGTTAAAACGGATTTTTCCTTCAACCTCCGCAGATTCAGCACGGGTTTCCTCACCATGGAAGAAGTAACCGTGTTCCGGATGTGTGTGCAAAATACCTTCAAAGCCCCAGAACGTGTCCAGATGCCACCAGGAGCGACGAAACTCGCCATCGGTAACCGCGTGCAGCCCAGCCTTAGATTCTTTTTCAACCAGTTCCTTAATCGCCTTATCTTCAACGGCTTTCAATTCATCTTTGGTAATCTCTTTGTTAGCGAATTTTTCACGAGCGGCCTTTAATTCAGCTGGACGTAAGAAGCTGCCGACAATGTCATAACGGAATGGTGAAGTCGTGCGTTTGGTAAAAGTTAAAGTTTGTGATTGCGTCATATGTGATAACTTCCTTTCGAAATTCGTTTTTGACAGGACTTCTCAGGAACTAAAAAAGCCCCTGGGAAAAGCACATCCTGCACTTTCTCCCAGGGACGTTGACTGCTTATTCAACGTGTTACCACCCTGATTCAGCTAGACCTCACAATCTAGCCCTTACTGAGTACTCTAAAAAATTAGAAGACCCGGACCGTGATATCGGGCGTCACCCCGCGGCCGGCTTACCAAACGGCTCGCCCACCGACTTGCTCCAAGACCATCTTCATCGCGTTTCACGATCCCGGCTCTCACCTAACCCGGTTCTCTTTAAGGGCTACCCGCGACTACTCATCTCTTCTAAGCAATTTCTAATTTTGTTGTAATCATACTATAACGGCGATGATTGATTGTCAACCATAAATTGAGATTTTTTGCGGACTAATTCCACCATAATTTGATCAAAGCCTGCGTGCCATCATTGCCCAGCTGCTTTTCATCAACCAGAATTTCATACAGACGCGCGGCTTCCTTAGTCGCTGGCAGCTGCAGTTTCATGCGCGCGGCCTCATCAAGGGCAATTCGCAGATCTTTTAAGAAGTGCTTGGCAAAAAAGCCCGGCGTAAAATCATTTTTCAAGATGCGTGGTGCATAATTGTCCAAACTCCAGTTAGCGGCGGCCCCACCACCAACCGTTTTGATTACTGTTGGCAAATCAAGTCCAGCTGCTTTGGCATAGACCAGCATCTCACACATCCCCGTCATCGTACCGGCAATCATAATCTGGTTGGCCATCTTGGCATGCTGGCCACTACCGGCCAGACCAAACCAGTTGACGTCTTTGCCGATCTGTTTAAACAGCGGCGTCAAGGACTCGCAATCAGCTTTTTGACCGCCCACCATAATCGTCAGTGTGCCGTTTTTAGCGCCCAGATCGCCGCCCGAAACTGGAGCATCCAAAATATGCACACCAGCCGGAGCCGCAGCGGCAATTTTTTGATCTAAGGCTGGTCGACTGGTGGTCATGTCAATCAGGTACTGACCAGGAACTGCCGCGTTGAGCAGACCATCTTTGCCAAAATAAATCTGCTCAACGTCTTTCGGATAACCCACGATCGACATGACGACCTCACAGTTTTGCATGGCTAAAGCTGGTGAATCGCACCATGTGGCACCCAGATCCAATACTGTTTGTGCATGCGCCTTGGTTCGATTATAGACCTGCACCTCATTGCCCGCCTTGATTAAGTTCGCAATCATTCCAGTGCCCATTACGCCGGTACCAATAAAACCGATTTTCATGATATCACCTCACGATTGATTTGCGTTTATTTTAACATGCTGAAAGGTTGAAATTGGCAGATCTTTTAGCCGCTAAAAAGATCCATGGCTTTAACCAAAAAACGGTGTCGGCGGAACCCCGGCACCGTTTTTGATTTATTGCAGTATCTGACCAGGCAGGGCCTTGAGATTTTGCAGCGTCAGCTTTGAATGATGCTGATCAAGCCGCATCTGGGCAATCAAATCATCCACGCTAGCGAACTTGACCTCGCCACGCAGACGCTTGATCCAACGTACTTGCACGTTTTCGCCATAAATCATCTGGTTAAAGTTGAACAGATTGATCTCCAGTGTTTTTTCGTTGTGCTCACCAAACGTAACGTTGCGCCCGACACTGGCCATACCATCATACCAGCGGTCACCGATCTTGAGCTGCACCACATAGACACCGATTGCAGGAACCCACTCTGCTTCAGGCCAGGCCACGTTAGCCGTGGGAAAGCCCAATGTCCGGCCCCGTGCAAAACCATGCACAATCACGCCCGAGGTCTGGTAAAAATACCCCAGCAATACATTGGCTGATTGCACGTCACCCAGATCCAGCAGCTGACGAATCCGCGTTGAGCCAATCTTATGATTATCCTGCAGCGTCATTTTGCCAACCGTTACGACTTCAAAGCGCTCCTTGGCAAAATCTTTAAGATGCTCCATATTGGCCACGCTGGAATCAGCTCCGTAAGTGTGGTCATAGCCAGCTACGGCAACCTTTGTATGAAAGCCCACCAGGTACTGATCAACAAAGGCTTGCGGATCCAGTGCCGAAAGAGCCGAGGTTAGGTTGACCAAATAGACGCGATCTACGCCCAATTGTTCCAACAGATCCAATTTGCGAGGCAATGGTGTCAAATAATGTACCCCGCCAACTGGATATTGCTGATAGACGATTTCGGGACGGTGATCATAAGTCAAAACAGCCAAGGGAACCCCTTTTTCATCGGCAATTTTGCGCGCTGTTTTGATCACAGCTTGGTGACCACGATGAATGCCATCAAAAAAGCCCATTGCCAAAACGACTGGCCCTTCTGGAATCAGTTCCGGATCATAGGGATGATGGATTTTGATAACTTGCATTAACCCCACCTACTTTGTCGACAGCATCTTGAGCGGCTTGTAAACATGATCTTTCAGTTGGTACAAGGCTTTGACCTCACCTTGATAAGTCAGCGCAACTTCTTGATCTTTAGTATCCAGATCACTTAGCCAACCGCCGTTTTGAACCTTTTTCCATTGTGCATCGGACAATTCTGCGTGGGGATAGCTTTTGAGCGCGTAGTCCATTGGATAGACATAGCGGTTCATGATCTGAGCTTCCATGGCATCTTGAATGTCGGTCAAACTCAGGGTCTGGTCCAACTCAAAGCCACCACTCTTGGTCCGCGTCAGGCTGCTCATTACACCGGGGTAACCTAATTCTTTAGCCAGATCATACGCCAGCGTTCTTACATAGGTTCCTTTACTGCAGTCCACGACAAAGCGGATGCGCTGCTGCTGATTTTTTTCATCGTAGCTGGAAGCCGTCATTTCAAAACGTTCAATGTGAACGTGACGCTTGGGCCGTTCAACGGTTTCGCCAGCCCGTGCATATTCATAGAGCTTTTTGCCATTGACCTTGATAGCCGAATACATTGGCGGAATCTGCACGATATCGCCCGTCAGCTCCTGCATGGCTTTCCTGATCATATCTTCAGCAATTGGCGCCGTAACTGGCTTTTGGGCCACGACTTCGCCATCCAGGTCCTGCGTGGTCGTAGCCTCGCCAACTAAAAGCTCTCCGACGTATTGTTTACCCGATGCCATTAAGAATTCAACGACTTTGGTAGCTTGCCCCACACAGATCGGCAAAACGCCGTCCACGTTTGGATCTAAGGTTCCTGAATGGCCGATTTTTTTGGTATGCAGAATGCGTCGCAACCGACTGACACAGTCAAAGCTGGTCATCCCGCGTTCTTTGTACAATGGAATAATTCCGTCCAAAATTCTCACCGCTTTCATTTCTAAAATAATAAAAGGGGGCCACAAGCTGGGCTCCCTTTTAATTGATTATCGCTCCTGCTTGTGCAGCTGGTTGATCAATTGGTCGATCCGACTGCCATAAGCAACCGATGGATCACGCTTAAACGTGAGCTCTGGAGTCTTGAAAATGTTCAGACGACTGCCCAGCTCGCTGCGAATCAGCCCTTTTGCCTTGTCCAGACCTTGTTGAGCCTTTTCGCCATCGCTGGCCTTGTCAGACAGCAGGCTGTAATAGATCGTTGCCTGCTGCAGGTCGCCCGTAACGTCAACGCCCGTGATCGTGATGTCTTGAACACGTGGATCACGTACGCGCTTTAAGAGGATGTCATCGACTTCACGCTGAATCTGTTCAGCCAGTCGATCCACCCGGTAGCGTTTATTTGGCATAATTGTTCTCCTTTGGCGACTAAAAGCTACTTAACGGGAACTTCCTTCATCTGGTAAGCTTCGATTACGTCGCCTTCCTTGATGTCGTTGTAGTTTTGAATCGTCAGACCACACTCGTAGCCTTGCTTGACTTCTTTAACGTCATCCTTGAAGCGCTTCAGACTGCCCAATTCACCTTCGTAAACGACCACGCCGTCACGAATCAAGCGGACCTTGGAGTCACGAGTAATCTTGCCGTCGATAACCATCCCACCGGCAATCGTACCAATCTTGGAAGCCTTGTAGATCTGGCGAACTTCAACCTGACCAACCGTTTCTTCCTTGTAGACTGGTTCCAGCATCCCCTTCATGGCATCTTCAACTTCTTCGATGGCGTTGTAGATAACCCGGTGCAGCCGAATATCAATGTTGTTGGATTCAGCCATCGACTTGGCCAGTGGCGTAGGGCGCACGTTAAAGCCGATGATAACCGCGTTGGAAGCTTCGGCCAAGGTAACGTCGGATTCAGAAATCGCACCAACGGCCTTGTGAATGATATCAACGCGAACGCCGTCAACCTTGATCTTTTCAAGTGACTGAGCCAGGGCTTCAACGGAACCCTGCACGTCGGCCTTGATGATTACTGGCAGCGTCTTCATCTGACCCTTCTTCATCGTAGCAAACAGGTTGTCCAGCGTTACGTGGCTAGTCTTTTGCCGTTCTTCAACCAGAGCCCGCTTAGCACGTTCTTCACCGGCAGCCCGAGCCGTCTTTTCGTCATCAAAGACAACGAACCGATCCCCGGCTTCTGGCACATCGTTTAAACCAGTAATCTCAACAGGCGTCGATGGCGTAGCTTCCTTGATGCGACGACCGTTTTCGTTGGTCATCGTCCGGACACGGCCAAACGTATTGCCGACAACGATTGGGTCACCGACATGCATCGTACCTTGTTGAACCAGCAACGTGGCTACGGGACCACGACCTTGATCAAGCCGTGCTTCAACTACGGAACCAGCTGCGTTTTGATCAGGGTTGGCCTTCAATTCCATCATTTCGGCCTGCAGCAGGATCATGTCGAGCAGTTCATCGATGTTCTTGCCAAACTTAGCTGAGATGTTGACGAAGATCGTGTCGCCACCCCAGTCTTCAGGAATCAGCTCGTATTGAGCCAATTCTTCGATCACGCGGTTTGGATTGGCACCTGGCTTGTCGACCTTGTTAACGGCAACGATGATTGGCGTGTGGGCAGCCTTGGCGTGGTTGATGGCTTCAACCGTCTGTGGCATAACCCCGTCATCGGCAGCAACGACCAAGACCGTAATATCGGTGATGTTAGCACCACGCGCCCGCATTTCAGTAAAGGCCGCGTGACCTGGCGTATCCAGGAACGTAATCAGCTTGCCGTTGTAGTCAACTTGGTAGGCACCGATTGCCTGGGTGATCCCACCGGCTTCGGAATCCGTAACGTGGGAGTGACGGATCTTGTCCAACAGCGTCGTCTTACCGTGGTCAACGTGACCCATAACCGTAACGACTGGTGGCCGAGAAACCATGTGTTCCGTGTTTTGGTTTTCTTGATCAAAGAACTTGTCCAGATCGGCAATATCTTCTTGAACCTTTTCCTTGGCTTCGATACCGTAGTCAGCAGCCAACAGTTCAATCGTGTCCTTGTCCAGGGATTGGTTTTGGTTAACCATGACGCCCAGCATAAAGAGCTTCTTGATGATCTCGGCAGCTGGCCGGTGCAAAAGCTTAGCCAGATCCTGTGCATTCATGCCTTCAGTGTATTCAAGTACTTCTGGCAGTGGCCGATCCTTACGCTGCGTAGGTTGTTGCTTTTTAACCTCACGCATCCGCTGGTTCTTGTTATGCTTGTTGTTTTTGTTGCGACGGTTCTTCTTGTTGTTCTTGTTTTTGTTGAAAACGTGAACGCCACGGCCGCTGTCATCATTGCCGCCCCGGTTGTTGTTACCGTTGTTGTTACGGTTGTTGTTGGATGACTTTTGTCCATTTTGGTTTTGTGGACGATTGTTGTTTTCTTGGCGCTTTGGCTGTGCTGTCTTTTCTTGCTTAGGCTTGTTCTGCTTTACGGCAGCTGGCTTGTTGGCATTGCCGCCCTTAGCCATGCTGCGCAGACGGTTGGCTTCTTCTGAGGTCACGGAAGACATATGACTTTTTACCGTGATTCCCTCCTTTTTGGCCATGTCTACCAGGTCCTTGCTTGGCATCTTCAGCTCTTTGGCTAGTTCGTAAATTCGTTCTTTGGCCATCGAATCACGCTCCTTTTTAGTTTGTTGTTTCTTCAGCGTCGTTGGCTAGTTCGATTA
>OGON01001261.1_pt1 | contig 17787 bp, 14 predicted proteins | sample 1552671 | NCBI WGS metagenome assembly OGON01 (sample SAMEA2580136, study PRJEB22360) | human gut metagenome | biome: human gut; feature: human-associated habitat; material: faeces | place: Denmark | collected 2008/2010 | reverse complement strand
TGGCATTTTTTATGTATATAAAAAGTCAGAATTTGAAACAGCTCTACCGCATAATTTTTTTATTGTGCTGTGAGGCAGGGATGATTTTACAATATATTGACAGTCTGCGACGCGGCAACGCCGACACGCTTTTATATTACTACACGGTACAAAGCGGCATACTCTGCTTTTTATATTTTTTCTTTCTCGCCGTTTTCAGCCCGAAAAAGGAAAAGGCCGTAATCAGAGGTGCCGTAACCATGTGTATAGCCGTGACCGCAATAGCCTATTTGTTTATGCCGAACGGTGCCAAAGAGGCAGCGGCCTCCGATAAGGCTTTTTACACAGGCTATATTCTTATGCACTATATCGTTCCTCTCATGGTGATACTCGACTATCTGCTGTTTTTCCCGAAAGGGTTATACAAGGCTTTGCACCCGCTTTGCTGGCTGATTTTGCCCTATCTGTATATTGCATTTACAATGATTTGCGCTAAATTCGGCAGCAAGATCTTTTCCGCCTTCGGCGGCACCAGCCGTTATCCGTATCCGTTTCTCGACACAGACCTTTACGGCAAAAACAAGGTTGCGCTTATAATTGCCTTTATTACGGCGGCGTTTTTGGCTCTCGGTTATCTGTCGTTTGTTATTGACCGCCTGCTCGGAAAAAACGGCAAAAAGCTTAAGTAATAAAAGCCTCAAAACATATTTGAAGGAGCGATAAAAGTGATAATATATTTTACAGGCACCGGAAACAGCCGCCATTTAGCAAAAAAGGTCGGAGAAGCAATAAACGAAATTCCGGTCAACTCATTTGAATATATAAAGGAGTGTAAAAAAGGCAGCTTTGACAGCGATACCCCCTATGTTTTTGTATGCCCGACTTACGCTTGGCAAATACCGCACATTTTTGAAAAACTCATAAGGGAATCCGTGTTTCACGGCTCCGATAAAGCATATTTCATAATGGATTGCGGCGGCGAAATAGGAAATGCAAGGAAACAATTACAAGCGCTTTGCTCTGACAAGGGTTTCGATTTTATGGGTGTTTACGAGGTTGTAATGCCCGAAAATTACACGGCTCTTTACAGCGCACCTGATGAAAAAACCGCGGAGGAGCTTATAATAAAAGCGGATAAAGCGGCTCTTGACGCAGCAGAATACATCAAAGCCGAAAAGCCTTTCCCCGATATTAAAGTCGGCATTGCGGACAGACTGAAAAGCGGCATAGTAAATACGGTCTTTTACAAATTCATCGTATCCGCAGACAAATTCTACGCCACCGACAAATGCATAGCTTGCGGAAAATGCGTAAGAAGCTGTGTGCTGAACAACATTGAGCTTAAGAACGGCAAGCCTGTTTGGGGCAAAAGCTGCACACACTGTATGGCGTGTATTAACTTTTGTCCCACAAATGCCATTGAATACGGCAAGCATTCAATCGGGCTGAGGCGTTACACTCTGACAGACTGAAATACGGAAAAATGCTTTTACCGAATGTTCATAAAGCGTTTCATAACCAAGCGGTATTTTTATAAATTAAAGGCATAGATAAAGCAGACCTTGTCGGTACAATTCACAAGGTCTGTTTTTTTACAGTAATAATTCATATATGAGCCTTTTGTCTCAATATTGCATTTTTCGTCTGACGAGAAAGACAGTCGCTGCGGTGATTTGCTTGCTTTTACCTATATATGAAAAGGTTTTTTTCAAATTTGCCATTTTTGGAGAAAAAAAGAAACCGTTACCAAACGGTAACGGCTTCCTGAATTTTTCCGAATGAATTATTCTGCGGTTTTTGCAGCCTTAGCGGCTTTTCTTTCCTCTATTTCTTTTACATACTCTCTCTGCTTACTCTCGGTAACCTTGTAGAAGAGCATGGGGATAATGGTGGCAACCATCGAAATAGCACCCGAAAGTATGAGCACAGCCCAAAGCTTTTCAGAGCCCTCCGGAGTTACGGTATTGTACGGGTCTGACGGAGAAATGCCGGAAATTCCATATGCCATAACGCCTATGAATGCGCCGACAGCCATACTGATTTTATTTATGAAGGTCTGCATTGAGAAGCAGATACCCTCTGCTCTCTCGCCCGTTTTCCACTCAAGATATTCAACTGTATCGCCTATCATAGCGTAGGTTATTACGTTATTGATACCCTGCGGAAGTCCGAGGAGAACAAAACCTATGGCAAGCCAAAGGAGATTTGAGGAATTGTTATAGCCGCCGTTTCTGCCTATAAAGTACATAGCGAACATAACTACGGCGCCGAGTACATGTACATAGATATATGTATTTTTCTTTCCGAAATGCTTTGTGAACCACGGAATAAGCACGGTTGCAATTGCTCCGCCGGGAACAACAAGTATTGTAAGAATACTGTATACTGCCTCGTTTCCGAGAACATACTTTGCAAAATAAAGCGAGCCCGTGTACATATAAACGGTTCTTGCCGCACCCAAAATACCGGAAATGAGTATGAGCAAAAGCTGATCGTTTTTAAAGAGAAGCCCAAGGTTATGGCCGAGTGAAGGCGGAGTTGTGTCGGAGGTATATCTCTCTTTTGTGTTTTTAAAGCCATAGAAGAACATCGGCAATGACACAATAACGAGAACAACTGCGCAAATAAAATATGTCCATTTAAGTGTGTTTGCGTTTGCTACGGAATTAGCCGCTATAAGCACACCGTCGGCATCCTTATATTTTGCGGTTACAGCCGAAGTAATTACGGGTACAAATACCGTTACGGCGCCTGCGCCTATGGTGCAGCAAAGACGCGCAACAGTAAGAAGATTACCGCGAATGGTTGTGTTATTTGTCATAGCCGTTGAAAGGCCCCAATAAGGAACATCGGCTACGGTAAATACCATTGACCAAATGACATAGATAACCGAAATAATGATGAATGATTTTGCCGTGCTGTTATAGACAGGCAGGAAGCAGGCTATGGTAACCAAGCCTATCGGAACAGCCATCCATTTAAGATACGGGCGGCATTTGCCCCATTTTGTTCTTGTTCTGTCAACAATAGAGCCCATAATCGGGTCATTGAGAGCATCATACACCCTCGTGAAGAGCATAAGAAGCGCTACTGCGGTGGCACCTGTCGTTTTGCCGATCCTGGCGTCCGCCATTAAAAGTGCATCGGTCATAAATATGGTAAGATATGAGCCGATGATGGTGCAGATAAAGTTTTGGCCTATACCGGTAATACTGTACGCAATAGCTTCGCGCGGCTGCAAATTACCGTCATTCGGCGTGGTGCCGAACAGCTTATGCCAAAAACCTCTCTTAACAGATTGATTTTCCATTAAGTTAACTCCTTTTCCTTTTTTACAACTTTATACAACTTAAAAAGTCATAAAAAATATTATAATCCAGAAACTTAAAATAGTCAATTTGAATACAACAAATTTTTCATCTTTATTTGATTAAAGACACAAAACTCGTTTGTGACCGTTATTTTTTCACATTTGGAAATGATACGCCCTTTTTGGCGGTCAAACCGCATATTTCTATTTGACTTATTTCTCTTAAACATTTATTATATATAGTATAATTATTTGTATTTGTCTGAAATCGGAGGATGACGGCGTGAAAAAATCAAACAGTTTACTGAAAAAATTACCGGGGTACATAGGCTACGGCGTAGGTGCCGTGGGTCTTGACCTCAGCTACGGAATGTTCTATTCGTTTTTGTCTTACTACCTTTCAAGCGTACTCGGACTTAAACCCGCATTTCTTTTGATACTCACCCCGATAGCACGTATTTGGGACGGTATTAACGACCCGATGATGGGAACGATAGTTGACAATACGCGCACAAAATTCGGTAAATACCGCCCGTGGATACTCATAGGTGCATTCTCTAACGCGGTGGTTCTTACACTCCTCTTTACATCCTTCGGTATGAGCGGAACAAAGCTCTACATATATATAGCCGTCATGTATATTCTTTGGGGAATGACCAACACCATGGCGGATATTCCCTATTGGTCGATGATACCCTCATTTACAAGCGAAGCTAAAGAGAGAAGCTTAGTAGCAACAATCGCGAGAACCTTCTCGGGTCTCGGCCAGGGAATCATAACAATATTGACTCCCATAATTCTTCCTCTGCTCTCAACAGGCATGACCACAGAAAAGGGTTACAGCGCAACCGGATTTTCGCGTTGGGCTATGATATGCGGAATAGCACTTATACTTTTTTCGGCTACATGCGTATTCAATACAAAAGAGACAAACGTTGTCTACAACGAAAAGCAGAAATTCAGCTTCAAGCAGATATTCAAAACCGTGGCTCACAACGATCAGCTCGTCGTATTTATGATATTCGCCATGCTTTCAAATGCAGGCTGGTACCTGACAAGCTCTACGGCTGTTTACTATTTCACCGATGTTTTGGGCCAGCCTAAGGGTCAATCGCTTTTCCAAACAATCGGCGCAGTCGGCTCGGTAGTCGGCCTTTTGGTAATACCCATGCTCTCGGAAAAATTTACCATGCGCTCAATATACACCATATCGCTCTCGATGACTATTTTGGGATACGCCCTGATGTTCCTCTTCGGCCCGGTGCTTAAAATCGCAATAGCACTTGATATTTGCTATATTTTGGCCTCGGTGGGCATAAGTTCGATGTTTGTTTCGCAAACTGTATTCCTTGCGGACATAGTCGATTACGGCGAGTACAAAAACGGTTCGCGAAGCGAGAGTATAACCTTCTCTATGAAGGGCTTTTTACAAAAAATGGCATACACCATTCAGACTGTTATTCTTTTCGGCGGTCTTGGTATATTCGGCTACAACGAGCAAATTAAAGAGGGCGTTATAAACAACGCCACCAAAAACGCGATAGGCACAATAGCCTTCGGAATACCGCCGATACTTATAATAATTTCAATGATAGTTTTCCGCAGCAAGTTTAAAATTCACGGCGAGCTTGCCGAAAAAATTCATAGCTATATTACTGAAAAAAGAGCTGCTGACGGTGACGAAAAATGAGGATTCTCATTATAAGGCACGGTGACCCCGACTACGAAAAGGATTCGTTGACTCAAAAAGGGTGGCACGAGGCCGAGCTTCTTGCGGACAAAATGGAAAAGACCGACGTTACGGCTTTTTATGTCTCTCCGCTCGGCAGAGCGCAGGACACTGCAAGCGTTACACTTAAAAGGCTCGGAAGAAGCGCAAAAACTTATCATTGGCTCAGGGAATTTCACGCGCCGATATATGACAAAAAGACAAAAAAGCTTCGCGGTCCGTGGGATCTTATGCCTTCGTTTTTCACTAAAGAGGATGACCTTTACGATGTGAAAAAATGGGCGGATACAGAGTTTATGAAGCAAGGCAGAGTAAAGCAGGAGTACAGAAAAGTTTCTCAGGGTCTTGACAAGGTACTTAAAGCGCACGGATACGAGAGAAAAGATAAATACTACAAGGCCGTAAATGCAAACAAAGACACAATAGTGTTCTTTTGTCATTTCGGCGTGGAATGTGTAATGCTTTCACATCTTCTCAACATTTCGCCCGTATGCCTGTGGCAGGGCTTTTGCGCTGCTCCGACCTCGGTCACTACACTGTACACCGAGGAGCGAGAAAAAGGCATAGCGGTATGGCGCTGCAGCTCATTCGGAGATATTTCTCATCTGTACGCAGGGAACGAAGAGCCCGCATTTGCCGCGCGGTTTTGCGAAATCTACGACGATATGTCGCAAAGACACTGATAAAAGCTATAAAAATGGGGCTGTAAAAATTTCTCGTTTTTACAACCCCGTTTTATATTGTATTTTATCTTAACTTATTTAAGCTTATCTATCATAATATGAGCCGCCTTGTATATATCACCGCAGCCGAGAGTCAGGACAAGGTCGCCGTCCTCGGCATTTTTAACAACATAATCGGCAACCTCCTCAAATGTATTAAACCACACGGAACCCGGAATTTTAGCGGCAAGCTGAGAAGTGTATACATTATAGGTATTGACTTCACGCGAACCCATTATTTCGGTCATAACGCAATGGTCGGGTATGCTGAGTACCTTTGCGAAGTCATCCATCAGCATATATGTGCGCGAATAGGTAAACGGCTGAAACACCGCCCAAACGCTGTGGTATCCCATCTCCATAGCGGCGTCAATGGTAACCTTGAGCTCAGCCGGGTGGTGAGCGTAGTCATCTACAAAAGTAACGCCCTTATATTTGCCGAGCAGCTCAAAACGTCTGTGAGCACCGCTGAATGCATCAAGTCCCCCGCGGCAAGACTCGGCGTCTGCGCCGGAATACATTGAAGCCGCCAAAGCTGCAAGTGCATTAAGGACATTGTGGAGCCCGGGAACTCTGAGCTTTATGTGGCAGAGAAATTCACCCTTGTGCATAGCGTCAAATTCATAATAAGCGCCGTGTACGGGAGCGATATTTTCGGGATAATAATCATTTTCTTCAGCCATGCCGAAGGTAATAAGATCCTTGCCGGAAATGCCCTCCATAGCCTTTAATGTGTTGGCATCATCGCCGTTGTAAATTACCGCCTTTGTCGCCATAGAAGCGAACTTATGAAAGCTTTTAATCAGATTATCAAGTGTTTTGAAATAGTCGAGATGATCCTCGTCTATATTGAGTATAACGGCAACATCCGGTGACAAGTCAAGGAATGTATCGACAAATTCGCACGCTTCACAGACAAAATTTTCACTCTTGCCCACTCTGCCGCTTGAGCCCATCATCGGAAGCTTTCCGCCGATTACGGCAGACGGGTCAAGCTTTGCGGTTATCATTATCTGCGTAGTCATAGATGTAGTTGTGGTCTTGCCGTGAGTTCCGCAAATGCCTATGCAGTTTTTATACATTCTCGAAATTGCGCCGAAAAGCTTTGAACGCTCAAAGGTCGGTATTCCGCTTGCCTTAGCAGCTACAAGCTCAGGATTATCTTTAAGCAAAGCCGCGGTATAAACTATCATCTCGGCGCCTTTTATATTTTCCGCCCTTTGACCCATGGTAACGGGGATACCGAGCTTACGTATTCTGTCAAGCGTATCACTCTCGTTATTGTCCGAACCGGAGAGCTCATAGCCCCAGCTGTGAAGTATCTCGGCAAGCGGGCACATACCGCTGCCGCCTATCCCGATAAAGTGTACTCTCTTTACTTCTTTTAAAAGTGTATCTATGTCTTTCATATAAGTCATACCTTTCGGTTTATTGTGTCAGTATTTCCGACTAAAATATATTATATTGCATTTCGGCAAAAATTTAAACCCTTAAATTATCTTTCACAATATATTTTCGGCATTCATATTATAGTGTATAGATATCCATCCGAAAAAGGAGGGAAATAAATGAAAAAAATCGTTATTGCCGGCGGAGACAAAAGGATGAGCTGTCTCGCCGAGCTGCTTTTTAACAGCGGGTATTCTTTCGCGTCATATGCGGTAAACGGCGGTCTTACCAAAGACGAGTTTCTTTGTTATCTGCGCGAAAACAATAATATACTGCTGATACTGCCGCTCCCCGTAAGCCGCGATAAAATTCACCTGAACACCGGCAAAGCGTTCGAAGACGTCAGGCTATCGGAAATCGGCGAATGTCTCGGAAAAAGCGATACGGTAGCAGGAGGAATCATCGGCGACAGTCGCACTGTTTTGTCGGCAAGCGGCACAAAAGTATATGATTACTATGATGAGGAATTTATTACGGACAATGCCCGTTTGACCGCGCAATGTCTTAAATTTGTGTTAAATGAAAACGGAATATATGATTTCAGCGGCAAAAAGACGGCGATTACCGGATACGGCAGAACCGCGAAGGCTATTGCCGAATTCATGAAGGAAAACGGCGCAAAGGTACTGATAACGGCAAGAGACCCTCACGCACTCGCAGACGCGGTCAAAAAGGGATACAGCATATGCCTGCTGAGAGATTATGACTGCATAGCACACGACGCGGATATTTTAATAAACACCGTTCCCGCTGAAATAATAGATAAAAATATTTTGAGTCGATTGAGAAAAGACGTTCTGCTTATAGATATAGCTTCCCCCCCGTTCGGAGTGGATATCGGGCTTGCCGACTCTTACGGGATAAACGCTGTCAGAGCATTGGGGCTTCCCGGAAAATACGCCCCCGAAGAAGCCGGCAGGCTGATATTTAAGAAAGCTCAACCGCTTCTGTAAGGAGGGAAAAAATGTGCTGAACTTAGGATTTGCAATGTGCGGTTCGTTCTGTACGTTTAAAAAGGTGATCCCGATTATGGCTAAGCTTAAAAGCGACGGGTTTAACGTAGTGCCCATAATGTCAGAAACAGCATTTACGACCGATACACGTTTCGGCTCGGCTAAAGACTTCGCCGACGAAATAACCGAAATAACGGGAAACGATATTATAAGTACTCTGCCGAAGGCTGAGCCGATTGGTCCCAAAAAGCTGCTCGACTTACTTATTATCGCGCCGACTACGGGAAACACTCTCGGAAAAATGGCGAACGGCATAACTGATACGACCGTAACGCTTGCAGCTAAAGCGCACCTTCGCAACAGACGTCCGGTGGTAATAGCCGTTTCCACAAATGACGCGCTCGGTGCCACCGCTAAAAACATAGGTCTTTTAATGAACTGCAAATATATTTACTTCGTACCGATGAGGCAGGATGACTGCATTAACAAACCGAATTCCATAGTTGCGGATTTTGAAAAAATACCCATAACCGTTTTGGATGCTTTAAACGGCAAACAGACTGAGCCCGTAATAATATCGTAAAGCCACACAAAGAGAAGAATGGCACAACTAAAATATCCGCATTCGTAAATATCGAGTGCGGATATTTTTTCGACAAAAAACGGACCGTAAAATTTTTACAGCCCGTTTTTTAAGGGATTTAATAAGAAAAAATACTGTGTAAAAAATTACTTCTTACCGTTGAAAATGTCAAGAACGTCCATATATCCGTCGTCGCTTCCGAAGCCCTTGCCGTTGTCGGTAGTGCTGCTTACATCCTCAAAGCCGTCATCCTTGCCGCCGAACGAAAAATCATCGGTCTTATTGGGCTTTTTAGGCATACCGTTCTCATCAGTACCGAAGCCTGTTGCGATAACGGTAATTGTCATCTCGTCTTCTTTTTCTTTATCGAGATCTACGCCGAAGATGATGTTAGCATCCTCATCAGCCGCTGCACGAACTATACCTGCCGCGGTGTCGATATCGTCAAGGCCAATATCCTCAGAAGCGGAAATGCTTATTATAACGCCCTTAGCGCCGTCGATTGTGGATTCAAGAAGAGGGCTTGAAATAGCTCTCTGAGCCGCCTGCTCAGCCTTATCCTTGCCTTTGGCGGTACCAACGCCCATATGAGCATGGCCCGCATCTTTCATAACTGCGGTTACATCGGCAAAGTCAAGGTTTATAAGAGCCGGCTTAATAATAAGGTCGGAAATACTCTTAACGCCCTGGCGAAGAACATCATCTGCTATATCAAACGCATTGAGAAGAGTAATCTTCTGCTCGGATACCTGCTTTAATCTTTCGTTGGGAATAACAACAAGGCTGTCTACATGGCCTGCAAGCTCTGCAATACCTGCCTCTGCCTGCTGCATACGTACCTTACCCTCAAAATCGAAAGGCTTTGTAACTATACCTACGGTGAGTATTCCCTTTTCCTTAGCTATCTCGGCAATAACGGGAGCTGCGCCTGTGCCTGTTCCGCCGCCCATACCTGCGGTAATAAACACCATCTGTGTATCATTGAGCGCTTCAATAATTGCGTCGCGGCTCTCCTCGGCAGCTTTCTGACCGATTTCGGGCTTTGCTCCGGCGCCTCTGCCCTGCGTAATCTTTTCGCCTATCTGAATTTTCTGACCGGCTTTTGAAAAAGCAAGCGTCTGCTTATCGGTATTTATAGCTATAAGCTGAACTCTGCCGAAGTCATTGTTTGCCATACTGTTGACAGCATTTCCGCCGCCTCCGCCAACGCCTATAACTTTAATATTAGTAACGTCATTAAATTCGTTGTCCATTTCAAAATCCATTTGAGAACATCCTCCATTATGTAAAGTCTTTTATTTCACACCTAAATAAAGTTAAACTCATACCTATTTAGGTTAGTATATCATATTATCCCGTTATTTTCAACGTTTTTTTGCATTTATATTGTATATAATTACGGAGATATAAACGGAACCGTTGTGTTATCCTCACGCTGAGGACTGAGATACGCCTTTTTATCGATTGTGAAATCTATACTGCCCGTAAAATCGGGATTATCGCTGTCAAGCCTTGTCAGGGCAGCTTTTACAAAGTCCATTTTATCGTTCACGGAGGACGAAAGTCCCAAAAGCACGGTAACGCGCTCCTTATATACCAATTTAATATTGGAATGGTTGCTCACATCTATACTTGTTATTCCGCTGAGTTCATTTGATTCAAGCAATGTCAGTACATTTTTTATAATGCCGAGGTCGTCGTTATCCTGAAATTCCACGATTTCCCCCGGTACCGCCGAAATCACCGGTGAGGAATCAATTATGATAATACCGTCGCCGATAGTCATAAGTCCGTCCTCAAGCACTTTGCCCTTGTCGGAAACCAACGTAAAGCTGTCGCCGTTGTCTATTGCAAGCTTGGCGGTTGCAGCCGTGATTTTTATCGTTATTGTTCCCGAAAGATTGCGTTTTATTTCGGCCGACTCAACATAAGGAAGGGTGCATTCGATTCCGGAGGCTGTTTTTTTCTTGCTTGTCATAAACATATTGTCGCCTATATTTATCTGCGACGCAGCTATAACATCCTCATTGTTGTATATCTCGTCACCGGTAACCGCAACATTGTCTATACGGAAAAAGACCGTAAGCGAAAGAGTTACTGCGACGGCAATTATAATTATAATACCCAGGATAAGAGCAATCAGCTTTTTTATCTTGCGTTTTTTCATTTTAATGAGCCTGCTGCGACGGCGCATTTCATCGCGCGAGAGCTGCTGCCTGCCGCCCTGCGTGCGCTCATTCGCCCTGCCGTATGTTATATCGGTCGTCTGCCTCCTGCGAGTGCCGGTCGGTGCAGTCTTCTGCCGACCCCCCCGCGGGTTTCCCGATGTTTTCGGCGAACTGCCTTGTCTCTTGTTTTTCGGTCCCGTCATTTTCATTTATCCTTCTCACGTCTGCTCCGAGCAGTTTCAGCACCTTTTCAGGAGCTTCATATCCTCTGTCCAAATGCTGCGTACCTGTAATAACCGTCTTGCCGTTTGCGAGACCGGCCGTTATAAGCGCAAAGCCTCCGCGAAGATCCGGAGCTACAACATTTGCGCCCGTCAGATACTTTGAACCCTCTATAACCGCCATTCTGCCCTCGACGCTTATTTTTGCGCCGAGCCGCATAAGCTCAGTTACGTGTTTAAATCTGCTCTCAAATATATTTTCAATTATTACGCTCGTGCCGTCCGCTACAGACAGCATAGCTCCGACTATTGCCTGAGCATCGGTCGGAAAGCCCGGATACGGCATGGTGCGTATCATTTTTACTCTTTTAAGTCTCGGCGGTGCAGACAGACATATCCATCTGCCGCTCGTCGTTATATCACAGCCCGCTTCGGAAAGCACCGGAATCAGCGCGCCGATATGTGCCGGAATTACGTCCTTTATGCAAATTCTGCCGCCGGTTGCCGATGCGGCTATAAGATAAGACGACGCCTCTATGCGGTCGGGTATAACGGTATGGCATGTGCCGTGAAGCTTTTTAGTGCCTTCTATTACTACCGTGCTGTCGCCGGCGCCGGAAATTTTAGCGCCGCAGCCGTTTAAAAAATCGGCAAGGTCGCTGATTTCCGGTTCTCGCGCCGCATTTGTAATAACAGTGGTTCCGTCCGCCGCGGCGGCTATCATTATGTTTTCTGTGGCTCCGACACTCGGAAAAGAAAGCGTAATATCGGCACCGTGAAGACATTTGCCGAGCGAGCAGTACAGTCTGCCGTGCTCTTCGGTAATTTCGGCACCGAGCTTTCGCATCGACGATAAATGCAGGTCAATAGGTCTGAGGCCTATTTCACAGCCTCCCGGCGAAGATATTTCCGCTTTGCCCGTACGTGCGAGCACAGCACCCAAAAAGACTATCGATGAGCGCATTTCACGCATTAAATCATCGGGAATTTCGCTTACGGTGATAACGGATGAGTCCACCTCTACCGTGTGACCGTCGCGTATCACCTTGCAGCCGAGATGCCGAAGTATTTGAATAGCGGCGTCTACATCCGAGAGAGCCGGACAATTATGTATTTCACATTTGTCGCCGGTCAGGACCGTAGCCGCTAAAATCGGCAGCGCGCTGTTTTTCGAGCCGTGAACTTCAATTTCTCCGCAGAGCCTTCGTCCGCCCTCTATTATTATCTTATCCAATACATACACACCCCTTAAAGAAAAAGGTAACCCTTTTTCATATTATGCAGGGCTGTATGTTTTGGAAACGACAGCTGTTATTTTTTCTCCGCTAACTTTTCTATTATATCACAAATCATCGCAGAAGAGTTTTCAACCGCCATTTTTTTTGCATTCCTGCCGAGTCTTACAAGAGTCTCGCGGTCTGCAACAAGTGAGTCAAACTCGGATATGAGTTTTTCGGAGGTTAAATCCTTTTCCTCAATAACGCGCGCGGCATCGTTTTCCACAAGAGCCATGGCGTTATGGTATTGATGGTTTTCGGCAACATTCGGTGAGGGAATAAGTATTGACGCTCTGCCGACTGCTTCGATCTCGGAAAGTGACGACGCACCGGCTCTGCCGATAACAAGGTCGCTTGCCGCAAGACAGACATCCATATCATCTATATATTCGCGTATTACCACGTTGCTTGCTTTGTTCTCGTCCACGCCGAGCTCTTTTAGCTTTTCGGGAACCCATTTACCGTATTTTCCGGTAGAATGCATAAAGAACAGATTTTTATTTTGCCAACGCTCGGCTATCAAGGCAGTCATATTTTCATTTATCGCCTTTGCACCCAGACTGCCGCCCATCGAGAGTACCATTATGCTGTCGGGCGAGACACCGAGCTTTGCACGTGAAAATTCCCTGTCCGCTTCTATGATTTCGCTTCTTACCGGAAGCCCCGTAACTACCGGCTCATTTTTACATTCAAGGTGTTCCTCTGCCTTTTTAACCGTGAGCATAACCTTGTCCACCGTTTTGGCGAGAGCCTTGTTTGTAACGCCGGGATATGCGTTTTGTTCATGAATGGCTGTCTTTACGCCAAGCTTACAGGCCGTTCTGACAACGGGACCGCTGACATATCCGCCGAAGCCTACTACAACGTCCGGTTTAAATTCTTTGATTATTTTTTTGACCTCTCTCGAGGAACTTATCATAAGGAAAAGAGTTTTAATATTTTTAGCTATATTTTTAGCGGAAAACTTTCTCTGGAAGCCGGTAATTTCAATGGTTTTAAAGGCGAAACCCGCCGCAGGTACGAGCTTTGACTCCATATGCTCCTTTGTACCTATAAAAAGTATGTCGGCATCCGGATGGCGGCGTCTGAGCTCGCCTGCGGACGCAAGCGCCGGATTTATATGTCCGCCGGTACCGCCGGCAGCGAATATGACTTTCATATGTTTACTCCTTATTCTTAGGCTTTTTATTTTTCTATTCGCGAATACCTTGATACCGACAGCACTATTCCCATTTCAACAAGCAGCATCATAAGCGATGTACCGCCGTAGCTGAAGAAGGGTAAGCTTATGCCTGTATTCGGCAACGTATCAGTAACAACGCCGATGTTAAGCGCCGTCTGAAGTCCCACCTGAAAGACGATGCCCATTGCAAGCATGGCACCGAAGCGGTCCTTTGCCTTTAGTCCTATAACGACCCCACGCCAAACAAGCAAAACGTACAGCAAAATTATTCCTACCGCTCTGATGAAGCCGAGCTCCTCGCAGACAATCGCAAAAATAAAGTCATTTTGCGGTTCGGAAACATACAGATGCTTTTGTTTTGAGTTACCGAGACCGGTTCCGAAAAGTCCGCCGGAACCTATGGCATAGAGCGAGTTGTTGGTTTGCCATCTTGCTCCCTTGGGGTCATAGCTTTTATCGAGCCACGCCGTAATTCGCGCGCCCGCGTATTTTTCAAGAAGCTGCGGATTGAGCACGAATATGATAATTGCCACGGCGGCAATTACCGCTATAAGCACAAACCAATGTCTCTTTATCTCGCCGAGATACATCATAATTACTCCTATGGCGAGAATAAGAATAGTGCCGGAAAGGTGATTTTCAAGATAGACAAGACCCGCCGTAACAGTTATAACCAAGGCATAGAAAAGGAGCTGCAAAAACGAATTATACACGACGATATGTCCGCCCGACAGTTCCTTTACTCCGTCTGCAAATTTGGAACGGTTTATTGACTTTCCGACTATTTTTTTATGATTTCTGTCCATTTCATATGCGCAAAACAAAATTATGGCAAGCTTTGCTATTTCCGACGGCTGGAAGGTAAAAAAGCCGAGATTTATCCATCGGTGGAATTCACCGAACGACGCCGGCAGTATAAGAACTATAACAAGCAGACCCCATGAGACAATAAGACCGGGAACAGCAAGTATTTTAAGATAATCATACCTGAGCTTTGAGATAAGGAGCATACAAACAACGCCGACAACGGCAAAAATCAGCTGACGTTTAAAAAAGTATGTGCTGTCCCCCTTTTTGTTGTAAAAGGCGTAGGTGTAGCTTGCCGAGAACAGCATTACAAGTCCTATTGTAAGTATTGCGATTACAAGAAGAAGGAAGAATACGTCAATTCCGCCGAGTGCGAGAAAATCGGGTCTTCGCGAGCGTTTTTTTGTCTTTTGAGGACGCGGTTTTGCATTTTGGGCGTTCCCTGCCATAATTCTTCCTCCTTTTCCTAAAAATTAAAACGGACATCTGCCGAAATCGGCAAATAAAATTATTTCATTCCGTAATACAAAAGAGCGGTTCCTATAATTCCGCCGAAAAGCTGAACGAGTGTAAACACGACGCATATCTTGCGCTCTTTCCAACCGCACATTTCAAAGTGGTGGTGTATGGGTGCCATTTTGAAAATTCGTTTGCCGTGCGTTGCCTTGAAGTAGCATATCTGAAGCACATCAGAGAACATTTCGACTGCATAGATTATTCCGTAAAGCAAGATTATAAGCGGACAGTCTATGGCATAAGCGAGGGCTACAACCATACCGCCGAGGAACATTGAGCCGGTATCGCCCATCATAACCTTTCCGGGATACCAGTTCCAAATAAGGTATCCGAGACATCCGCCGAGAAGGCAGCCCGCAAGAAGGCTTACACCGAAGAAACCTCTGATAAGTGCCGCCGCTATAAATGAAATTGCCGCCACGGAGGTAACGCTTGCACACAAGCCGTCTACGCCGTCCGTGAAGTTTACGGCATTTACCGTGAGATAAATAACGGCAATTCCGAATATCCAAAAGAAAAATTTAAGGTCGACATTTCCGACGAACGGAATGAACATATACGTGTTTCCCGACATATAGAGCGCCGCAAGATACGCCAGCATCACAAGAATCTGCGCGCCGGTTTTCTGCGCTATGGTAAGGCCGAGATTACGTTTTTTGGCAACCTTAATATAATCGTCCGCAAAGCCGATAAGTCCGAAAGCGACAGCCATTAAAAGTCCCGCGAATATTTTGACCTTCATATCGTCGCCTATGACAACGCTTCCCGAAGTCAGAATATGACCGCCGAGCAGCTTATCGGTTATCAAGACGACAGCGAACGATACAATTATGCTTATTATAAACATAAGACCGCCCATTACGGGAGTACCCTGCTTTGATTTATGCCATGCAGGACCTATGTCAAGAATAGTCTGCCCGAAGTGAAGCTTTCTAAGCCACGGAATTATAACAAATCCGAGCAAAAAAGCTATTAAAAAGCTAAGCAGAACGCCGAATATTAACGCAACCCAAATTTTCATTTACTCTTCCCACTCTCTGTATAAGCTGTTTATAACATCCTCGAGCTTCATTCCGCGACTCGCCTTAAAGAGAACTGCGTCTCCGTCTTTAAGCGTTTCGAGAAGCGCTTTTACAAGCTCGGTTTTATCGTCAAATGATTTTATTTCATCAACAAATCCTTTTGCTCCCTCGGCAATGTGTTTTGCTTTTGCGCCGTATGTAAAAAGAATGTCGATATTTTTGTTTTCGGTATATTTTCCGACATTTTCATGAGAAACATCGCTGTATTTTCCGAGCTCAAGCATATCGCCGAGAACTGCTATCCTGCGGTTTGATTTAAACGAGGACAACACATCCAGAGCCGCTTTTTGCGAATCCGGACTTGCGTTGTAGCAATCCTCTATAACCGTTATTCCGCCGACTTTTTTAATACGCTGACGCATTCCGGACGGGACAAAGCTTTTGAGCCCTGCCGCTATTTTCTGCGGCTCCATTCTCATTTCATATCCCACGGCAAACGCCGCAAGAGCGTCGTATACGTTGTGAATTCCGACAGTAGGCACGGAGACGCGCTGCGATGCGCCGTAAAATTCGACCGTGAAGGATGTAAAACCGTTTTTTTCTTCAATATCCTTCGCTCTGAAATCAACATTCGGATTTTCGATTCCGAAGAAAACAAGCTTATAGTCGGGCTCCCTTACGGTAACGAGCTTATCGTTATCTCCGTTTAATATAAGCGGCGCACCCTTTTTCATACCCTTGAGAATTTCAAGCTTCGCTTTTAGGATTCCGTCACGTGAGCCGAGATACTCTATATGCGAAACGCCGATATTGGTTATTATACCGATGTCGGGACGAGAGCTTTTTGTCATTCTCTCGATTTCGCCGAAATGATTCATACCCATTTCAATAACCGCCGCCTCGGTGCTGTTATCAATTTGAAAAAGCATTTGGGGCAAGCCGATTTCGTTATTTAGGTTCCCCTGAGTTTTGATTGCGTTAAACTGTGAATTAACCACAAGATAGGTAAATTCCTTTGTAGTTGTTTTGCCGACCGAGCCTGTAAGTGCAACAACAGGGATATCAAATTTTGAACGATAATAGGCTGAAAGGTCAAGAAGTGCTTTTGAAGTATTCTCAACTTTTACAAACGCTCCGTTTACCTCAATATCCTCACTAATCATTACAGCGGCGGCGCCAAGGCTCAATGCTTCGTTTGCAAATTGGTGCGCATCAAAGCGTTCGCCCTTAATGCAAATAAAAAGGCAACCTTTTGTAATTTTTCTTGTATCAATACAAACAGCATTTATTTGAACGTCAAAATCCGTTTTAGTATTTAACGCTTTTGCAATTTCTTTTAATGTTAAAGCTTCCATAATTTATTTCATTTTACCGAGAACCTCGGCAATAACTTCTCTTTCGTCAAAATGAATTGTGCCTGTAGGCAAAATTTGATATGTTTCGTGACCCTTGCCTGCAAGGAGAATAATATCGTCCTTTTTAGCATGAGTAATTGCATATTCAATAGCCTCGTGTCTGTTTTCAATAACAGTGTAAGGCGTTTTGATATTTTGCATACCTACAAGAATATCATCAATGATTGCACGTGGATTTTCACTTCTCGGATTATCTGACGTTACAATGCAGTAATCGGATAATTCTGCGGCAATCTTACCCATCTTAGGGCGCTTTGTTTTATCTCTGTCTCCGCCGCAACCGAAAAGGGTTACTACTCTGCCCTTTGCAATTTCCTTAAGCGAGGTAATAATGTTTTCAAGTCCGTCAGGTGAATGAGCGTAGTCAATAATGATTGTGAAATCTCTGCCGCTCGGTACAACTTCAATTCTGCCCTTAACTCCTTTTGACTTTGCAACTGCCAAAAGAACATC
>OGON01001257.1_pt1 | contig 17822 bp, 17 predicted proteins | sample 1552671 | NCBI WGS metagenome assembly OGON01 (sample SAMEA2580136, study PRJEB22360) | human gut metagenome | biome: human gut; feature: human-associated habitat; material: faeces | place: Denmark | collected 2008/2010 | reverse complement strand
TGGCCGCCGATGTCATGATCTGATTCGACCACCTGTGATTGGCAAAAATCTCCGGAAGATTCCATGTAATATCAGACTTCGCCGTCACCGGCCATAAAAGGGCCGCCACCTGCATGCCCTTCTTCAATGCCTCATCATACAATGTCGTCCCCTGAATATACTTCCGCTGCCAGAACCAATCCGGCGATGAGCGTTCCGGCTGAATCAGAATATTGTTCACAATTCCGTGTTCTGCCGGCGGCCTGCCGGTCACGATCGTCGTATGGGCCGGATAGGTCAGTGACGGGTACACCGAACGGACTTGCCTGCAAAAAGCCGCATGGTCAATAAACTTCTTAAAGTTCGGCAGCCGCGAAAACATCTCAAAGTCCGTACTGCCCAAGGCATCCAGTGAAATAACGATCAATCGCTTACTCTTCATTCGATTCATCTCCTCTGATACGCCGCATATGTTCCTTCATCTCTTTCTCATAGCCCAGATCTCCCATGTGATAGAACTTCTGATCCTTAAAAGCATCCGGAAGGTACTGCTGTCTGACATAATGATTCGGATAGTCGTGAGCATACTTATAGCCAATGCCATGTCCAAGCTTCGCTGCCCCGCCGTAATGGGCATCCTGCAGATAAGGCGGTACCGGAGCTGCCTGGGTTGAACGTACCAGGGCCATCGCCTCATCGATCGCCATGATCGCTGCGTTGCTCTTCGGTGCACAGGCCACATAGGCTGCTGCCTGGGCCAATGTGATCCGGGCTTCAGGCATTCCCAGTCTTTCAACCGCCTGAGATGCGGCAACAGCCACCTGCAGTGCCTGAGGATCTGCATTGCCCACATCCTCTGATGCACAGATCATAATTCTTCTGGCAATAAAAGCCGGCTCCTCCCCCGCATACAGCATTCTTGCAAGGTAATAAATAGCGGCATCCGGGTCCGATCCCCGCATGCTCTTAATAAAAGCTGAGATCGTATCGTAATGATTGTCTCCGTTCTTGTCATAACGCATCACACGGCGCTGAATACATTCTGATGCCACATCAACCGTAATGTGAATCTTCCCATCCGCTGACGGTTCTGTTGTCAAAACACCCAATTCCACCGCATTCAATGCCATGCGTGCATCACCGCCGGATATATCCGCCAGAAAATCAACCGCATCATCTGAGATCTCAGCTCCATAACTGCCCATACCGCGCTCTGTGTCATAAACCGCACGCCTGATCAGCACCCCGATATCCTCCGCTGACAGCGGTTTCAGTTCAAAAATAACCGATCTGGATATCAAAGCGCCATTCACCTCGAAATACGGATTCTCCGTTGTTGCGCCGATCAGGATCAACGTGCCGTCCTCCACAAAAGGCAGCAGATAATCCTGCTGACCCTTATTAAAACGGTGGATCTCATCAACAAAAAGGATGGTCCGCTTGCCGTACATTCCCATACGGTCCTTCGCTTCCTGAACAACCTGCTCCATATCCTTCTTGCCGGCTACAGTCGCATTGATCTGTGTGAATGCCGCGCTGGTAGTGTTGGCGATCACCTTCGCTATCGTTGTCTTGCCTGTTCCCGGCGGCCCATATAAAATAATCGAGCTGAGCTTATCAGCCTTGATCGCCCGATACAGCATCTTGTCCCGTCCGAGAATATGCTGCTGTCCTACAATCTCATCCAGCGTTCTCGGCGTGTAATCCATATACGGCATCATGCAACCGACATTGATGAAGTTACCGTTCGGCGTGCCGTAACCGGTGGAATTTGCCTTTACCTCACGGCGCAGCTTTGCGATATACTCATATTCAATCGTCTGATGGACATGCCCGTAGAGCATGAACGCTGTCGAAGCGAAGCTGGCACGGAAGAAGGGAATCGGATAATGACACATCACAACATGCTTGCCGCTGTCCTTGATTTCCTTCAAGTCCGTAATTTCTTGGAACATACGCTTTGTGACAGCGCTGAATTGCTTGGGATCGTGATTGCCCCGTATCAGCACCTTGTTGCCGCCAAGCGAACCAACAATAGACGGCCACTCGCTTTCCTTTGCCCAGATGAAATCGCCAAGAATGTATACCGTGTCATCGCTGCGTACTCTGGCGTTCCAGTTTTCTATGAGCTTGTTATTCATCTCATTGACATCCGCAAATGGCCTGTTATCAAACCGCAGAATATTTTCATGCCCGATATGCAAATCAGAAATATAGTAATTCATTGCGTTCCCTTCTGTTGTGTCTTTGAATACCATAAAAAGCCTCCGTATTCTTGCGATGGCCACAATAATACGGAGGCTTCATTGTTCTTTCAGATGTGCAATATGGTTAGTTATTCATCTTCATCATCGTCGTTTGGCCAAGATGAGATCATGTGAATATCACCGGTATCCATATCCATTGCCATATTGTTACCCATTCTCATCATAAGGTCACCGTCAGAATCCATTGCCATATTATCTGAAATCGAAAAAGCAAAATCTCCGTCTTCAAAGTCAAAAAAATGTTTTCCCATCAGAATATCTCCTTATCTGAAGTATTTGTAATAGATTTCGTTGACCGCTTCAACATATACGATAAAAGAAGGATGTGTGTTGTCTTGGCGAGAAAGATACATGTTCTTCAACCCAACGTACCTATCTCTGACCTCTTGCCATAGTCCCTCTGCTTTTATTGCATCGGCTTTTTCCTTCACATCGTGAGATTTTGGGACTTCATTCCATGTGTATTGATCATATCCAAAACAGAAAGCATTTTTATTATGAATGAGTCTCATATAATCTCCGTTGCGATTTTTAGTTAGAATTGCAACATCGAAGCTGAATTCAACATTTGGCGAATCATTGAAATGTAAAAGCGTGGTTAAGCAGGATCTTGAATCCATAGCATCCGAAAAGAAATCCTTTCTCTCAGCCTTATTAAGCGCATTCCGAACTGTATCTTTTAGTAGCCGTAAGTCTTTCCAATATCTTTCGTCCGCTTTTATGACAACGAGGTTGTAGTCAAGATCGTAAGGTCCATTTCCATTCCTTGTTATCAAGTTTTTTGCACCGCTTCCGACAAGCGAAAACTGAGCAATAATATTCTTTCTCTTTAGTATCTCACAAGTCTTAGTCAGAACGGAGGCGCAATCGGAACGATATCGCTTTGCTTCGGATTCACAAACAATTTCATAGGCCATAACATTCTCCTTTTTCTCCCACGCCGCCCATTTATGATCTAGCATAAATCATATCGTTATACTCCTGATTATAGCGTTGTCAAGATAGAATTTCAATATTTTATAATAAATCTCGAAAACCCTCGAACAATCTCGGGAGAAGGCATGAAATTTCTCTACCTCATTTCATCACCTTGATAATCAGCTCGTTCACATCCTCTGTCGGCTTTCCGGCAGAAAGAAGCTTGTTACGAAAAGCGAGAAGCGCTTCCCGCATCAGCCGCACCTCGTCGTGGGTCAGCTCAACAATTCGTTTCTCTGCTTTACGGCGAAACATTTGCAGCACCTCCATTCCTTCCTGCCACCATTGTATCCGGAGATGCTAAGCATGGCAAATGTGCAAATAAAAATCTTCCGAAAAGCGAATACGGCAGCCTATTGAAAGGCTGCCGTAGATCGACAAACTGGAATTTGTTTTATAGAGGTCTTTGCAAATACACCATATCTACAAGGTGTACACCACACTCATATATCGGGTGATCATAATGATCCGTAAAGAAATTTGGCACGGTATGCGAGCGTACAAAGCCACATTTTTCATAAAAGGGTATCGTCATCGGGCTGTCGCCGGTTCCCACTTGCAGTATCGAAAATTGTCTGCGGTATTTTTCAACAAGAAATTCAATCAGCGCTTTGGCATAGCCTTTTCGCTGAAATGGGGGAACTGTAGCGATATTCTTAATTTCAAGTATTCCATTCCCTTCGTCCGTTACAACACACTCGCATTTCTCTCCGTCATCATCAAGAACATACATTTTACCATTATAGAGATAACGGTCAACCATATCTTCCTGCTCATCCGCCAACAGGAGCAAATCAAGATATTGTTTTTTGTTTTCTGTAACTTCTACAATTCTCATCAATCACACCTGCAACTTCCGATTTGTCAGCCTCATTCTATCACACACTCGGCGCATTTTCCGGCTTGCGTATCACAGCGGCGGTGCGGTAGATCACGAGTTATAGCTCGGTAATCTGCTCCACTGCATACAGCGGCAAATTCACAAGCCGGTCTTCTTTTTTGAAATCTGCCATCGAAGTACGGACGGCGATTTCGGGTGTGAACTTCTCCTGATAGGTTTTCAGGCTTTTTGCCCGGAGGTTGGTTTCAGCCTTCACCTCTACGGGAATCACTTGTTCGCCTGTATCCACGATGAAGTCAATTTCACAGGACCCTCTGTCATTGGTGTAGTAGTAAACGCCCAGATCCTCAATGGTTTTCAGCTGCTGGCAAACATACTGCTCCGTAAGGGCACCTTTGAATTCAATAAAGAGGTCGTTTCCGTCCAGTAAGGTGCGCTGGCGAAGGCCTGCCATACACCCAAGCAGTCCCACATCCACAAGGAACAGCTTGAATGCCTTTAAGTCCTCATAGGCCTTCAGGGGAATTCCGCCAGCGTTTACCCGGCTGATCTTATGAACCAGTCCGCAATCGGAAAGCCACAGAATCGCCGTTTCATAATCCTTGGCTCGTGCGCCTTCTCGAACGAGGCCATAGACGAACTTCTTGTTTTCTCTTGCCAACTGCGAGGGGATGCTGTTCCAAAGCATGCGGATCTTAGGAACGATCTCATTCGGTGCGTGTTTGGAAAAGTCCTGCTCATAAGCGGCAAGTATCCTTTTCTGTATCTCACGGACTTCATTGAAATCCTTATTCTCCGCAAAGCTCTGCACAGCTTCCGGCATACCGCCTACAAAATAATACTGCTTGAGCGCATCAATGTAGGTCTGCTTAAAGCTCGTGATCATCGGATAATCCTGCTTGTTGAGCAGCTCTGCAAAACGCTCCTTACCGGTGGCCATCAAAAACTCCTTGAAAGAGAGCGGGTATAGCTTCAAAAAGTCCACTTTGCCCACCGGGAATGAAGTGCCTTCATGCAGGGCAATGCCCAGCAGAGAGCCTGCGCATACAATGTGGTACTCCGGCGCATTTTCGTAAAAGTACTTGAGAGAGCTGAGCGCTCTTGGCACTTCCTGTACCTCATCAAAAATCAGGAGGGTGTGGTCGGGATCAATTTTTCGACCGGAATACAACTCCAACCCCATAATCAAGCGCTCTGTATCCAAATCAGAAGCAAACAGCTCGGCCATTCTGGAATTGGAATCGAAGTTGATATATACGGTATCGGTATAATAGCGCCTCCCGAATTCCTTCATCAGCCAGGTTTTCCCGACCTGCCGTGCGCCCTCGATAATCAGCGGCTTCCGCCGCTTGCTTTCTTTCCATTTCAGTAGCTTTTTCATTGCGATTCGGTACATACTTGCACCCCCTATCTCATACTGCAAATATAGTATACCACCGAATCGCAAAAAATGCAATGAATTTTGGGATTGAATCTACATTTTTTACAGCGAACTTTTGATGAGCACACACACTTTTCACAATAAACTCAGAAAATGCGTTCATAATATCCGCAAAATACAGCTCAAATGTGTCAGGCTCGTAATTGCCTCCCAATGGCAGTTCTGGAAACTCCATACACAAAACATGGGCGATTGTCAATCCGCTTCGCACATTTCATGGACGAATAGAAGTCGCTCCGCACACATTTTTAGATTATCGACCTCATTAGTTTATGATAGCCGCAAGGTTTTTACTCCCTGCGGCTATCATTGGTTATTTCATGATTTTCAGCAACAGCGCATTGATATCTTCCGTCGGTTTGCCCTGCGCGACCACCTTGTTTCGGAACCCCAGGAGCGCATATTTAGCGAGCCGGAGTTCTTCCGGATTTAACTCAACAATTCGCTTATCCTTTTTGCGTCTGAACATATCAGACACCTCCGTCCTTTGATCTGTCTTCATTGTAGTGGCGGAAGTGCTGTGCTGCAAATGTGCGAATGATTTCATCGCTCCCTGTCATCGCTGGAGCGGCTCGGTTCTTCATCGGCTCGCTCACCGTCAACGATCTCGTTCTCTCTTTTGTCGAGATTGAGCATCGCATTCAGTTCATTTATCCGTTCCGATTTGGCTTTCAGTTCTTCCTCCTGGGAGAATGGCTTCTGTACCTCAGCCTTTGCGTTTTCAAGCTGAACCCGTGTATTCTCCAGCTGCTCGGCACACGCCGCCATCCGCTCCTCAAAAGCGCCGAGGGTGTTATCCAGTCGCTGAATATTGCCGAAGATGTCCGTGCCCAGCGTGACCGTATGCCGCAGCTGATGAATCAGTGTGATCTTATATTCCCGGCTGAAGGTGTCGAAGGACAACTCCATATCGAAGCCACGGTACTGACCGATGGGAATCGGGTCGGGGCTTGTCATGGACTTGCAAAGACCGAGGATGGCATCGCCGGCAGCCTTCTTTTCCCTTACCGTGCCGCCCGGCATAAACATCGGAGAGAAGCCGTCCTCGTTGGGCTCGGTATTTCTTTTTCGCTGGTCAATATCCGCCCGATAGCCCTCAATGCGCTGTTCCAATGACCGGATTTTCTGCGGAAACTCCTTGATAATCTGATCCTCCAGAGCATAGCGCTGGCTCAGATGGTTGGCCTTGAGCAGCTTCAGACGGGACACATCAATATCTAAATCCATCTTCTCCTTGATATGGGGATTGCCAGCGCACAGCGCCTTGATTTCCGCATAGCTCAGGGCGGTTTCGTCAATGTCCTCCGCAGAGCGCACTGGGGATTTGCTGGTCATGATCTGCCCAATGAACTTCTGCTTGGATTCCACCAACTGATACAGGTAGCTGTCGAAGGTGTTCTCCGTGACATAGGTGTAAATATCGACCTCCTTGTTTTCGTTGCCCTGGCGGATGATTCGTCCTTCCCGCTGCTGCAGGTCAGACGGTCGCCACGGACAATCCAAATGATGAAGTGCCGCAAGCTTCGTCTGCACATTGGTGCCGGCTCCCATTTTCTGCGTGGAACCGATGAGCACACGCACCTGACCGGAGCGCACCTTGCCAAACAGCTCTTTCTTTTGCGCCTCGGAGTTTGCCGTATGGATATAGGCGATTTCCTCTGCCGGAACGCCCTTGGCAATCAGCTTGTTTCGGAGATCATCGTACACATTGAACTTGCCGTCGCCGTGGGGCGTAGACAGGTCGCAGAACACCATCTGTGTTGCTTTTCGGTCGGCGGTGCGCTGCCAGATGTCAAAGACATTCTCAGCACACGCGCCCACCTTACTTGTCTCGCTGTCGGGGAGCATATCGTTCATGAGCCGCTGATCCAAGGCAAGCTTTCTGCCATCGTTGGTGATAAGCAGCATATTATCTACGCTGGAATCGACCATTTTGTTGCGGACACGCTCTGCTCGTTCAGACAATCCCACAACCATTTCCTTTTGCGTTTCCGATGGCTTCAAAACAACGCTGTGGTAATGGGCCTCCGGCACAGGGAGCTTGAGCATATCCGCCGTTTGGATGTCTGCGGTCTCCTTGAACATGGACATAAGCTCCGGCAAGTTATAGAACTTCGCAAATCTCGTTTTGGCGCGGTAGCCTGTGCCCTCCGGGGAAAGCTCGATAGCCGTCACCGTCTCGCCGAAGGTAGACGCCCATGCATCGAAGTGGAGCAGGTCGTTCCTTTTAAGTGTGCTGTACTGGAGATACTTCTGCATCCACAAGCTGATCGCCCTTATAAATGCCGTAGGCGGCACCGGCAAGCGAAGCGTCGCCCTGCGCCGTTCCGACCTCACAGTCGCTCTTAGTGACGGTGACATTGAATTTCTTGAGGATGTTGGAAAAGCTCTTATTGGTTACACTGTTCCATTCCACTGCGGCGCTCTGACTGTCGGGAATCACATAGCGAATGGCGGCGTCCATCTCCTCCAGCGTGTAGCCGGTGCCGATAAGCACATCCTTGAAAGCCGCCACACCGTTTTCATCGGTAACAGCAAATTCATCCACGGGCAGACCGCTGAGGGAGGTTCCAAAAAGGTGGAACTTCACACCCTGGTTCAGTCCGTCCTCGGAGGTCTTGGTCACGGTCAGATCACCGCGGCGGAGTACATTGTTGAAGGAAACCGTCGCCGTCTGCCCAGCGAGCACGGTAACACGGTGGCTTTCCTGGGGTACATACTTGTCGTAGCTCTGTTCAGTGACGGTATAGACACCGGGCATCAGATTGTCGATGCGAATTTCACCGTTCCGGTCGGTGGTAACGGTCTGATTGACGCCCTCGCCGGTGATGGTGAAGGTAATGCCGTCCACCCTGCCGTCCTCGCTGGTCTTGATGATTTTAGCGCCGCCATAGCTGACCTTCAGCTTGAGAAACGCTCTTACAGGGTCGCTGACGGAGGCCGTATTCGGCTGGGGCCTTCGCCCCCGATCAGGAATGTACCTGTTGAATGTGTATTCGATTGTCAAGCTTCACGAGGGCATTTATTTTGCCTCTCACTTGGTAGGCAACGAAAACGGTCAAAAATTAACCCCCTCCAAAAAATTTTTTCGATTTTTGAAAAACGCAGATTTGCGAGTCCGCACTTGATTCTGCGATAATAAAAAAGCACCCTTGACGGGTGCAAAGTACCTGTAATGGATGCAAACAGATGCTCATTCCAAAGTGCCAAAATATGCTCCAAAGTGTCAATTTGACACTTTGGAATTCGTAGCTTGATACTTTGGGGCACAATTTTGCCTGCGTAGCCAATGGGCTGATGGCTAAAACAAAAAAGGACGAGCCACCCGATATGGATAGCTCGTCCTTACCTCATTTTGATTGTAGGCTGTCTAAGTACTTCCAGCGTCGATAGTTTTGCAGACTGCTGATGTGCCACTCGCTCTTTCGGGGTATCGTCCTGAATGCGTTTGAACAGAAAAAATCAATCAGGTATATCTTGGGGATCATATTCATCGCCCTGATGGAAAAATACTTCACTTTGCCTTTGTTGCACCAGCGGTTAATTACCGGAATAGCATATCCCGTGATCTCACTGACCTTTTTAACTTCAAGAACATCTGGGTATTCTTTGAGGAGGAACCGATAATACTCATGCAAATCTTCGCCGTCGATTTTAATTTCCGACGAATAATGTTGCCGAACCGTTCTTCCGCTTTCTTTGTACCATCCCTCCGGTACAGCGTAGAACTCGGGATGGTTCTCCCGATCTTCTATAAAAGCCATCAGATCTTCTTTCCTGATTTTGTAACACCGGGTTTTCTTCCCCGAATAAATGCACGGCAGCCTTCCGCTTTTCAGATAATAGAGTGCTGTTCGTTTGCTGCAATGGCAAAGCAAGCGCACCTGTTCCTTAGCCAGAATATCCGGCACTTTTGACCAATCAATGTCATTGATTTTCATAACATACACCTCTGTCATTTGTTCGGTGGAAGACACCTGTGTATGCTATGCTGTTCTAACATCGTTCTAACATTTCTAACGCGAATTCTAACAAAACTGCCAAAATCGGCTCATTTTTGGCTTTCATTCGAACCCCTTGAAAAATCAAGCTTTTTCAAGGGTGAATGCCAAAATACCTTGATACAGCTATGGTTTTGGGCGGACAAAACAGCCTGAAAGCGATACGAAAAAGCCACAAAAGTCATAATGGTTGAAAAGACTCGAAATCAGGTAGCCCTCACGGGCTCGTGGGTTCGAATCCCACCGCTTCCGCCACCGAAAAAGACGCCCGACGGCGCCTTTTTTCTATGCCTGTTTGCCGCTTCAGTGCTCCGCCCGGCTTTCGATCTCCTGCAGCTGAAAGCGGTATTCCTGCTGCACGTCCGGGTATTTTTCGCGGTCCACCGGGCTCAAGAACATCTCCATCGGGCGCAGCCACAGGCCGCCGTCCCCGTACAGCTTGCGGTAAATGACATAGGTCTCCCCCGTTTCGGAATGATCGGCCACGCCCTCCACCAGATAATAATCACCCTTAAAATGACGGTAGACCCGCCCAATTTTCAGCTCCTGCATCCCTTTCGCCCCTCTCCTTTTTAACTTGATCACAGCACCACCCGCAGCACAAAGCGATCCCCCTCCACGGAGAACTGGCAGTTGCCGTGCAGCTTTTCCGCCACGTAGCGGATGCTCTGGGTGCCGAAGCCGTGCCCATCGGCATGGGAAACCGGCATCCCGTTTCGCAATTCGGGCGGCTCCGCAAAGGTATTTTTCACCGAAAGCAGCAGCTTTTCCTCCCGCATCCGCAGGTCCAGCTCGATGCTCCTCTGCTCCGGCGGCAGCTTTTCCACCGCATGGACGGCATTTTCCAGCGCATTGGAAAGGATGGCCGTCAGGTCCACGTCGGAATAGGGCAGCCGCTCCGGCACCTGCACCGTGCATTTATACTCGATGTTCCGTCCGGTGATGCGGTCGGCATAGGAGGACAGAATGAGGTTGATGCTCTCATTTTTGCAGTAACGGCGGGTCGCCGTCCGGTCGGTCGTGGAAATGATCTCGCCGATGAATTCCAGCGCCTTTTCGGTCTCGTTATTTTCTATCAGACCGGAAAGATTGGTGAGGAAATGCCGCATATCATGCCGCAGCAGCGAAACGGTGTATTCCGACCGCCGCAGCGCCGCGATCTCCTTTTCGGACTGGGCACGCTTCATCTCCATCAGCTGGCCGCGCTGCTCCGCCTCCCGCTTTTCCTCGTACTGCTTGAAGTACATAAACAAAAACAGGATATAGGCGATGCACAGCACAAATCCCAGAAATTCCGCCACAACCGCCCGGCCGGAATACAGCAGCTCGGTATAAACATTGGTGGCGTAATCGTACAGATAATAGACCAGCGGCATCAGCCCCAGGATGGCAATATCCTTGGTGGGCTTCGCCAAAAGCTGCGCTGCGGCATCGGAAACATACCGGATAAACAGATAGAACACCAGCGCCGTCACCACGGTGCGCACCGCATAGTAGACCCATTTTTCATCGGTAAGGCTGACCGCCACCAGCCCCACCCATTTGCTCACCTGGCAGCACAGGTAGGCCGTCAGCACCGAAAGGGCGCAGTGCGCCATCCGGTATTTATAGTACAGGTGCAAAAAAATGACCAGCGGCAGGTGGATGATCAGGGGGTAGATCCTCTGGGTGCCGGTCGCCCCCCACAGCAGGTTGCTGATGATGCACAGCACCCCCGATGCGGCGGAAAACCACAGCAGCGTCATCACGTTGCGGCGGTCCATGCGGATGCCCAGAAAGGCAGCCGAAATATACACGCCGAACAGCAGCGTGGTGGCATTATGCAGGATATACAGCACGTTTTCCGGCATCGGTTCCTCCCCTTTTCCTATTCCTCACGGAACATCTGTGCAAAGTACGCCTCCTGAAAGGCCTTTGCATAGCCCCGGGCAATGGGCACGCAGCGCCCGGAACGCATTATGATCTCGGTACTGTTGAAGTGATCCACATTCGGCAGGTAAACCAGGTAGCTGCGGTGGCACTTGAAAAACCCGTCTTCACTCACCAGCTTATCCTCCAGGGAATGCAGCGGCTCGGGGGTATCCACCTCCCGCCCTGTCCGCAGGTGGAATACCACCCGCTTATTCTGCGCCTCGGCATATTCCACATCCCCGAAGTACAGCTTCTGGAACCCGAAGGAGGTTTTCAGCACCATGTTTTTCGGCTCGGCGCACAGCATCTGGCAGCAGGCGTCCAGCGCCTCCCGCAGGCGGTCGTAGCTCACCGGCTTCAAAAGATAATCCTGCGCCTTTACCTCATAGGACTCCAGCGCGAATTCCGGCGAGGAGGTCAAAAAGATGAGCTTCACCGCCGTATCCTGCGCCCGCAGCTCCCGGGCGGTATCCATCCCGTTCAGCAGCGGCATCACAATATCCAAAATGACGATATCCATATGGGAGGCGGTACTCTGGGCGAGCAGCTTATCCCCGTTATCGCAGGAAAACAGCTCGATTTTCAGCTTATTTTCCTTTGCCCACTGACGAACCATGTCCGTCAGTTCCTCCATATATCCCTTGTCGTCATCACACAGTCCGACCCGAAGCATCCCGTCACCTCCTTTTCGTCAGTTCTATTCTATTTTATCGGCACTCTTTTTGCAACCAAAACTTCGCATTTCACACCGAAAAAAGTACATTTCACGCCTTTTGCTTGTTCTTTTCTGGTTTTATGGTAAAATAGATTGGCATAATGTTGAGGTATGTCCATTATTATGGATGGAGGGACCCGATCGTGAAGAAAAAACTCTTGTGTCTGCTGCTGGCATTGCTGCTGGTGCTGCCCATTGCGGCGTGCGGGGATGACCCCGATACCCCCGACCGTCACCTTGATATCGATGTGGAAAGCGGCACCTGGAGCATCTACTGGTACCTTTGCGGCAGCGACCTTGAAACCAACTACGGCTGCGCCACGCAGGACCTCATGGAGCTGATGGAGGTCACCCTGCCGGATAACGTCCGTGTGGTCATCCAGACCGGCGGTGCCAAGGAATGGCAGAACAATGTGGTCAATGCCGATATCCTGCAGCGGTATGTCTATGACAGCACCGGTCTCACCCTGGTGGATGAGCTGCCCCCCGCCAGCATGGGCGATACCGCCACCCTTACCGATTTCCTGCGCTTCTGCAAGACCTATTATCCCGCCGAACACACCGCCGTCCTGTTCTGGAACCACGGCGGCGGCTCGGTCAACGGGGCGGCCTTCGATGAACGCTACTACCTTGACTCCCTCACGCTGGATGAAATGCGCACCGCCTTCGGGCGGGTGTGGCCGGGCGATGAAAACAATCCTCCCCTGGAGCTGGTGGGCTTTGATACCTGCCTGATGGCCACCGTGGATGTGGTGGATACCTTTGTCGGAACGGCGCGCTATCTCGTGGCCTCCGAGGAGGTGGAGCCGGGCAACGGCTGGAACTACACCGGCTGGGCGGGCGCCCTTGCGGAGGACCCCACTATGGACGGCGCCGCGCTGGGACGGATCATCTGCGATACCTACTATGCCGGCTGTGAGGCGGTGGGTACCCAGAATAAGGCCACCCTTTCCCTCACCGACCTGACCCGCTGCGGCCCGCTGCTGGAGGCTTATGAGGCCTTTGGCGCCGAAGCGCTGGCGGAGGCCTGCGAGGACCCCTCCTTCTTCTCCCGGTTTGCCCGTATCGCTGCGCAAAGCGAAAACTACGGCGGCAACACCCGTGAGCAGGGCTACACCAATATGGTGGATCTGGGCCACATGGCCCGCCAGAGCACCGGCCTGCTGCAAACCGCCGGTGACGTGCTGACTGCGCTGGAGGACTGCGTGCTGTACCGGGTGAACGGCCCCTACCGTGCCGAAGCCACCGGGCTTTCCTGCTACTATTCCTATAACGGCGACCTTGATGACCTTTCCGGCTATGCCGCCGTGGGCGCGGGGGAAGCCTTCAAGTACTTCTATTCCTACGAGCTGACCGGGGAGCTGGACCATGCCGGGATGCAGTACATCGCCGACCTGAACTACCACGAGCTGCCCGACGTCCCGAACCTGATGACCACCGAATGGGACGGCATGCCGCTGCAGGTGGATGAGAACGGCGTATCCTCCCTCACGCTGGGGCCGGAGGCCGACAGCGTCCTTGCGGGCATCGGCTTTTCGCTTTACTTCCTCGATGACAGCAGCGACATCATGCTGCTTCTGGGCACCGATAACGACATGAACGCCGACTGGGAAAACGGCATCTTTACCGATAACTTCCGGGGCGTATGGGGCAGCATCGATGGGCACCTTGTCTATATGGAGCTGTGCTTCGAGGGCGGCGACTACAACCTCTACTCAATCCCCATCCTGCTGGGCGAAGACCCCTACAACCTGCAGGTCGCCTATGATTTCAACACCGAGGAATGGAGCATCCTCGGCGCCCGCCCCGGCATCGGGGAGTCTGGTATGTCCGATAAGGAGCTGCGCCTGCTGCAGCCGGGAGATGTGGTGACCACCGTGTGGTACTTCTCCACCATTTCCGGCGATGACGGCACCGAGGCCTACACTGCGGAGGAATTCACCGTCACCGCGCAGACCTCCTTCTATGAGATCCCGCTGCCCAACGGCCGCTACGGCATGGTATTTGAAATGCGGGACGCCATGGGGCACTACGCCTACACCGAGCCGGTATTCTTCCTGTGCGATGGCGGCGAGATTTCCACCCTGCTGTACGACTGACACCGTTATAGACCGCACTCCGCGGTTTATATAAAAGAAAAATTTTTTGGAGGAACCAAACCATGAACAAGAAACTGCTTGCTATCCTGTTGGCTGCTGTAATGCTGCTGGCGCTGGCCGCCTGCGGCGATGAGCCCGCCCCCACCCCCGATCCCGATCCCAACCCCGTGGAGACCCCCGAAGGCGGCGATGAGCCCCAGAGCGTCCTAACCATGTTCACCTTTATGGATGCCACTCCCGAGCTCGTCGACACTTCCTGGTCCTTTATCGGCGGCTGCGTTGATGGCAAAATGATGACCGAGGATCAGGTCGCTGCTACCTTGAGCCAGCTGGACGACTACTATATGTTCTACTTCAATGATGAGTCCACCGTCACCCTGTACGAGGGCGCCGATACCGCTACCACCGGCACCTATTCCGCCGCTAACGAAACCACCGTTAAGATCGAGGTCGGCGGCGTGACCTATGCTGCTGTCTTTGCCGAGGGCGAGAACGGCCCCGTCATGGTCGCCCTGCTCAATTCCACCGGCACCAACGCCCTGATCTTCGAGATGGTCGTTGAGGGCTGATCCCCGAAAACCGCATAAAAATTCGGGCAGGAGGCCAACGCTTCCTGTCCGTCTTTTTTCTGTGCCGCCCATGCCGCCCCGATCCCGGGCGCCCCATCCGCTTTTCAGGGTCGCCCTGCGCTTCGCTCCGGGCAACCCTTTCCCGCTGCGGGGCGCCCTGCCGTCAGCGTCCCTCCCGTTCGGCCTGCCTGCGGGAAAATTCACACCCGCAGTAGGGCTGGCGGTACAGGCCGTATTCTTTTGAAAGTGCGATCGACCGCTGATACCCGCCCTTTTTCTTAAAGTCGGAGGGCAGATATTCCACCCCGTACTGCGCCGCCGTCTCCGCCCCGATGGCATTGAGCAGCGGGGCGTTTTTGTGCGGGCTTACCGTCAGCGTGGTGGCAAAGTGCGAAAACCCGTTTGCCCGGGCATAGGCCGCCGTCCGCCCCAGCCGCAGCCGGAAGCAGCGCTCACAGCGGCTGCCCCCCTCGGGGGCGTCCTCCAGCCCGGCCGCCGCCCGCAGGAATTCCTCCGGGGAAATATCATCCTCCACCACCGTCACATCCCCGCAAAAGGGCGCCTCGGCACACAGCCGGCGCAGCTCCGCCAGCCGCTTTTGGTATTCCGCCGGGTCGGTGATATTGGGATTGGAGAAAAACAGCGTAATGGTAAAATACCGGGTCAGGTACTCCAGCACATAGCTGGAGCAGGGGGCGCAGCAGGCGTGCAGCAGCAGCGGGGGGCGGCCCTCCCCGCACAGCCGTGCAATCGCCCGTTCGGTCTCCTGTTGGAAGTTCACCTTTTCCATCCCGTTTCCCCCTTTCATTTCCCCTATTATGCCACACCCACCGCCAAAAGAAAAGAGGGAGCGCCGCAGCGTCCCTCTTTCCGGTTATTCTTTGTGGCAGGAGCCCGACATGGCACAGTGGGCACAGCCGCAGCCGCAGGCCGTTTTGCCCTTTTTCCTGTCCCTTATCAGCTTCACGATCACCAGTGCCACTATGAGGAGCAGCCCGGCGGAAACCAGCACTGTCCCCAAATTTTCCATGATCCATGTCATCATCGGTCGTTCTCCTTCCTGTTTTATGATTTGTTACCGCACGGCGACCCGTTCGGTCAGCCGGGTGGCCTCCTTATAGGGGCGTACCAGCATGTAGATGATAGCAGCGAGTACGATGACCGCAGCGATCACACCAATGATATTGGCATTGCCGGTGAACATGCCGCCGAACTGATTGATCATCAGTGCGACCGCATAGGCAAACCCGCACTGATACCCGATGGCGAACCAGGTCCACTTGGGGCTGTTCATCTCACGCTTGATGGCGCCGATGGCCGCAAAGCAGGGGGCGCACAGCAGGTTGAATACCAAAAAGCTGTACCCGGTAATGCCGGTAAAGGCTGCCGCCAGCGCCTGATAAACCGTCCCGCTGCCGCCGCTGTACAGTACGCCCAGCGTCCCGACGATATTCTCCTTCGCAACCAGCCCGGTGATGGAGGCAACGGTCGCCTGCCAGTTGCCCCAGCCGAGGGGCGCAAAGATCCAGGCGATGGCGCCGCCGATCCTTGCCAGAATGGAAAGGCTGATCTGATCCTCCTCCAGCATGGCGAACTGCCCGTCCACCCAGCCGAAGCGGGAGGTGAACCATACAAAGATGGTGGAAAGCAGGATGATGGTACCGGCCTTTTTGATGAAGGACCAGCCGCGCTCCCACATGGAACGCAGGACATTCCCTACGGTGGGCCAGTGGTAGGCGGGCAGCTCCATCACAAAGGGAGCGGGGTCGCCCGCAAACATCCGGGTCTTTTTCAGCATGATGCCGGAAATGATGATGGCCGCCATGCCGATGAAATAAGCGGAGGTGGAAACCCATGCGCTGCCGCCGAACAAAGCACCTGCGATCATCCCGATGAAGGGCACCTTGGCGCCGCAGGGGATGAAGGTGGTGGTCATAATGGTCATCCGGCGGTCCCGTTCATTTTCGATGGTACGGGAGGCCATAATGCCGGGGATACCGCAGCCGGTGCCGATCAGCATGGGGATAAAGGATTTACCGGAAAGCCCGAACTTGCGGAAGATGCGGTCCAGCACAAAGGCGATGCGTGCCATATAGCCGCAGGCCTCCAAAAATGCCAGCATCAGGAACAGCACCAGCATCTGCGGCACAAAGCCCAGCACCGCACCGACGCCCGCCACAATGCCGTCCAAAATCAGTCCGGAGAGCCAGTCGGCGGTACCGGCCTTCTCCAGGGCATTCCCCACTAAAACAGGGACGCCGGGTACCCATATGCCGTAGTCGGCGGGGTCGGGCTCCTCCCCGATCCTCTCGATGGTCGCCTTGGCCTTTTCGTAGTCTACCATGGTCGCCTTTTTGGTGGTGATCGCCAGCGTTTCCTCATTTTCCACCTCATAGGTAAAGGTGCCATCTGCGGCCAAAGAGCCATTTTCTTCGATGTAGGCATCATAGCCGTCCACGATGAGCGAAGCATCGCCGTATTCCTCGGCCAGCTTCCCGTATCCGCCGTCGATGCCCAGCAGGTGCCAGCCATCGCCGAACAGCCCGTCATTGGCCCAGTCGGTCGCGGGGGCGCCCACGCCCACCATGGCCACCCAGTAAACGATAAACATCACCGCGGCAAAGATGGGCAGTCCCAGCCACCGGTTGGTCACTATGCGGTCGATGCGGTCGGAGGTGGAAAGGCCGCCGTGGTTCTTTTTCTTGTAGCACGCCTTGATGACCTCGCCGATGTAAACATATCTTTCATTGGTGATGATGGACTCGGCATCGTCGTCCAGCTCGGCCTCCACCGCCTTGATATCATTTTCAATGTGCTCCAGCACGCCCTTATCGATATTGAGCGCCGCCAGCACCTTATCGTCCCGTTCAAAAATCTTGATGGCGTACCACCGCTGCTGCTCCTCCGGCATATCATGCACGGCCGCCTCCTCGATATGCGCCAGTGCGTGCTCCACGCTGCCGGAGAAGGTGTGCTGCGGGACGGTTTTGCCGTTGCGGGCGGCATCCACGGCAACCTCTG
>OGON01001247.1_pt1 | contig 17925 bp, 15 predicted proteins | sample 1552671 | NCBI WGS metagenome assembly OGON01 (sample SAMEA2580136, study PRJEB22360) | human gut metagenome | biome: human gut; feature: human-associated habitat; material: faeces | place: Denmark | collected 2008/2010 | reverse complement strand
ACATGACTCCCTGGCGGGCGAGGCGTTCCATGTTGGGCGTCTCGTAGACTTCGTTATAATGCGTCTTTTCTGTCCAGAAAGGCAGGGAAGTGTCTTCCCATCCCATATCGTCAACCATAAAGAGGATGATGTTCGGCCGCTTGGCAGGCTGGTCGGCTGCCTGCATATTTCCTGTCTGGAAAGCGGGCAGGATTACTAAAGGCAATAAGATTCGTTTGTCCATCTTTTTTGTGTTTTTCGGTTTATATTCCTGTGAAAGTTACTGATATGACAAAGATACGCTTTACAAAAGAAAAGGAAGAGGCTTTGAAATCCTTTAGTGAATATTCACGTTTAAGGGGAATTTATCAAATTATTGCTAAATATAGTAGTTTAACTATTAATCATAGTTCTATTATTGTACTTTATAGTTATCTTTGGTCATTCATCTGATAAATAAACATGGAATATGAAGAAACTGACTCCTAAAGAAGAAGATATCCTGAGTTATTTCTGGACGAACGGTCCGTTGTTTATCCGTGAGTTATTGGAATTGCAGGAAGAGCCCAAGCCGCACTACAACACGCTTTCCACGATCGTACGCGTGCTGGAGGAGAAAGGCTATATCGGGTATCGCCCGTATGGAAACACCTATCAGTATTATGCATTGGTCTCGGAGGACGAATACCGGAACAAGACGCTGAAAAACGTGGTAAGCCGCTATTTCGGAGATTCCTATACGCGTGTCGTTTCTTCGCTGATAGACCGTGACGAACTGTCGGTCGAAGAATTGGAAGAATTGCTACAGCAGATTAAGAACCGTAAAAATAAATGAGATGGTTACCTTCCTCCTTTATATCGTCAAGTCTACTTGTTGCCTGACTCTGTTTTACTTGGGTTATAAAGCCTTGTTGAGCAACGAGACGTTTTTTCGCTTCAACCGGATGGTGCTGCTGGCGGGGATGCTGGTGTGCATGCTGCTGCCGTTTGTCGAGCTACGGACGGAATCGCCCGGTGTGCTGCAAATGCCGTTGTTGCAGTTGGAAGAGATGATACAGGAAGGAGTGGGGGAGACGGTTTCGCAGCACTCCGTTGTCCAGGTTGGAACGGAGGTTGTACCGGCTGGACGGGAGGCTTCCGGCTCATGGGGAGAGTGGGCGGTTTACCTGTATCTTGTGGGGATGGCGGTTGTCCTCTGCCGGTTGGTTCGCTCGTTTGTGAGTTTGCTTTGGCTGATCCGGAGCGGCGAGAAGATACGGAAAGGGCGTTATACGCTGGTGCTGGTCGGCAGGCCGGTCGCTCCTTTTAACTGGGGATCGTATATTGTCCTGTCGTTGAAAGATTATTGTGACTATCCGAATGAGATATTGACGCATGAGCAAGTTCACTGGCGCAAGCATCATTCGTTGGACTTGATCTATACGGAGGCAGTCGTGCTCCTGCACTGGTTCAATCCCGCAGCCTGGCTGTTGAAACGGGAACTCCAGGAGGTTCATGAGTACCAGGCGGATACGGGCGTACTTAAAAATGGCATCGATGCAACAAAATATCAATTGTTATTAGTGAAAAAAGCTGTTAGCGCGAGCTCCTACACCTTTGCTAACAGCTTCAATCACAGTAAAATTAAAAAACGAATTACTATGATGTTAAAAGAGAAATCGAACAGTTGGGCCCGGTTGAAGCTCGTGCTTTTAGTTCCGGTGGCAGCATGTAGCATGCTTGCTTTCGCCCGCCCGGATGTAAACCGGGAGTTGACAAACTTAATGCAGAGCGAAGATACGACAATTTCTCCGGTCGGACAACCGTACACCCGTGAATTCTTCGACAAGGAGATCGACCGGTATATCGGACAGGCGGGAGGCGGACAGCTTTCAGGCTCGGAAAGACTTGTGTTTATGGAGAAACATACGCGAAGAGTGAATTTCTTCATCAATGCCAAAGATCAGATACTTTACAACAGCAGGTTTGCCGGAATATCCGAAATGCCGGTCAAACTGAAAGCGACCTTGTCTGCATCGGCAGGTGAAAAGCCTGTGATGATCTATTTCCTGTGCGATGTGAAGACAAGCGATGCAGCAGTTAAAGAAGCATTGGAAACGGTCGGCAAGGCTTTTGCCGAATATCAGGCGACTGCAGCCGGAAAGAACGCTCCGACCCTGCTCTTTTTCGGTAATCCACGAAAAGACTATCCGTTAAAAGGGAAATAATATAATTCATTACAGAAAAGGTTATGTATAAAATAGGATTCGGGAAAATGGCATTTCTGTCATTTCTGATAGTTGTGGCTCTTGTCGTCTGTCATAATCCCAAACAGTTACCGGAAGAGAAGTCGGAGGAACTTCCGGTTTTTAATCTGGAAGCGGTGGCGGAGGAAACCGTACCAAGTGCGTTTATGTGGAATGATATAACTGAGAAGGCAACGTTTATTCCGCTCTCGTCTGATGAGAAGACTTTACTTTCGGGTTCTTTGGGGATAACGTTTATGGACAATGAATATATTGTTATTGTCGATTATAAGACTGGCTCTTTCTATCGCTATGGAGTGGATGGAAAAGTACAACGCAGCTTCAAATATGAGGGAAACGGGCCGGGTGAATATGTTTATATCTCGTACCTTTATGTTGATCCCGGATATGCTTTTATGGATATCTACGATAGCGGGAACAGGAAACGGATTCGTTATGACTGGGAAGGAAATCTGCTGGAAGAAAGAGAACTGGTCGATATTGTCGTCCCCGTCTTTGCGACGGAGCATTATATGGTTTCCTGTGGAATGCCCGAGACGGAGTATCAATACTTTATAGCTGATTTGGCGATGAATGTCTACAGAAAAGACATCCGAATGGGAGAAGGGTATGATGAGATAAAAAGAAGTGCTGTGCAGATCTTGACGAGTACCTGCCAGAACAAAGATATGTTTATCTTTTCCCGTCCGATGTCGGACACAGTCTATCGCATTACGGACAAGGCATTGGAACCTCTTTTCATCCTGAAGAAAGGAAAGTATGATATTAAGTATGAAGAATTAGGACGTTTCATGACACGGGAAATGAAGACCATGAAGTGCCTGATGTGGACCCGGATCTCTTCCCTGCCGGAGTATTACCTGATAGATTATAAGCAGGGAGAGCACCAGCATAGCGAAATCTGGAGCAAGAAGGAACAGACGATTGTCGCACGTGTCCGGGAGAAAAACGGCCTGCCCTTTCGGTTGTCTTCGGGAAAGGAAATAACACTCCCCACAGAGAGACTGTGCATAAAAGGGAAAACGGTAATTGTCCCCGTTCCGGCAGAGGAATTGGAAAGAGATATAAACGGAGTAACGGCAGACGACAATCCGGTTCTGCTTGTTCTGGAGCTTCGGTGATACTACTATTATTCTTCTACCAATTCAAACTTCCGGAAACTAAGGATATCGTCATTGAACCGGGGATTCAGGTAATGGCTGTCGGAAATGTATAGCCCTTCGGGACGAACCAGCATGATGGTTGGATTATAGGTATTGTCGGGAAAGAGGGGTTCGCCGAGAATACGGAAATCTTTATCGAGAATAATAATGCTGAAGTTCTTACGCCCGAATTGTACGAGTTCCATAGGACGGACGCCTTTATCCAAAGTCGAGGGCGGATAAGCAATCCGGTAATAAACCTCCCGGTAGGGATCGTACATTATACCAGGCATTCACACAGAAGTCTTCGGGGCTTGCTGTCAACTCGTCCGGCAATTGTACTTTGTCGAAGTACTTACTTTTAACCGAGACTTTCCGTATCGAGTCGTGTTCAGGAGTAGCCACATAGATATTCTCGTCATAATGGAACGAGTAAATGAAGCGTTGGCCGTCATAGCAACGGCTGTAACTGGCTTCCATGCCGTATCGTTTCAGCTTGACTTCCGAACCGGGATAATCGGGATAATCGAAGGGCAGTTTCTTCTCCTCTTTCGTATTCATATTGATTGCGACGGAAACAGGGTCATGCTCAATCAGGCGATTTGGTTCTATGCAGGTATATAGAGTGTGTTCGATACGTACAGGTAATTGTGAGGCTGTAGCCATAAAACAAGAAGGTTTTAATTCAGGAAAAGGCTGCTTATCAAGAAGGTCGCAGTTCTTATTAATCAAGTATAGCCCACTTTCGTAAAAATTGAAGACGTAAATACTGTCGAGATTCTGAATATAATAACCGAATATCCTTCCAACACCGTTACTTCCTTCCTGTGAAGGGGTTATCCTGAACGCCGGTTTCTGCTGTTTCAGGTCATAGAAGTGGATCGTATTGTTTTCAATATTCTGGAAAGTGAAATACTCTTTTCCGTCTTTGTCTTTATAGACTGAATAAATGTTGAAGTTGTTTTTCGTGTCCGAATCGATCGGGAAAGACAGCGTTTCGTCTGTCTCTTTCAATTAGCATGCTCCGTACTTTTTGTGCGTTGAACAGGAGATAAACAGGAATAAAAAGAATAGTAATAGATGGTGCTTTTTCATGTTCATAATAAATTATAAGGAAAGGAAGAAAATTAAAAACTCCTTGTTCCCGTGCCTCGTGTGGGAGAGTGCGGGAACAAGGTGATTTTGACATGCTTTTTCCGGGCTTTTAATCTTTCTTTAACGGCGGATAGTCGATCGTATAGTGCAACCCGCGACTTTCCTTACGTTCCATTGCCTGACGGGTGATCAGGTAACCGACGTTGATCATGTTACGCAGTTCACACAGTTCTTTTGAGGCCTTACTGCGTTTGAAGAGGCTTTCTGTCTCTTCGTACAGAATATCCAGGCGGTTCCAGGCACGAGTCAGACGGGTGTTGCTGCGAACAATGCCGACATACGATTCCATGATCTGGTTCACTTCTTTCATGCTCTGGGTGATCAATACACGTTCTTCGGTAGAGATCGTACCTTCGTCGTTCCATTCGGGAATATCGGTGTTGAAATCGTAACGTTCGAGGACGCTTAGGATATGTTTAGCGGCTGCATCCGCATATACGACTGCTTCGATCAACGAGTTGGAAGCCAGGCGATTTCCACCGTGCAACCCTGTGCAGGAACATTCGCCGATGGCATAGAGACGACGGATGCTGGATTGCCCATTCAGATCGACACTAATACCGCCGCACAGATAATGGGCTGCTGGAGCTACCGGGATATAATCCTTCGTGATGTCGATGCCGATGCTGAGGCATTTTTTATAGATATTGGGGAAATGCTTCTTCGTCTCCTTCGGGTCTTTATGGGTCACATCCAAGTAAACGTGATCTTCACCTCGGAGTTTCATCTCGTTATCGATCGCACGTGCTACGATGTCACGCGGGGCGAGAGACAGACGTTTGTCGTATTTTTGCATGAACTCCTTTCCGTCCAGCGTACGTAAGACGCCGCCATATCCGCGCATGGCTTCGGTGATCAGAAAACAGGGACGGTCTCCCGGGTGGAAAAGAGCGGTCGGGTGGAACTGGATGAACTCCATGTTTTTGACAGCTCCTTTCGCGCGATACACCATTGCGATACCGTCGCCCGTAGCGATCAGCGGGTTGGTTGTGTTGCGGTAAACGGCTTCGCAACCGCCTGTTGCCATAACTGTTACCTTGGACAGGAATGTGTCTACCTTACCGGTGTCTTCGTTCAGCACATAAGCGCCGTAACATTTGATGCCCGGCGTATGACGGGTGACGATGATACCCAAGTGATGCTGCGTGATGATCTCTACTGCAAAGTGATGGTTGAATATCGTGATGTTGGGATGTCTCTTGATCGCTTCGATAAGGCTTAGTTGGATCTCGGCGCCGGTGTTGTCCTTGTGATGTAGGATGCGGAATTCGGAATGCCCTCCTTCGCGGTGAAGATCGAACTCGCCGTTCTCCTTCTTGTCGAAGTTCACACCCCAACTTATGAGTTCCTTGATCTGATCCGGTGCGCCTCGTACGACCATTTCCACGGCTTCCCGGTCGTTGATCCAGTCGCCGGCAATCATTGTGTCTTCAATATGCTTGTCGAAATTGTCTACCAGCAGGTTTGTTACCGAAGCAATGCCTCCCTGCGCGAAATAGGTGTTCGCTTCTTCCAGCTCTGTCTTGCAGATGATGGCTACTTTCCCTTTATCGGCTACCTTCAAGGCGAGGCTCATGCCAGCGATACCGGAACCGATCACTAAGAAATCGAATTGTTGTACCATAGTTTATATCCTTTGTGGCTGACAAAGTTAGGAATTAACTTATTTAGTTGTACCTTATACAGCCCGCTTTCGTGCAAAATAGTCCGCATTACTGATTCTTTGGATATTTTAAACTTCTCGTCGTAAACATCTCAGAATGGAACCCTGTTCTATTGGGGCATTGGATATCCTGCTAATTATTAACACTTAAACGTTTTAAAATATGAAATCTAAAGTTGTATTGAACGCTCTGGCCTTGTTGTTTGCGGCTGGTGCGATGGCTCAGGATTGTACGTTCTTTTTCCCGCAGACCAAAGGTACGCAGCTCGTAAAAAAAGGCTATGATGCAAAAGGAAACCTGCAGAGTGTGATGACCTACACGGTCGATGAAGTGAAGAACATCCCGTCCGGCCTGGAAGTGGAAGCCGATTATGTGTTCAAAAATAGCGCAGGTACGGTTTATGACAAGGGTGACCTGGAAGCATTCTGCCGAGATGGTGAGTTCTTTATCGAGATGAAGGAGACTTTGTCAAATCCGTCTTTCGTGTCGACTACCCAGTCTGATTTGGCTGCTACCGAAGCGGTCATTAACTATCCGAGTGTATCGAACGCTCCGTCCAATAATGGCGACGATATGTATTTCGATGATGCAACCATTCAGATCTACTCGAAGAAGAATCGGAAGGATCGCAAAAACGTGTCTATCTACGACCGCGAATATGTGACGACCGAACAGGTAGCGACTCCCGCCGGCACGTTCGACTGCACGAAAGTAAAATATAAAATCAAATCCCGCTCCCCGAAGGAAACGATCGAGGGCTATGGATATGAATGGTACGCTCCGAATGTGGGTGTCGTAAAGAACGAACAGTATAATAACAACAATCAGTTGCAATATTATACTGTCCTCGAAGTTGTAAAGTAATGTAAGATATATTCCTTTTTGGGAATTGTTTGACCGGTTTAAGTGGATGCGTTGTTACTGAGAAGTTGCAGCGCATTTTCTTTTCCCTGAATCGCCAAAAGAAATAAAATGATTATCTTTCGGCAAAATTCAGGATATGGACAGAGTCTTTAAATCGAAAGTAGGTTGGTGGTATCATCTGATACTGTTGGTGATGGCGGCAAGCACTGTTGCTGCATTTGTGGGCGGCAAGTCTCCCGTAACGATGATCGTGCTGCTGTTGTTTACATTGGAGTGTATTCACATGCTGTTGTCGACCTGGTATAAAATAACGGCGGATGGTTATCTGATTGCCCATTGCAGTTTTTTCCCGGAAAAGCGGATTCCTATTTCGGAGATTAGTGCCGTCGAGGTGACAGTGATGCCTGTCTCGAGCTACGCCCTGTCACTGGACCGTCTGATCATCTACAAAGGCGACACGCAGTGGCTATTGATTTCGCCGGTCAACAAGCAGGACTTCGTCAAGCTGTTGAAGAAGCATAATTCCGATATCCGGATAAAGGAACCGGTTATCTAAAACTTAAAAACAGATTACCATGAAAGCACGGATTCGGAAAAACCAGAAAGATTGGCATGTATACATCTTCTGGATTTTATTAGGAGTATTTGCATTGTTGGTTATTATGGATGCTTTCAGCGAGGACAAATTTGATCGACTCCCCTTGATCCTTTGTTTCCTGCCGTTAACTATACTTCAGTTACGTCCGTATCAGATAACGGATAGGGAGGACATGTTGCACGGAAACGGGCAAATCGACGTGAAACTGATCTCCCGGCTCGAATGCAGCGGTAACAAAGTCGTCGTCTATTACTCCCGTATGGAAGGAGGCATAGAGAGGCGCTCCTCTTTTTATCCGGCCGACAAGGAAGAATTTATTTCGATCTTACAACAAATTAATCCCAATATAAAATTTAATTAAATCTGAGAACATGAAATACGATGTTGCCATAATCGGAGGCGGTCCCGCCGGTTATCCGGCTGCCGAGAAGGCGGCTGCGGGTGGCTTGTCCACCGTGCTTTTTGAGAAGAACGCGTTAGGCGGTGTGTGCCTGAATGAAGGATGCGTGCCGACAAAGACTTTGCTTTATTCTGCGAAAGTGTTTGATACGATCAAACACGCCCCCAAATATGCGGTAAGTGCGGAGAATCCTGCTTTCGATTTCCCGAAGATCATCGCTCGTAAAAATAAAGTCGTAAAGAAACTGACAGCCGGCATCCGCATGAAGATGAAGGAGAACGGCGTGGAAGTGGTGAGCGGCGAAGCCGAAATCAAAGGGCGGGCAGCCGACGGAACGATCACTATCGCCTCGGGCGAAGCTGTTTATGAAGCCGCCAACCTGCTTATCTGCACCGGTTCGGAAACTGTCATACCTCCCATTCCCGGATTGGCGGAAACGGAGTACTGGACAAGCCGTGAGGCGTTGCTGTCTAAAGAACTGCCGACTTCGCTGGTGATCATCGGTGGCGGTGTGATCGGCATGGAGTTCGCCTCCTTCTTCAACAGCATGGGAACGGAAGTGCATGTGGTCGAGATGCTGGATAAGATTCTCGGTCCGATGGATAGGGAGCTGTCCGAGATGTTGCAGGTCGAATATGCCAAACGGGGCGTCAAGTTCTATTTAGGACATAAGGTGACTGCCGTAAACGGCGGCGATGTGACGGTCGAGAAAGACGGCGAGACATCAGTCATCCAAGGCGAAAAAGTCCTGTTGAGCGTAGGCCGTCATCCCGTGACCAAAGGTTTCGGCTTGGAAACACTGGCCCCCGAACCTTTCCGCAACGGGATCAAAGTGAACGGATTTATGCAGACTTCCGTCCCGAATGTGTATGCCTGCGGCGATATCACCGCTTTCTCCCTGTTGGCCCATACGGCTGTCAGCGAAGCGGAAGTGGCTGTCGATCATATTTTAGGTAAGAACCGCAGCATGAGTTATAAAGCCATTCCGGGCGTTGTTTATACCAACCCCGAAATCGCGGGTGTCGGCAAGACCGAAGAGGAGTTGCAAGCTGAAGGAACTCCTTACACCGTCAAGAAGATACCGATGGCGTTCTCCGGCCGCTTTGTCGCTGAAAACGAGCAGGGCAACGGCGTCTGCAAGCTGATTTTGGCTGAAGACGAAACGATCATCGGCGCCCACCTTTTGGGAAATCCGGCCTCCGAGCTGATCGTCATAGCCGGGATCGCTGTCGAAAAAGGCATGAAGGCCTCCGAGCTGAAGTCCATCGTCTTCCCACATCCGACCGTAGGCGAGATCCTTAAGGAAGCGCTCTGATATTTTATTCCCCATACATGCCCGATCCCGATCCATCCCGGCGACTGTTCGATGGATCGGGATCTTTTTGTTGAAAGTCCTGCTTTAATCAACCTGAAGTGTGGAATGTTTTATCTGTTTCCATGAGGAGAAAATAACTTTTCTCGCCAGTGAAAATTTGTTTTCTATGGGAAGAAACAAAAGATTCATGCCAATGGAACAAAATTTCCCCCTCTATGAAACTGCTCCGAAACGGGTAGCCGTTCGTCCTTACCAGGATAGGAGTTGGTTTCATTTAGCTGATGTTTCTTCGAAAATATCCTTATAAGATGCTGAAAATGCTACAGGTTACCAAAAAAATCATTTACTTTGCAAACTTAATAATGTGCCAATGCACAAAAATGGCACATTGGCACATTAATTAATTGGCAAATTATTATTATGGCACAAGAAGATGTATTTAAGAAATTAGTTTCGCACTGTAAAGAATACGGGTTTGTATTCCCCTCTTCAGAGATTTATGACGGTTTAGGAGCAGTGTACGATTATGGGCAGTATGGCGTAGAGTTGAAAAATAACATAAAGAAATACTGGTGGGACAGCATGACGTTGTTGCACGAAAATGTAGTCGGCATCGATTCGGCTATCTTTATGCACCCTACTATCTGGAAGGCATCCGGCCATGTCGACGCGTTCAATGACCCTCTGATCGATAACAAGGATTCCAAGAAACGCTATCGTGCCGATGTACTGATCGAAGATCACCTGGCGAAGATCGAGGAGAAGATAAATAAGGAAGTGGCCAAGGCTGCGAAGAAGTTTGGTGATGCTTTCGATGAAGCCCAGTTCCGCGCGACGAACGGACGCGTGCTTGAATATCAGGCTAAGTGGAACGAGATCCACGAACGCTACTCGAAAGACATGAATGATTCCAATTTCGAAGACCTGCGCCAGCTGATCCTGGATTGCGAAATCGTTTGCCCGATCTCCGGAACCCGTAACTGGACCGATGTCCGCCAGTTCAATTTGATGTTCTCTACGGAGATGGGTTCTACTTCAGACGGTGCCATGAAAGTATATCTGCGGCCGGAAACAGCACAGGGTATTTTCGTCAACTTCCTGAACGTACAGAAGACCGGCCGCATGAAAATACCTTTCGGTATCGCTCAGATCGGTAAGGCTTTCCGTAACGAGATCGTTGCCCGTCAGTTCATCTTCCGTATGCGCGAGTTCGAACAGATGGAAATGCAGTTCTTCGTTCGTCCTGGCGAAGAGATGGAATGGTTCAAGCAGTGGAAGGCTACTCGTCTGAAATGGCACCAGGCAATGGGATTGGGTAATGAAAAATATCGTTATCACGATCACGAAAAGCTGGCCCACTATGCAAATGCGGCTACTGATATCGAATTCGAAATGCCGTTCGGTTTCAAGGAAGTGGAAGGTATCCATAGCCGTACGAATTTTGATTTGAGCCAACATGCCAAGTATTCGGGCAAGAAGATAGAATATTTCGACCCCGAAACGAACGAAAGCTATACGCCGTACGTCATCGAGACCTCTATCGGAGTGGACCGTATGTTCCTTTCCATCATGTGCCACAGCTATGAGGAAGAGAAACTGGAAAACGGAGAAATTCGCGTGGTGCTCAAGTTGCCGGAGGCATTGGCGCCGGTAAAACTGGCCGTCATGCCGTTGGTAAAGAAAGACGGTCTGCCGGAGAAAGCGCACGAAATCATCAGCAACCTGCGTTTCCATTTCAACTGCAAATACGATGAGAAGGATTCTATCGGCAAGCGTTACCGCCGTCAGGATGCCATCGGTACGCCGTATTGCGTGACAGTGGATTACGATACGTTGAAAGACAATACCGTGACGTTGCGTCACCGCGACACGATGGAGCAGAAGCGGGTGAACATTGCCGACTTGCAAGGTATCATCGAAGACCGTGTGAGCATCACTTCGTTGCTGAAAAAGATTATGTAACCCTGCCTAAAAAAGACAGACATTAATGAAAAAAGGTTTATTGTATCTGGCAGTCGTCATCTTCTCCGTGTGTACCTTGGGGGCTTGCAAGGAGGAAGACGATACGTATGATGCTTATGCGAATTGGCCTGCCCGTAATGCCGAGTATTTTGCTCAAATCGCTGCCGAAGCCCGTGATTCCATTGCCCGGGCAAAGGGACAGTATGGCGAACGTTGGGAAGAACATTGCAACTGGCGCATGTTCAAATCGACGACCAAGTCGCAGAATGCGGCCGGGGCGTTGACCGATTCGATTTGTGTATATATTGAACAGCGGGGTGCGGGGACGGAAAGTCCGACATGGTCCGACACGGTCCGTGTCAATTACCGGGGCTATCTGATGCCTACCCAAAATATGGTAAACGGAGAATGGGTGGAAGAGCGTAAGGTGTTCTCCCAGTCTTTCATGGGTGAACTGGACAATCAGATTGCCGTGCCGGCCAAGATGGGAGTATCGAGTGCCGTAGCCGGATTTGCCACGGCTTTGCAATACATGCATAAAGGTGATGTCTGGTGGGTATATATACCGTCTGAACTGGCTTACGGAAGCCAGTCGACAGGTTCGGTGCTGCCTTATTCCACTTTGACGTTTTATGCCAATCTGGTAGAGTATTACGAACCGGGAGAGGACGTTCCGGACTGGAAATAGAAAGTATGTTGAAATATATAATCCTTATAAACGAATGACACAGCAGATAAGATAAACCAAATTCTTCCTCTATTGTGTCATTCGTTTTTTTCAAATCAAAGTCCCTTGTTCACCAATAGGTAGTGTACTAATGCCCAGTCTTGATCATTGGCATATTCGTCATAGAATTGTGCTTTTATTCCGTTTACTTCGTGTGGATAAACATAGGCACAGGAGGCTTTGCCATCTTCGAAGAATAGACAGAGGTTGTTACGGACTATTTCTTCTGCACGTTGTTGATAAGCAGCCTTCCCCGTGCATTGGGCATAAAGATGAAAGACTTCGGCCGTAATCGTACTCCAATAGTGCGGCATCGTATCGCCAAAGAGTTCCCGTTTGCCGAACCAGTAACCATCCCAATGGCGAATGCTGATGTCATGGAGATAATAGCTGGGTTGACAACCGTTAAAGGCTTCCAATACTGGTAATTGTCGTTGGGCTTCGTCGAAGTATTTTCGAATACCTGTTTCAATGTATAGTTGTAGGAGGAATTGTAGGGCGGGAGCCACAATGCTTTGTTCGTAGTTCACTTCATGTTTAGGGTAATTCATTCCGTTTTTAACGAAGACATCGCCGCTTTTGATAAATTCGTCTTTAAGATGCTCGTACTCATTTGTCATACCGGCTTTTTTCAGTGATTGCAGTCCCAGACACACCGGAATATTAATGGCATAAAAACCGTAACCGAACTGCCGGAACATGGAACATAAGGTTTGGTAGCCATCGATAGCATATTGTTTATTGCCTGTCACTTTATACATTTGGAAATATAGTTCGGCTACCCACATGTAATTGTATCCCCTGTTCCGTCCTTTTTGGTCAACACTGGAATAGGTCGTATAATCTTCCGTTTGTAGGCGTTCACGAACAAAACGGACATATTTTAGAAGTGATTCTTTCAGTTCGGGTTTATGGGTCAACAAGTATTGTTTTGCCAATAAAATACCCATTCCGAGGCGTTCTGCTCCTTCATCGCGGTCTACCGGGTTGCAGTTCGGAGTGTCATTCTTATAAATACGGTTAGCTTCGTTATCGTATACCATATAAGCACCGTATCGCATATCGTTTGTATCGTTCATTTGCTGGTGCGTACGGATGAACTCCGTGCGTTTCTCTATTAATTTATCGAAAGAAGAATGTACCAGACAGTCGGCATGCGTACGTCGGCCATTGTTGTACAGGATTTCAAAGCGGACTTCCCCCGGTTGTTCCATGATGGCTTCTGCCTTCCAGACACGGCCTTTTTGTTTTATCTTTATGGGTTTACCGTTTTTCAGAAGTTTGACATCTTTCAGTGGATACTGGCTACGGAGTTCGATTTCGGCTTTTTCTCCTTTTTCGAACATGTATTTGTTGCATGACATCCATACACTTCCTTGCTGAAGCAATTTGTTTTTAAAATCTTCATTTCCGAGATGTGGAAAGAGAGACCATTGGATGGAATAGGAACTTCCGGATTGAAGTAACGTATCAGGTAAGTTGAGTGCTATGACTCCACGAGTATGAGAGTTTCCTTTATCTATGCCTCGTTCCAAGATATCGTAACTTTTGATACTTCCTTCGGTTAATACCAGTCCGAGATGTGGCGCTGTACCACCCATGCGCAGCGCATTGACGTATGCTGCACTTTCACCGTCCCAAATATGGGCATGGGTACGTGAATGAATACAAGTCGTTGCATCGGGGTAATTGTCGTTAAAAGGAGTATAGATACCGATATCGCTGATTCGTGTACATGTCTGGCCGGTATTGGTAAAGGTGTAACGCTCGGTTAATCGGTCATGGTCCAGTGAACGTTTCACATCTATTCGTATGTTTCCCACCCGGTAGACCTGTGTTTGCTCAAAAGAGGATGTTTTTTTATCCCACGGAGTATAAGATGTGGGAGATGTGGAAACAGGCTTTTTCCATTCGTATTTTACTTTTTTATTTTCACTCTCAAGGGTGAGATATCCCAGTCCCCAACCGTATTTTTCGGTTATCCAAGGATATTGGCTACCATCCGTTTGGAGTATCCAATTCATATTTTGAGGATCGTGGTCGAGGATAAGCTGGTTTATAGCGCCTGTTTGGGTATTGATTTTGATATGAATACTGTGTTCGTCTGCTTGGACGGAAGGATTGACTGACAGTACACATAAAACGACTGCCATGTATGGCTTATAAAAATATTTGTTCATTATGCTTATGTTTTGTTAAAAATGAATAGAGAGTGTGTTATAGACACACTCTCTTTGTCCTATTTGGATAGGATTTATTCTACGGGCATACCGTATGCGGTGAGCTCATAGACACCATCGGCCCAGGTGGCCGGATTATTGTTATGCACATTGATGATTCTCAGTACCGTTAACCTGAGGTATCTGTAAGCCGACGAGTCCGTGACAGGGAGTATCTGGAAACCTACTTGCCAGTTGTCCGTTCCGTCTACCAAGGTTTGAAAGTGCTCGCCGTCCACACTCCCTTCGATCGTGTATTTATATGCCGTTTCCGAGCCGTTGACCAATTTGGTTGACAAGTTGAGCTCCGATATCTTGGCCTTTTTTTGCATATCTATGGTCAGGACATACGGGTACGTACTGTTCTGGAAGTAAACGGAAGAATTCATGTCGGCTCCGTCCGTGATGCAGGATGCCGTATGAGGATTGGCACCAACCGTGGTGGTAGAGACCGGTGCGTTAAGCGTAAGGTTCCTGCCGTTTTGTACGGGGACAATGCCGTATGAGTCATGAAATTCGATATAACGGTAATAATCCATGGAAGCATAGCCTTTGTTGAATTTGGCTACGGATATTCTCGGGAAATTCCCGTCCGGGTCTTTATGGTGGTACTGGGCGCCCCAATGGTAGCTCCACACGCCGAATGTTTCGTGGTTTGTGCCTCTTCTTTGGATATTGTTGAACTGTGCCCCGAAAGTAGAGTTGTTACCGATTTCCCGTAATGAAGTCCATACCCCACCCAAATTTTCCGCCGAGGCATACATGGCCTGGCTGGGATACCATCCGGACGCTTTGGAACTGAAGAAATAGTATTCTCCGTCTTTTTTGATGATGGATGGGGTCTCGCGATGTTGCCCTTTACATATCGTATTGACCAGTTCTACCGGTTTGGTCCATGTCTCGTCCAGTTTGTAGATGTGGATATCGCTGTTCATATTGGTGGCAGACAAGAGGTATCCGCTACCGTCGTCATCCACGAATAACGATTGGTCTCTGGAATCGTAACCTAAAGGTCGTTCCATCGTACCGACCTCGATACCGCCTTTCGGGGTTATCTGCGCCAAGAATATTTTAGCTGCGGTATATCCGCCTTGATCTTCATAATGGGCGGACAATACGACTTTACGGGTCTTTTCGTTGTAACGGAATCCTATACCCTCGAAATTTACATTGGGATAGAAAGCTATCTCGCGTGGACTGTTCCAACTTCCTTCCTTTCCTGTCGTGGAATAAGATTCTGACAGCAACCAACCGTCTTTTTCCTGTCCATCTACAGTTTTTTTCTTCCGTTCCAGCCGGTAAGAGAAATAAAGGTCTCCTATTTTCATCCCGGAGATGCCGCCCTCTCTATTTTTCAGATATTGACCGTTGCGGTTGTCGTACACGTCGCAATCTTGTGAAGGGCTGAAAGGCATGGCCGACTGCGATTCCGATGTGGCTATCTTTCGACCCTCTTTGTAGCCTTCTACATGATAGGTATAATTTTCCCCTAAAGACAACCCGTAATCATCGTAGGTGTCTCCCCGGGTCTCCCCAATCAAGGTTCCGTTTCGAAATATTTTGTACACGTCTGCGTCATTTCTTTGCATCCAGTTGATTTTTACGTTCTTCACTTCGTTTTCGCCGATTAACTTGAATGGGGTGGCAGTGACGGCCCATGTACTGATGGCAAAATCTGCCGAGACTATTTTACTGGCGCCTTAAAAAGATCGTTTAGGGCCTCAGACATGGTTGGATGCGTAAAGATCATGTCGCGCAGCGTTTCGTATGGCAGATCCGCCTTCATCGCCAGCGCAATCAGGTTGATCGTTTCATGGGCCTCAGCAGCATAAAGCGTTGCACCCAGAATCCGATGCGTATCACGCTCAACGATTGCCTTGTAGACTCCCCGCTGATCCTCCAGCACGCGCGCCTTAGGAATGGCCTTGACCGGCAGTTTGAAGACCAGATAGTCCTTACCGGCAGCATGGGCCTGGCGCTCGTTGATTCCGACGTTTGCCAGCGGCGGCGTCAAAAACGATGCAGTCGGCACCACATTGCGATCAGCAGTCGTCCGCTTGCCTTGGCCAAACAGCTGGTCTTTAACGATCCGAAAGTCGTCAAGCGAGATGTAGGTAAACATTGGCCCGCCATTGACGTCGCCTAAAGCCCAGACATCTGGCCCCGTGGTTCGCAGCCGATCATCAACTTGAATGGCATTGCGCTCGGTCAAGGCAATATCGGTGTTTTCCAGTCCCAGTCCATCAATATTGGGACGTCGCCCGGCAGCCACCAGCACGGCATCAAACTCGGTCTGCCGTTTTTGCCCGTTTTGGTGGTAGGTCAATAATACTTGCTGGCCATCATCTGCCGCGCTGGTTAATTCAGCATTCAGCTCAATCTTGATCCCAAGGCTGACAAGATCATTCGTTACTTCAGCCGCGATGTCTGCGTCTTCGCGGCCCAAGAGCTGAGCATGGTGATCAAGGATGGTTACTTCGCTGCCAAAGGAATTAAACATTTCGACAAATTCCAGCCCAATATAGCCACCGCCAATAATTGCCAGGCGGGCCGGCTTTTTGGCAAGTTCCATGGCTTCTTTAGAACTAACAATCCGCTCGCTGGGAGTCAGCCCTGGAACTTTTGGCCAGACCGGCGTGGCACCAGTATTGATAAAGATGCGCTCGGCAGCAACTTGTCGCACAGTCCCATCAGCCATAGCGACTTTTAGTTCATGGTTGCTGACAAAACTGGCCTGGCCATTCCAAACCGTTGCCAGCGGCTCATCAGCAACCATGTGATAGTTCTTGTTCCGCAGCTGTTTAGTCATCGTGCCTCGTTTGGCAACCGCATCAGCAAACTCAAGATGACGCTGACCATTGATAATCATATTTTTGGACGGCAGACAGCCAACGTTGATGCAGGTGCCGCCATACATCTGATCTGAACGCTCAATCAGCAGCACTTCTTCATCATGCTGCGCCAAAAACTTAGCCAGCGTCTTACCCGCCTTACCAAAGCCAATTACCACGTTTTTAAATTTTTCCATTGCCAATCATCCTTTCGCCAATTCAAAATAATTAATGTTTCACTTACTATAAATAAGTGGCTTTTAAAAAGCAACCAATCTGCTCAAAAATAGCCAATAAAAAATGATGCCAGGCCAGACTCTTATAAAAGAGCGGCTCAGCACCATTTCAGAACACCAATTAATTAAGATTAAGCTGCTTTAACCAGGCATCCATCTGGGCATCATTATTTAAAACCGCGCCTGGTAAGACCTGAACGTCAGCGTTGTTTTCCTTGACGGTTCGTTCCAGATAGCTTTGGGCGCGTTCAAAACCAGAACTGCCGGAAGTTGCAAATCCAGCCAGCTGCTTGCCATTGAGCGGCAGACGATCAATCAGGTCGGCAATCAAGCGGGGTGGAATTCCCCACCAAATTGGAAAACCGATCAATACCGTATCATAGTTATTGATGGCGGGCAGATCGTCTTTAATTGCAACCCGGCTGGCATGCTGATGCTGTTCAATGGACGTGCGCGAGTTAGGATCATGCCAGTCCAGATCAGCGGCTGAATAAGGCTTTTCAGCTTGAATCGCAAACAGATCCGCGCCCAGCTTTGATGCAATTTTTTCCGCGCGCTGCTTGGTCGTATTGGTAGCCGAAAAGTAA
>OGON01001246.1_pt1 | contig 17938 bp, 10 predicted proteins | sample 1552671 | NCBI WGS metagenome assembly OGON01 (sample SAMEA2580136, study PRJEB22360) | human gut metagenome | biome: human gut; feature: human-associated habitat; material: faeces | place: Denmark | collected 2008/2010 | reverse complement strand
CGGCATAGACCTTCTGGTCATGCCGTCCTCTTTGAATGACAAGTTGTCGCTCTGGTGCCCGCGCAGCGTCGACCAGTTACGGCGTTTGGTAAAACGCCGTAACTACTAAGACTCGATATAGTCCTTCAGCTTACTGCTACGGCTCGGGTGGCGAAGCTTGGCCAGAGTCTTGGACTCGATCTGGCGGATGCGCTCGCGCGTGACGCCAAACTCACGACCGACTTCCTCGAGCGTGCGGGGATGTCCGTCGACAAGGCCAAAGCGCAGTTCGATAACCTTGCGCTCACGATCGGCAAGCGAATCGAGCACCTGGGTGAGCTGCTCCTGCAGCATAGAGAAGCTGGCCGCATCGGGCGGAACGATAGCCTGGGAGTCCTCGATGAAGTCGCCCAGCTGGGAATCCTCTTCCTCGCCGATGGGGGTCTCGAGCGACACGGGCTCCTGCGAGATCTTCTGGATCTCGCGGACGCGGTCGGCGCTCATGTCCATCTCGGCACCGATCTCTTCGGGGGTCGGGTCGCGGCCCAGGTCCTGAAGGAGCTGACGCTGCACGCGGACGAGTTTGTTGATAGTCTCGACCATGTGCACGGGAATACGGATGGTACGGGCCTGGTCGGCGATAGCGCGCGTAATGGCCTGACGGATCCACCACGTGGCGTACGTGGAGAACTTAAAGCCCTTCTGGTAGTCGAACTTCTCGACGGCGCGGATCAGACCGAGGTTGCCCTCCTGAATCAGGTCCAGGAACAGCATGCCGCGACCGACATAGCGCTTGGCGATGGAGACGACCAGACGAAGGTTTGCGCTGATGAGCGCCTGCTTGGCTTCGAGGCCCACGTTCTCAATGCGCGTAAGACGACGCATCTCGGCACGCGTGAGTTCGAGCTCACCAGCATCGGCAGCCTCGAGCTTCTCGGTAGCCTCGAGACCGGCCTCGATCTTCATAGCCAGATCGACCTCTTCGGAGGCGGTCAACAGGTCGACCTTGCCGATCTCCTTGAGGTACATACGGACCGGGTCGCCGGTCAGCATCACCGTGGAGGCATCGATGCCACGCACGCGGGAGCGTGAACGGGACGTGCGCACGGTGCGCTTCTTCTTGTTCTTGGAAGAACCCATCTCAGCGTCGGCCTGACGGGCCATCTTGAGCTCGTGATCGTCGAGCGAGCCGGAATCGTGCTCGTCGTCGTCATCGAAATCGTCGGTATCGGTATCGGTATCGGTATCGTCATCGTCGACACCCATGGGGGCGTCGTCGTTACCGCTCGCGGAGATAATCTGGATGCCGCTGTTGCGCAGCGCGGAATACACCGCGGTGAGCTGCTCGTCAGAAACATCGATATCCTTCAGGGCGACCTGAATCTCGTCCTCGGTTACCGAAGTCCTGTTTGAGCCGTTGCCCATGAGCTTTGCAACGTAGGATTCCAGCCCAGTACCCGTGCTCTCAGTCTTTTTTGGCACAGATTCTCCCTTCATAGTCCACAGGACACAATACTTTAGCACACACACATTGACGTCTATACCCAAAAAGAAGACTGGATATAGGCGAGAATACGCTGGTTGACCACAACATCTAGGCTTGTTCGGTGCCCGCGGCCTCCAGGCCGATCAAACGGAACGGGCCCGCCCCGCCGCCGATCGACTTTTGCAGTTCGCGTTGACGTTGCGAATCCTGCGCGGCCTGCACGGTCAGCGCGCGACGGGCCTCATCATCGAGTGAACGGTCCTGGCGCAGCTTGGCCTGTGCGGCACGCATGCGACGCTTGATGGTGTAGAGCTCAAGCGTATCAAGCATAAACACGATGTTCGTCTCGGTGGGGTGCTTGCTCGTCGACGAAATGCGTCCGGCGCTGACAAGGGAGGCCGCCTCGGGACACACCGCACGCGCCGCATCCATACAGGCCGCGGGATCGGTACCCGGCGGCGTCGCGAGCACGGCCCACGCGATGGACTCGTGGCGTGGGTCGACCCACTCGATAGAACAAATGCGATCGGCATACGTGCGGAACAGGTCGGGGTAGCTCGTGAGCATCGTCAGCAGCTCGCGCTCCCCCGCTAGGGATTTCCGCTCCAGATCGGTCAAAACAATCGGCATCGACGGAGCTGCCGCCGCGCTTGAGCTATTGGCAACGGGCGCAGCGCTTTCCATCCCCGCCGGCACATCGATTGGCGGCAGATCCTCGTCGGCCTCCACCGGTGTCGCCCCATAGGCATCAAGCGGAACGTAGTCGTACGGGTCCTCCTCGACCGGTGGAGACACCGGCGGCGTTGCACCCGCGGCCCAGGCACCGCGAGACGTCCCCTGCGAACCAGACGCCCGACCGCCCGCGCTGCCCGCGCGCTCAGCTTGCACGCGTTGACGCTCGTAGTTCTGCTCACGCCGGCGCTCGGCATCCTCGCGCTTGGCGACATCGCGAAACACACGGCCCGAGCTCGCGCGCACGGTCTCCAGGTCCAAACCCAACAGATCGGCAATCTGGATAAAGTACGTGTCGATCATATAGCTGTCGCGCAGCGGATAGATGAGCGTCAGCGCGTCCTCGAGCGCTTTGGCGCGACCGCCCGGTGTGGTAATGTCGCTCGACTCCTGCAGCGAGCGGTAGACAAAGTCCATGAGGGGCTCGGCCGCGTCAATGCGCGCCTGAAGCTCCTGGCCGCCATGCGCCGTGATGAACTCCATGGGGTCGTTGCCGTCGGGCAGCACCACACAGCGCAGGTCCATCGAATCCTGCTCGATAAACTGAATCGCGCGGCGAGCGGCCTTTTGACCGGCGGCGTCGCCATCGAACATATATACAATGCGCTTGGCAAAACGGGTGAGCGTCTTAACGTGATGTTCCGTCAGCGCCGTGCCCAGCGTGGCGACGACATTTTTGATCCCCGCCTCCCAGCAGGCGATGCAATCGGTATAGCCCTCCACCACGATGGCAGTATCCTGAGCAACGATAAACTCCTTAGCCCAGTTAAAGCCATAGAGGTTTCGCTTTTTATGAAACACGCTCGTCTCGGCGGTGTTGAGGTACTTAGGCTGACCATCGCCCATGATGCGCCCGCCAAAGGCGATATTGTGACCCTGCTCATCAAAGATGGGAAACATCACACGGTCGTAAAAACGGTCGGCAAGCTGTCCGCGCCCACGGCTCACGGCCACGTTGGCGTCAATCATCTCCTGCGGGGTAAAGCCCGCTTGAGACAGATGCGAAACCAGTGCGTTGCGACCCGGCGCAAAGCCCAGGCAGTAGCGGCGACAGACGTCTCCACCCATGCCACGGCTGGCAAAGTACTCGCGCGGACGGCTGTCCTTACCGCGCATAAGCATGGTGTGGTAGAACTGAGCCGTCTCGGCGCACAGGTCATAGATGCGGGCACGCTTGGTGCCGCGATCGCGCTGCGCACCGGTATCGTGCAGTTCAATGCCCGCACGATCAGCCAAATAGCGGATCGACTCGGGAAAACTCAGGTTCTCACGCTTCATGATATAGGTAAAGACGTCGCCGCCCTCGCCGCAGCCAAAGCAATGCCACACCTGCGTAGCAGGGATAATGTGAAACGATGGGGTCTTTTCGCCATGAAACGGGCAGCAGCCCCAAAACTCATGGCCGCGGGGCTTGAGCTCAACCGTTTCCTGCACGATGGCAACCAAGTCTGACGCCGCGCGTACCTGATCTTTTTCCTCATCGCTAATCACGGATACTCACCCCCTGCTCACCCAAGTTATGACGGATATCGTCGATATTACCCTCGACGGTCGTGATCAACTCGTCCAGGGAATCGAACACGCGTGACGGACGCAGCCAGCGCGTAAACGCCAGCGACACGGAAGTGCCATACAGGTCGCCCGCATAGCCGATCAAGTTGGCCTCGAGATGCGCCGAGGCGGCATCATCGGCATAGGTCGGCGGCAGGCCGACGTTAACGGCAGCAGGCCATACGGTATCGTCGACCAGCACCAGACCCTCATAGACGCCATCGGCAGGCACTTGGATGCCGTCGGGAACCTGGATGTTTGCCGTGGGAAAGCCCATGTCGGAGCCCTCGTGACGGCCAGCCGCCACAACGCCGCGCAGCATATAGGGACGGCCGAGAAGCTCGGCAGCCAGCTCCACATGACCCTGGCCCAGCTCATGGCGGATGCGCGTGGCGCAGATGGTCTGCCCGTTAACGCAGAGCAGGTCGTGACCGTAAACGTCAACCCCACGCTCAGTGCCCCAGGCGCGCATCTCGGCAACGCCCGAAGCGCCGCCGCGGCCGAGCCTAAAATCGCTACCTACACGAATGGAGCGAATGTCGACAACGCGCGACAACAGCGCCAGAAACCCGACATGGTCGAGTGCCGCCACGGCGGACGTAAAGGGAACGGCCACCACCGCATCGACCCCGGTTTGAGCCAGGGCATGCAGGCGGTCGGCCGTCGTCATCAATTTTTGGGCGGGCGACGGACTCACCACGACGTCCGGATCAGGATCGAAGGTGACCACGACCGCTTTGCTGCCGTGATCATGTGCATCGCGAATAACCGCTTCGATCAGCTCTTGGTGCCCACGATGCACGCCATCAAACACGCCAATGGCGATCGACGCGGCACCCAAGAACTCGCACCCATCAAATGCATCGGCAGAAACGATACGGGCCTCATCCAACTCACCCGCGAAAAAGATACGCGCGAGCTCGCGGGGCGCCAGCATCATCGAACACCGCCGATCGCCTGCGGAAAGACGTGCTCCATCACAAAGCGGCCGCCCTCGATTCGAGCGAGCGCCTTCAATCCCCCATCGAGCACGAGCGCGAACGGCGCCTTCGCCGTATCGAAATCCGCAAGCGCGCATTCAACGGGAATGCGACGACCACAAAGCAGGTCGTCTGCAAGATTACCCGGCAAATCGACACGCGTGGCACCAAGGGCGGCGATAGGATCCAGAGCGAAGCCGGCAGCGGACTCGGCAGAGAGCTCCTCTACCGCATGGCAGGCGCCAATGGAAACCACGCCGGAGGCCGTACGGCGCAGCGCGGAAATATGCGCAGCACTATCGCAGGCGCGACCCAGATCGCGAGCGAGCGCGCGAATGTAGGTGCCCTTGCTTACCGAAAACGCCACGGTCCAGACGCACGTATCGCCCTCGCCGCTCACGGCGATCAGGTCGGCGGCATAGATCTCGACGGGGCGCGGAGGCAAGTCTACCGCATTACCCTCGCGAGCACTCTTATAGGCGCGAACACCATTGACCGAGATGGCCGAAAAAGCTGGCGGAACCTGCAACTGCGGACCAAGCATAGCGGCAAGCTGCACACGGACGTAAGCGAGATCGTGCAGCTCGGGGGTAACGGGCACCGTGCGAACGGCCTCGCCCTCCGCGTCATCGGTGTTGGTCTCGACGCCAAACGAAATGTCGGCGACATAACTTTTGGTATCGAGAGTTAGCATGCCCAGCAGACGGGTCGCCTGGCCCACGCCCACCACCATGACACCCGAGGCCATGGGGTCGAGCGTACCGGCATGGCCGACGCGTCGCTCATGGAGGGCGCGCCGGCACTGCGATACCACGTCGTGGGACGTACAGCCCACCGGCTTATCGACGGCGAGCAGCATATTCAATTGAGAAGGCGTACGACGAGCCATGTACCATCCAAAATGTTAGAGCTCGACGGTCACCGAAGCGGGATCCTCCCCTACCAGCTCGGCCAGCATGGGAAGTGCCACGGCGAGCGTCTCGCGAATCGTTCCGTTGTTGGAAAAGCCGGCGGCGGCATGATGCCCGCCACCGCCAAAGTTGGCAGCAATCTCGGACACATCGAGGTCACCCTTGGAGCGCAGGTTGCCGCGCACCTTGGTATCGCCCTCAATGCCCTTCAGGAACAGGCAGACCTCCACGCCCATCACCGAACGCACCACATCGACCAGACCGTCGCACTCATCCGAAGTGACGCCGCAGGCCTCGAGGTCGCTCTGGTACGCATAACTATATGCCACGCGACCGTGCGCCACGGTCTTGATACGACCCATAACGATGGACTTGAGATGCAAGAACTCTACGCGCATGCTCTGGTAGACCTCGAGCGCGACGCGCGCCGGATCGGCACCGTGCGCGACCAGGCGCGAGGCGGCATGGAACGCAGCAGCATCGGCGTTTTGGTACTGAAAACGACCGGTATCGGTCACCAGGCCGCACAGCAGGCAGGTCGCGACACCGTTGCGAACCACAATGCCGCAATTGTCCAAAAAGCGGTCGATGATCATGGCGCAGGCCGCGGCGCCGACGCACCTCAGGCTCAGCTCGGCAAATTCCTCGCGCGCCGGATGGTGATCGAAGCACACCACATGCGACGAGCGGCGGAGCACCTCGGCTGAGTTGTTCAGACGCTCGACGACCGGCACGTCCACCGAGATGAACAGATCCGGATTGCCGGTATACGCAGATGCCGGCATCAGACGGTCGGCACCCTCCATAAAGCGGTAGATGCGCGGAACCGGGTCATCGTCTGCCAGCAGCAGGGCAATGTCCTTGTTGGGGAAAAACTTCATAAGCGATAAGCCCAGACCCAGCACGGAGCCCAGGGCGTCACCATCGGGAGACGTATGTCCCGAAATCGCAATGGAGGACGCACCCTCGATAAGCTCGAGGATGCGTCGCTGAATATCTGCAGACTCGCACGATACGAGGTCGGCGGAATTACTCATCTAAAGCTGCCTCCTGGGCGGCATCCGCAATTGGATAGCCGTCCTCGTCCTTTTCGATCGCAAGCGTGGCGGGAACGTTTTCCAGCGCGCGCGTGATGCGCTCGGCCTCATCGGTCGAGCGATCGATGCGAAAATCGAGCTCGGGCGTGACGCGCCAATCGAGCGAGCGGGCCAACAGGCTACGGATGCGGCCCTTGGCGCTGGCAAGCGCCTCCATGACCTCGTCGTAGCGGCTCGCGTCGCACGACACGTACACGCGCGCGAACGAACGGTCCACCGCGACCTCGACCGCGGTCAGGGTGACCAGGTCGAGACGCGGATCGGAAACCTCAAAGAGCAGGATATAACCGAGCTTCTCGCGAAGCTGCTCGCCCAAACGGCGGGTTGCCTGCGTTTGCTTCATAGCGCTACCCCCTACTCGGTACGGGCAACCTGGTCGATGCGGTAACCCTCAATGGTGTCGCCAGGCTTGATGTCCTGGAAGTTCTCCAGGCCAATACCGCCCTCGGAGCCGCTCTTGAGGCTCTTGGCCTCGTCCTTGTAGTGGCGCATCGAGGCGATTTTACCGTTGAAGACCACGATGCCGTCGCGCACCAGGCGCACGGAATCGGTCGCGGCGATCTCGCCCTCTTCGACGCGGACACCGGCGGCGATACCGACCTTGGGCACCTTGAAGGTGTCCAGAACGGTCGCGGAACCCGTGGAGACCTCGACCTCGGTGGGCTTGAGCATACCGATGCGGGCAGCGTCAAGGTCCTCAAGGCACTTGTAGATGACGTCGTAGCAACGGATCTCGACGCCCTCGCGCTCAGCGGCGGAGCGGGCCTTGCCGTCGGGACGCACGCCAAAGCCGATGATGATGGCATTGGAGGCGTCTGCCAGGACGACGTCGGTCTCGTTGATGGCACCGACCGCGGAGTGAATCGTGTTGATGCGCACCTCGGACTGGTCCATCTTGTCGAGCGAGTCCTGAAGGGCCTCGATTGAACCCTGGACGTCGGCCTTGATGATCAGGTTGAGCTCCTTGACCTCGGCGTCGGCGATGGTCTCGAAGAGGTTCTCGAGCGTGACATGCTTCACGCGGCTCTGCTCCTCGATACGGGCCTTGAGCGAACGCTCGTCGGCCAGGGCGCGAGCCTCGCGCTCGTCCTCGAAAACGCGGAACTCGTCACCGGCGTTGGGCACGGACTGCAGGCCCAAAATCTCGACAGCGTCGGAGGGACCGGCCTCGGTGACGGCGCGGCCCTTGGGGTCGAGCATGGCACGGACGCGGCCATAGGTAAGGCCGGCGACCAGCGTGTCGCCCACGTGCAGGGTACCGCGGGTCACGAGCACGGTGGCAACCGAACCACGGCCCTTGTCGAGCTTGGCCTCGAGGACGTTGCCGGAGGCAAAGGTGTCCGGGTTGGCCTTGAGCTCGAGCACGTCGGCCTGGAGCAGCACGGTCTCCAGAAGATCGTCGATACCGATCTTCTGCTTAGCCGAGATGTTGACGAACATGTTCTGTCCGCCCCACTCCTCGGGGATGACGCCGTACTCGGTGAGCTCCTGGCGAACCTTATCGGGATTCGCACCGGGCTTATCAATCTTGTTGACGGCAACGACAATGGGTACGCCAGCGGCCTTCGCGTGGTTGATAGACTCGATGGTCTGGGGCATAACGCCGTCGTCGGCAGCAACGATCAAGATGACGATGTCGGTCACCTTGGCACCACGGGCACGCATAGCCGTAAAGGTGGCGTGACCCGGGGTATCGATAAAGGTGATCTTGCGGTCGTTGATCATGACCTGCGAAGCGCCGATGGCCTGCGTAATGCCGCCCGCCTCGCCGGCAGCGACGCCGGTGTGACGGATGGCGTCGAGCAGCGACGTCTTGCCGTGGTCGACGTGGCCCATGACGGTGACGACCGGGGCGCGCGGCTTAAGGTCGGCGGGATCGTCGTAGAACGAGAAGGTGTTCTCCTCCTCGGGGGTGATGATCTTAATCTGACGGCCCAGGTCGTCGGCAACGAGCTCGACAAGGTCGTCGGACATGGACTGCGTCATCGTGAGCGGAGTACCCAGCAGGAACAGGCGCTTGATGATGTCGTTGGCCGGAACGTCGAGCGCCTCGGCAAGCTCCTGGACGGTAACGCCCTGGGAGACCTTGATGGCGTCGAGGTCCTCGGGGTTCACGCCCTGGGCCAGCGCCTCCTCTATCTTGCGCTCCTCCTGAGCCTTGGCAGCCTCGCGCTCGCGCTTCTCCTTGCGCTTCTTGCGGCGACCGGTGGACTCGCGAGAGGCCTCCTCGACGGCGGCACGAGCCTCCTCGAGCACCTTCTCGCGGCTGTACTCCTCGGCCTCGCGAGCCATGCGGCTGTAGTGGTCCTCTTCGTTGTTGTGACCGCCCTTGCGCTTCTTGCCCTTGCCCTGCTTGTCGGGGTTGGGGAAGTCCATGCCGGCAGCGACGTTGTTGCTGGCGTTGGTGCGATGGCTGTGCGGACGGCTCTCGGAGGCGTTGCGCTCGGAGTTGTTGTCGGAAGCGTTGCGATCGTTACGACGGCCACCGCGGCGATCGTTGTTGCCGCCACGACGGTTACCGCGCTCTGCGGCGCGCTCGGCCTTGGCCTTGTCCTCGGCGTCCTTCTTCTCCTTGAGCACGGTCTCCTGTGCGGCGATCTGGTCGAGCAGCGAACGGAAGCGCGAACCAGAGTCGGAAGCGGGAACGGCGCGGCGCTGGGCCTCGCGGGCAGCCTCCTCTTTCTCGCGGGCAAGGCGCTCCTGCTCGGCCTTCTTCTTGGCCTCGGCCTCGGCGCGGGCGATTCCGGCCTCGAAATCGGCCCAGTACTCTCCCGGGGCGAAACGGGGCATGACCGCGCAGAGCGTGTACCTGCGGCCCGACGCCAGCGAGCGGGCGATCAGGTTGGGACGGTAGTCGACCCGCCGCAGCACCTCATTGATGCGCGCGAGGTTCTCCTCCGAGACCTTGCCGCGGTTGTGGATCACGCGGTCGACCGTCGCCACCGACACCCCCGCCATGCGGGCGATGTCGACGATGCGGACCGTGATATGTTCGTTGTCGGACATGGTTTGCGCTGTTCTTCGGCGTTACATCGGCAAAGCTATGCAAAATTTTCGAAAATAGCAAGTGTGTGCGCACACACCTGACGATTCGAGCCCAAAAAGACCGGACCCGAAGTGGGTGTGGGTTTATAATGATGTAACGACTTAATTAATGAGTCGTTACATTTTTGTATAGGATAATAGGTAACGAGAAGGCAACGGTTTATTTTCAGTTGATTGCGCTCAAATACCGCATTTCAAATAACTATTTGCAAGATACGAAAAGTTTTTGGAATTGGCAAATCAAACAGTGCGTCGAAAACAAAACGGATGGATTCACCTCTTTATGATTTAAGTTCAAAAGCAAGAAGAAAGGGCCTAACGTAAAGCATAGGTCTCGCGAATTTATATCTTTTCCGGAACCTTCAATATTATGCCATGTTAATTTTGTCAGATATAAGTTAAATCGGTATTTTTTCGTATATTGGATAATAATTATTTGGGCTGTTTATGAAACGATTTATTTATGTTTGCGCCTTTTTTCTATGCTTGTGTTCATGTTCCGAGAGCAAATACATAGCCGAAGAACTAGAACGCACGCAGGAAATAATTAACGATTACCCAGACAGTGCGTTACACTCCTTGCAAGCTATCGTCCCCGGCAGTATTCGCAAAAAATCGACTAAAGCACATTATGGGCTGCTTTATTCGCTGGCGTTGGATAAAACAGGACAAACCATAGATACCGATTCGATGCTCCGTCCTGCAGTAAACTATTTCATGCGCAAAGGCACGAACCGACAAAAGTTCCTTTCTTGGTATTGTCTGGGGCGCATGGAATACAGCACAAATAATTATCAGAAAGCAACCGAATCATATCTTAAAGCGTTGGAGTATCGGGATATAATAGATGATCCTTACCTAATCGGAGTATGTAACTTCGTGTTAGGAGAATTGAATTTGAAGCAGAATAATTATCAAAGGGCTTTGTTTTATTATCAAGAAGCCTACGAAAACTATCAGGCCGCAAATAAGACCAAACACCAAGTCAGCGCTAAAACTGCCATTGCCGCTGTTTACTACATGGAGAACGATGACGATAACGCGCTCCGGGATTATCGGGAAGCATTGAATCTATCCGAACAATTCGGGTATGAGGATTTTCAGGTGTACTGCCTGCGTTGTCTAATCGGGATTCTTTCGAACAAAGGCGTAACCAACGAAACCTACGATTATGTAGGTCGTTTTCTCCAGTTGTCGGATAATTTATCGCCGAATGATTGCTGTGTTTTGGGAGAATATTATTTGCGTATTAATAAACCGGATAGCGCCGAATATTATTTGAACGCAGCGATTTCAGCCAATATTGGGGGGCCGCGCGAAAACGATGCGGCAGCTAAAATTCTTCTTGCCGAAACCTATACGTTGAATGCAGATTACCGAGCGGCCTACTTGATGCAAAAGGAGTGTCTTGCTTTATGTGATTCGATACATTTAAGCTATATGAATAATTCTGCGGCTGAAACCGAACTGCGATATAAAAACGAACGCTTGGAATTTGAACGCTATCGCTCCAGTGTAAGACAAAATGTAATTTATATTATCGCTTTGGTTTCAGTCATAGCGATCTGCGGCATTATATATATCTTCTGCCGCAGAAATAAGATGCAGAAACAAAGAATCGAGGAATATCTGACGCTGATTGACGAACTGAATAAGACCAAATTGCAACCTTCCTGGGACGGATCGACGCATTCATCATCGGGGTCTGCACCCAGGGCGAAACGACCGTTTCGCTCAACATGCGCGAATATCGGATCACGCGCAATACGATGTTCATATTCGGACCGCGCTGCGTCATGCAGGCCCGGTCGGACAAACGCTTCAAAGCCCGTATTCTGGCCTTCTCCTCCGAATTCATGCGACGGCTCACCCTGGACACCAAACGCATCCTGCAACTGTTCCTGCAACTGGCCGACCACCCCTGCATCGAGTTGCGGAGCGCGGAGGGCGAATCGCTCGGCGATTACATCCGTCTGATCGACACCGAGCTTCAGGAGCCCGAACTGCAATTCTCCCGCGACATCGTCAGCGAACTGATCGCCGCGACGATCCACAAAGTCGGCAACCTGTTCCAGACCTATCTCGCGGAACACCCCGAACCGGAGGCCCGGATGCAAAACCGCAATGAAGCCTATTTCCGGCAATTCCTGGAGTTGCTGAGCGACCACTACAAAAAGGAGCGCAGCGTGAATTTCTACGCCCACAGCCTCTGCATCACGCCCAAATACCTCACAACGATCATCAAGTGCATCAGCGGCAAACCCGTATCGGACTGGATCGACCATTTTGTCCTGCTCGAAGCCCAATCGCTGTTGAAATATACGAACATGAGCGTGCAGGAGATCTCCTACCAACTCAATTTCCCGAACCAGTCGTTTTTCGGATGCTACTTCAAACGCCTGACCGGCATGTCGCCCTCGCAGTACAAGGCGCTGGCGTAGCGACAACGCTTCCGCGCATCTATTCCGTGCCCAACAGCCGGTCCCAAACCAACCGTTTGCGCGCCAGCATGCAGGCCCCGACGATTCCGGCATGCTGCCCCAGCCGCGAAGGCAGGATCGAAAGATGCTGGTTCATCAGCCGGAGCGAATATTTGTGAATGGCCAGCGTCACAGGCTGCAGGAAGTAATAAGGCGCCACCTCGGCGATCTTTCCGCCGATGACGATACAATCGGGATTCAGCAGATTGATGAGTCCGGCCAGCTGGTGACCCAGCTCGCTGCCGACCTGCGAGACGAGTTCGATGCACAGCGGATCCTCCTGCTCGGCGGCGGCGATGATGTCGGCGATCGTAATAACGTTGCCGCCCCAGACCTTGCGCGAAAGGACCGACGCCTCGTGGTTATGGATACGCTCGATGAGCTTGCGGCAGATGGCGCTGCCCGAAAGTTCGGTCTCGATGCACCCCTTCTTGCCGCAGTGGCACATGATATTGTTGTTGTACATGTGTACGTGGCCGAATTCGCCCGAATAGCCGTCCTTGCCGTAGTAGATCTCGCCGTTGACGATCAGGCACAGCCCGAGGCCCCACCCGACATTGACGTAGATCACGTTCTCGTATCCCGAACGCTCCTTGGAGGCATACTCGCCGTAGGCCATCGCCTTGGTGTCGTTCTCGATGAACACCGGGATTTTCAGCCGCTCGCTCAGCAGATCGGTCAGCGGCATGTCGCGCGTCTCCTCGAAATTGAAGACCGAAGCGCTCGTACCCGTCCGCGAGTTGACCCGTCCGCCGATATTGAAGTTGGCGCAGACGACCTTACCCGGCAATTCGGTCTCGGCCCGCACGATGAAACGCTGGATGTGGTTGCAGATTTCATCCAGCTTGTTGTGCGTATTCTCGAAATAGAAATCCGAGATCTGCTCCATCCGCACCATTTCGCCCGAAAGGTCCATCAGGCCGATGGCGAGTCCGTGCGACTTGATATCCACCCCCAGGAAGCTGCAGGCCTCGGACTTGACCCGATAGAGCGCCGGACGGCGTCCCCGTTTGTTGGTCTTGACGCGGTCGACCAGTTCGAGCAAATTTTTCTCCTGCAGTTCGGCGACATGTTTGGCCACGGTCGTGACGCTGAAATTCGTGGCCTGCGCGATGTCGGGAATCGTAAATTCCTTTTTAATGAATATGCTTTTTAAAATCGAGACCTTCACAGCCCGAGCGAACTCGGCCGAAGGGGGTTCAAAGGCGAAAGGATCGAACATAACTACGCAAAATAGACGGATTCTGTTGACAAATATACAAATTATCACACGGAATACAAACAATTTAGCGCTTATTATAAACACAAATTTACAAATACACACTTAATTTAACAAACGCGCTTTACAAATTACCGCACACACATACAACAAATAACACGATATTACACAATGAATTAAATCTCCGGATACAGCCACAACGGCGGTTCGACAATAAAAAAACTTCATTTTTTAATTCATTTTATATTCCGACAATAGGTACAAATTGAAAAAATCTCTATTAATTTGTTCTTCATAACGAAATAGTTGAGATTCGTCCCCACGAGAGCTCAATACCACCTAAATTCCTAATTATTAAATGTATGAAGAACTTATGACAAATCTTTGCTTCCGATTCTTGAGGGGGGGGGAGCGGCGCTTGTTCGCACTTCTCCTGGCCATTACGCTATCGGTTCCTTCGTTTGCGTTCGCCGCTGACGAAGCATCGGAGTCGAATGCGTACAGTGCAGCTCCGGCTCGTGCCGAGAGATTGATCGCCAAAGGAAAAGTCATCGATCCCAATGGTCAGCCGGTAGCGGGCGTCGCCGTTATCATCGATGAAACCAAGACGGGTACCGTTACCGACGGCAACGGTTACTACGTGATCGACGTTCCCAACGTAGGCGTTCACCTGACCTTCACCTGTCTGGGTTACAAGCCCCAGACGGCTGTCGTGCCCAAGTCGCTCAGCCTCGATATCTACATGGAAGAGGATACGCTCGAAATGGATGCCGCAGTGGTCGTAGGTATGGGTCACCAGCGTAAGGCCAGCGTGATCGGCGCCATTTCGTCCGTTTCACGCGACGCCCTGAAAATCCCGCAGCGCAACCTCACGAACGCCCTGGCCGGTAAGATCGCCGGTGCGGTGGTCGTGCAGCGTACGGGCGAGCCGGGTCTGGACAACGCCGAATTCTGGATCCGCGGTATCTCGTCGCTCAATTCGAGCGCCCCGCTGGTACTGGTGGACGGTGTGGAGCGTTCGATGTCCGACCTGTCGATCGAGGAGATCGAGACCATCTCGGTGCTCAAGGACGCATCGGCGACGGCCGTTTACGGCGTACGTGCCGCCAACGGCGTCGTGCTCGTGACCACGCGCAAGGGTATCGCCCAGAAGGCGACCATCGACGTGAAGATCGAGAGCGGTATATCGAACCTGGTGAACATGCCCAAACTGCTCGACGGCGCCAACTACATGCGCCTCTACAACGAGGCCTACGGCAGCGAATTCTATTCGCCCGAGCAGATCCGCATGACCGAAACCCATGCCGATCCCTACCTCTATCCCAATGTCAACTGGTTCGACGAGCTCTTCACGAAATTCTCCACCAACTCGCAGGTTTCGGTCAACGTACGCGGCGGTGGCGAGCGCGCCCGCTACTACGTGACGGCAAGCTACCTGCGCGACAACGGTAACCTCTACAACAATCCCGACACGGATTACAACACCAACATCAACATCACGCGCTACAACTTCCGCTCGAACATCGACATGTCGCTCACCAAGACGACGACCCTGTCGCTCGAAATCGGTGCCAACATGACCGACGCCCACCAGCCGCGTCCGATCACCTCCAGCTACAATTTCCAGTCGCAGGCCTCCGAGCTCTTCTCGGCATGTTATCAGCAGGACCCCATCACCACGCCCGTTCGCGTTCCGCTCGGTTACAACGAATTCGGCGAGATGCAGTGGGGCTGGGGTGCGCCGCTGTCGACCAGCGTGGGTAACCCCGCCGAGCGACTCTTCGGTTCGGGTTACAACAAGACCTACCGCACGTCGGTCATGAGCCAGATCATTCTCAAGCAGAATCTGGACTTCCTGACCAAGGGCCTCGACTTCACGGCATCGTTCTCCTACGACGTCAACACCGTTTCGATCCAGTCGCGCGGCAAGTATTCGTCGCTCTACGCCGTGAACGGCGTCGACGACGAGACGGGTCTCTACTCGCTCGTTCCCAAGCGCGAAGGCGACGAGTTCCTCGGTTACATCTACAGCAACACGGGCGACCGTGCCGACGAGTTCAAGGCGCAGTTCAACTACGAGCGCGTCTTCAACGAGCGGCACCGCGTAGGCGCCATGGCCATGTACTACCAGCGCAGCTTCAACAACCTGGCCGCCGGCAGCTCGATCCTCGCACTGCCCTATCGCAAGCAGGGTCTGGCATTCCGCGCCACCTATTCTTACGACGACCGCTACTTCATCGAGTACAACATGGGTTACAACGGTTCGGAGAACTTCAAGTCGGGCGAGCGCTTCGGCGTATTCCCCGCAGGTGCCATCGGTTACCTGATTTCGAACGAGCCCTTCTGGAAGGTGAAGTGGATCAACCACCTGAAGATCCGCGGATCGATCGGTCTGGTCGGTTCCGACGTACTGGCCGCAGGTCGTTTCGCCTACCTGAGCACCTGGGAATCGGGTCTGGGAGGCCACTACTTCGGTCCCAACGCCACGTGGTCCGCAGGTATCGGCGAGGCACAGGAAGGCGTTCTGGGTCTGACCTGGGAGAAGGGTCTCAAGAAGGACCTCGGTCTGGAGCTGAAGATGTTCGACTCGATGGTATCGATCGATCTGGACTACTTCCACGAGAAGCGTTGGGATATCCTCATCCAGCGTTCGTCGGTTCCGGGCATCGCCGGTCTTAACCAGCAGCCGCTGGCCAACATGGGTCGCATGACCAACCACGGTTTCGAGGCTACGGCCGAATTCAACCACCATATCGGCAAGGTCAACTACCGCATCTACGGTAACTTCTCCTTCGCCCGCAACAAGATCACCGAGAAGGACGAGGCTCCGACCGATCCCTGGCGCATGCGCACGGGACACCCGCTCAACCAGCAGTTCGGTCTGATCGCCCTAGGTCTGTTCGAAGACCAGGACGAAATCGACCTGAGCCCCGAGCAGAAATTCGGTACGGTACGTCCGGGTGACGTGAAATACCTCGACTACAACGGCGACGGCGTGGTCGACGCACACGACGAAGTGGCCATCGGCTATTCGCGCGTTCCGGAAATCAACTACGGTTTCGGTCTGCAGATCAACTGGAAGGGTCTCGATTTCGGCGCCTTCTTCCGCGGTCAGGCACACGTCAGCTACTCGCTCGGAGGATCGTTCTTCCCCTTCGCCAACGGCGTGGGCAAGGGCAACCTCTTCGCCAAGGCGATGGACCGCTGGTCGGAGGAGAATCCCAACCCCAACGCGTTCTATCCGCGTCTGTCGGCAAGCGCCTCGGCCAACAACCAGAAGGCCTCCACGCGTACGATCTACGACGGCAGCCTGCTGCGTCTTTCGGACCTCGAAGTGGGTTACACCTTCCGGGGCAAGCACCTCAAGTCGTGGGGATGCCAGTCGCTGCGCGTCTACTTCGTAGGCAGCAACCTGCTGCTCTTCTCGCCCTGGGACATGTGGGATCCCGAGAGCGGCTCGACCAACGGTAGCAACTACCCGCTGGCCCGCAAGTTCAACCTCGGCGTGAGAATCTCCTTCTAATCTAAAACCGACGAACGATGAAAAAAATATTTTATCTGCTTATAGCTACTGCAATGTTCGCGGGTTGCGAGTATCTCGACAAAGAACCCGACGACATGAAGACCGACAAAATGGTCTGGAGCAACCGCGCCGAGGTCGTGAAGTATCTCACGAACTGCTACGCGTCGCTGCCCATGGACCGTTTGCACCAGGACGACCCCTGGCTGGGATGCGCCGACGAGTGCGACATTCCGTGGTCCGTATACCCGACCTACAACATCAACCTCGGTGTCTGGGAGCCTTCGACATCTTTCTATGTCAAATGGAACACCTTCTACCGGACCATCCGTGCGACGTTCGTTTTCGAAAACAACGTGGGTAAATGCGGCAACCTGTCGCAGGACCTCAAGGACCGCTACCTGGGCGAAGCGCTCTTCCTGCGCGCCGCGGCGAACGCTCACGCCCGTGCAGACCGTGTGGCGGTTTCCCGCCAGCTCCGTGAGCATCCGCAGCGCGTCCGCCTCGTCACGCGGCTTGCCGAGCCGGTCGTTCTCCAAAAACACCATCGTGTCCGCCGTGATGAGAATATCCTCCGGCCCGACCAGCGGCGCCGCCGCATCGGATTTCAGGCGCGCGATGTGCGCGACGATCTCCTGCGGCGCAAGCCCCTCGGGATAGGTCTCCTCCACGTCGGGAACGACCACGGAAAAATCGGTGATGCCCATGCGCCGCAGCAGCTCATGGCGGCGCGGCGACTTGGAAGCCAGCACGATATGCGGCATGATCTCAGTCCTCTTTTCAATACAAATCGTAATATCACGCAGAAAAACTACGTTTCGTTTTCATTTTTACTCCACGCCGCGGTAGAAAAGCCCGCGCGTGATGTCCTTGGGCGTGTATTCCTCCCGCCCCTTGTAGGCCCGCAGCACGCGCACGCACTCCTCCGCCGACTCGGT
>OGON01001241.1_pt1 | contig 17975 bp, 10 predicted proteins | sample 1552671 | NCBI WGS metagenome assembly OGON01 (sample SAMEA2580136, study PRJEB22360) | human gut metagenome | biome: human gut; feature: human-associated habitat; material: faeces | place: Denmark | collected 2008/2010 | reverse complement strand
CTCAAGCTATGATGGTGGTGGAGCCGGCAAGGGCGGAAGCATTGCCGGTGACTATGCATCAGGCGGTGGAAAGAACCCGGGTGCTTCAACAGGAGTTTCAGGAAGCTCTGTAGTATCATACGCTATGCAGTTTGTGGGCAATCCATATGTATGGGCTGGAAACAGTCTTACAAACGGTGTAGACTGTTCAGGCTTTGTACATGAGGTATATGCACATTTTGGTATCAGCACACCGAGATATTCACAGGCATTTAAGTCTGTGGGACAGGCCGTATCCTTCGATAATATACAGCCGGGAGACGTAGTGGTATATCCGGGACATGTAGCTATATATGCAGGTGGTGGTGTTATAGTGGAGGCACAGTCCACAAAGGCAGGAATCACAGCAAACAGAAACGTACAGTGTCATACAATACTTGCTATACGACGTCTTGTATAGGATGGTTAGGAGCCGATAAGTATATTTATTATACTTGCCGGCTCTTTTTATTTTTATCACAAAGAGCTGAATGGTTACCAATAAAGTAAGGGCGTAAGACGCGGACATGCCACGACCCAATGTTAGTAACCGGCAACAAACTCATTGTAATAAATAATAGCAATTTCCACCCATAAGGTGTATTATAGAGATAGACGGCACCAATTCGCACAAAACGAACTAGCAAGCCTGTAAATAAAGTAAGAAAAGCAGGAGGAACAAGCCATGCAGATGGAACAATTACAAAAAGACATGATTGCAGCAATGAAAGCAAGAGACAAGGTAAGAAAGGATGCTATATCCTCACTTGTATCGGCAGCCAAAAAGGCGGCAATAGATGAGGGCTGCAGAGATAATATACCGGAGGAGCTTGTCAACAAGGTCATCCTTAAGGAAATGAAGTCTGTGAAGGAGCAGATTGACACATGCTCTGCCACAAGAACAGATCTGCTTGATGAGTACAATACCAGATATGCAATCTTTGAGGAGTACGCTCCTGCAATGATGTCGGCAGAAGAGGTAGAAAAGGAGCTCACAGAGCAGTTTTCGGATGTAATCGCAACAGGAAACAAAGGGCAGATAATGAAGGCAGTCATGCCGCATTTCAAGGGCAAGGCTGACGGAAAGGTCATAAATCAGGTGGTTGCAAAGCTTTGCGCAAAATAAGAAAACACATCACAACAATTATACTTGCAGTGCTGGCTGTCATGGCCGGCGTGTAGGCATATATATGCAGTGCTTGACAATGCCGATATAACGGATTATGATTTCTCGGGAGGCAGATATAAGAAGCTGCTGGAGAAAAATAACTATAAAATAAAAGAAAAAGTGTGGAAAAGAGTCGATATGGGAAACGTTACTCTTGATCACTAGAAAGAAGATTTTATGTCAACAAAAATTGGAAGAAATGACCCTTGCTGGTGTGGCAGCGGAAAGAAATATAAGACCTGTCATGCGGCATTTGATATGAAGCTTGAAAAGCTTGCTGAGGCACATCATAAGATACCGAGCCATTCAATCATCAAGACGCCTGACCAGATAGCGGGAATCAAGGAGAGCGCCAAGATAAATGTCGCAGTGCTCGACTACATAGGAGAGCATATCCACGAGGGTATGAACACAGCAGAGATTGATAAAATAGTCTATGATATGACCACCAGCATGGGTGGCATCCCTGCACCGCTCAACTATGAGGGTTATCCTTACAGCGTATGTACATCAGTAAATGAGCAGGTTTGTCACGGATTTCCTTCAAAGGACGTCATCTTAAAGGATGGTGACATCATAAATGTAGACTGTTCTACAATTTTAAACGGATATTTTTCGGATTCATCAAGAATGTACTGTATCGGAAATGTAAGCCCTGAGAAGAAAAAGCTCGTTGAAGTCACAAAGGAGTGTGTGGAGCTTGGACTCAAAGAGGTAAAGCCGTGGGGCTTCCTCGGAGATATGGGACAGGCGGTGCACGACCATGCATTTGCAAACGGTTACACAGTAGTGCGTGAAATCGGTGGACACGGAGTGGGACTTGAATTTCACGAGGATCCGTGGGTAGGCTACAACACCAAGCGCGGCACCGACATGGTCATGGCACCCGGCATGATATTTACCATCGAGCCAATGGTCAACATGGGCAAGGCCGATATCTACGTAGATGACAAGAACAACTGGGAAGTATACACCGACGACGGACTTCCATCAGCCCAGTGGGAAATCATGGTACTTGTCACAGAGGATGGCCATGAGGTGCTGAGCTGGTAAAACGGTAAGTATTATCAGAGTGCTATTATTAGCAGACATTATTTCATAGGTGACAACATTATAAAGGGCGTGTGAAAAACGAAGTTTTTTTCACACGCCCTTTTGTATAATTCCATACAGAATATAGTAAGTGAAGCGTTAGCTTCGGGAGAGCATTTCTGCATCCACGGACATGGTTTATAAACTCATAGTAGATTGCTTCGCATAAGTACCCTAAATTTACCGGAGAGTATGCGGTGTGTTCCGAAGAAAAATATAAACTGCCACGGCGTTCCATAAAATGTGGATACGACAATTCATAGCAAACTATCAATAAACTATCCGCAAATGCTGCCGTGGCTGATTTTATATTTTTCTGAGGAATATACTGCATGCTAGGCCGGTATCCACAGCATAGATATGCGAAGCCCTATAAAGCGCAGTACCATAAGCGATGCACTATGATGCGTCCCTACAGATTTGTATTCACCCCATTTATGGTCGCATTCTCATTCTCCCTCATAGGAATGACGAGACACTTCTCCCCATTGATGACCTGCGCATGAATCTGTGAAGCCTTCTCCGGCTTTACATGAAGCACCACATCATAAGTCTTAATTTGGGCAGTGTAATTATCAATCTCTTCCTGCTTCTCAAGAAGCTGTGAAGTGCGCTCTTCAATCTGATTATTTTTCTCCTGGATAACAGAATCCTTCTCTTCAAGCTGTGCATTTTTTTCATTGAGCTCGAGAGTTAAATCGCCGACCTGGCTCTCAAGAGCAAGCTTTTCCACGCGGATTTCATTAGCTGCAAGAGCCTTTGAATCAATGACATTGGCTGCGATAGGCGGCTTGTCACCGAAGGCCTCATTGACGGATTTTTCAATACGAGAAATCTTTTCCTCAGAGACATGGCAGTCACTAAGCACCTTGTTCATAGCCTCGCTGTCGAGAATGAACGGATCGTCGTCATCATCGTGAGTCTCAGCGTAGTCATCAGCCATCTCGGACAGATTCTGCTGGATATCAAGCAGCTTGTCATCCGTGCTCTCGTCCTCGGCACCGAGCACATTTCTGACAATTGAATGAAAAGCCATCTTCTGCTCAGTAGCTGTGCGCTCCACACCGCAGCCGAGGCCGTTTGTCATAAACTCAGAGTGAGGCTCCTTGGTATTTTTCGTATAGAAAAGAGTGGAGTGTATGTCAGTGCTCCTATCATTGAAAGCAGGGAATAAAAAGCCTGTCTCAGGTGCACCGACCACCCAGTCCCTTATGCGGGCTCCGATACGCTGCTCCTTTTCCAAATAGCCAAGGCCCGGCTTTGAAAGTGTGACAGGGCAGATGGCGCAGAGCATGTATTTGTACACCTCCTCGGACTCATCCACGTTGATGTTGTCCTTTGTACGTGTCATGACATCGTAGCTGTCGAGATACAAAAGAATCAAGTAGTTCCCGGCCTCATCGTAGGTGTCGATGACCAGGTCATAGTATGTATCGAGCAGAGTCTCATCATTAAGCTCGCTGTCGCGAAGCGCCATGAGAATCTGCTGGCGGCCTCCGACCTCTTCCTCCTCAAGCGGAAACTGCAGATTGAGCAGGTTGTTTCCTAGAGTGCCGGAAAGCACCTTGTTTGAAATCTCCAGATATTTGTAGTATTCATCCTCCTCCAGAGTGAGAAATTTGCCACCGAATTTGCAGACCTTTTCATGGTTGCAGTCCACGTAGCAGCCGACCAGACGACTGAAGGTTGCCTGGTCTTTTTTTAATCTTCGTTTTAGTTCCAATACTTCTTTTTTGTTCATATTATCCTCGCATTATTTTCATACCATTCAAAAATTTTCGTAATCACATTATATGTATGGAATAAATATTTGTCAATTGAGCGGCGCCTTTTATGTCCCGCTGTCAATCAAGAAAAAAGATGACAGACCAACCACAAAATGCTATAATTTAGGAAATCAACGGATTATGATATAAAGGCTGACACAGAGACATCCACAGGTGTCTCTGTTCTTGGATTGAGACATAAATGGAGCAGAAAATGACAAACAATCACATTACAATAGGCATTCTCGCACATGTAGATGCGGGAAAGACAACCCTGTCTGAGGCCATGCTTTACAGTACCGGGCAGATTCGCTCACTCGGGAGAGTGGATCATCAGGACGCATATTTGGACAACGATGCGCAGGAGCGTGAGCGTGGAATAACCATTTTTTCAAAGCAGGCAAGGCTTGATATTTCGCGTGGCATAAATGCGGCAGATACAGCAGATGTAGCACGTACGGCAGATACAGCTCGTACATGGCATGTAGTCATGCTTGATACACCGGGGCATGTGGATTTTTCGGCAGAGATGGAGCGTACCCTTCAGGTGCTCGACTATGCAATACTTGTAATCAGCGCAACTGATGGGGTGCAGGGGCACACGCGCACACTGTGGAGACTTTTAAAGCACTATAACGTGCCGACATTTATTTTTGTAAACAAGATGGATATGCAGGGCACGGATGCGGAGAAAGTGCAGGCAGAGCTAAGGAGCGAGCTGAGTGATGGTTGTGTGGACTTTTCTTCACAGGATTTATTTGATGAGCTTGCTATGTGCAGCGAGCCTCTTTTAGATGAATTTATGGAATCGGGAGAGCTTGCGGATGCACATATTGCGCAGGCGGTGGCTCAAAGGGAGGTGTTCCCCTGCTTTTACGGCTCGGCACTTAAGCTTGACAGAGTGGATACGCTGATTCAGGGACTTTCGCGGTTTATGTGTGAAAGAAATTACCCTGACGATTTTTCTGCCCGCGTATACAAGATAGGCAGGGATGACAGAGGCAGCAGGCTGACATTTTTAAAGGTTACCGGAGGCTGTCTTAGGGTCAGGGACAAAATAGAGTACAAAGCGCATGGCGGTGACGAGGTGAAAGGTCTTCTGATTGAGAAAATCGATCAGATAAGAAAGTATTCCGGCGAAAAATATGAGATAGCTGATGCGGTAGAGGCTGGGGAGATAGTTGCTGTCACAGGTCTTAGCTCGACATTTCCGGGGCAGGGGCTCGGGTTTGAGCAGCAGTCCAATATGCCAATCCTTGAACCGGTACTAAACTATAGGATGATTCTGCCGGATGATGTAAATCCGGCGGCATTTATGGAAAAGCTAAAGCAGCTTGAGGAGGAAGACCCACAGCTTTACATAGTGTGGGTGGAGGAGTTTAAGGAAATCCATGTGCAGCTCATGGGGCAGGTGCAGATGGAGGTGCTTGTGCGTCTCATAAAGGACAGGTTTGGTGTTGTTGTCACGTTCGGACCGGGCAGCATTGTATATAAGGAAACGATAGCAAGGGCTGTCGAGGGAGTAGGACACTTTGAGCCGTTGCGCCACTATGCAGAGGTGCATCTGCTTTTGTCGCCGGCGGAGCGTGGCAGCGGAATCACGGTTACATCTACCTGCAGTGAGGATGTGCTCGACAAAAACTGGCAGCGCCTCATAGCCACACACGTTGAGGAAAAGGAGCACAGGGGTGTGCTCACAGGCTCAGCGCTTACCGATGTGAAGGTCACTATTCTTACAGGAAGAGCACATGTAAAGCACACGGAGGGAGGCGATTTCCGCCAGGCTACATACAGAGCAATCCGCCAGGGGCTTAAATCCACAGAGAGCGTGCTGCTGGAGCCATACTACAGCTTTATCCTACAGGTGCCGATGGAGTATGTCGGCCGTGCAATGACAGATCTGGAGCAGAGATTTGCAAGAGCCGAGAGCCCGCAGTTTGCAACAACCGCTGCGAGGGAGATGGCAACAATTACAGGAAAGGCACCGGTTGCGACAATGCAGGATTATGTGAGTCTGGTGCATGCGTATACAAAGGGGCTCGGGCACCTGACACTGGAGCTGTGGGGTTATGATGAGTGTCACAATCCTGCGGAGGTGATTGCGCAGATGCACTATGACAGCGAGGAGGATTTCCGCAATCCGACAGGCTCGGTATTTTGTGCGCACGGCTCAGGCTACGTGGTGCCGTGGGATGAGGTCCCGGAGCATATGCACCTGCCGTATGTCTACCACGGAGATGAGTCTGAGGAGGCACTTGCAGCGAGTGCCCGCACGCAGAATGCATTTTCAGCGGAGGATGCGCAGGCGCTTGCCGGAAACCGCCGCAGGACGAGCTTTGAGAAAGCTGTTTCAGGTATGTCATCAGTGGAGCTTGATGCGCAGCTTGCAGATGTTTATGCCAGGGAGTTTGGCATGGGCAAAAACGATATCGCAGAGGATCAGAGGCGCAAATGGTCAGGCAAAAAGAAAAATGAGTATGAAGGTCTAAGTGGTAAACCGCGCACCGTAAAGCATGATAAGCACGGCAATCCGATTTATCCGAAGAAATCCCCGGGGGAAGAGTACCTGATAGTTGACGGATATAATATAATATTTGCATGGGAGGATTTAAAGGAGCTTTCACGCATAAACATTGATTCGGCGAGAGATGCGCTGAAGGATGTTTTATCGGATTACCAGGGCTATAAGGGCTGTAATCTGCTGCTGGTGTTTGATGCGTACAAGGTGAAGGGCAATGCCGGAAAGAGAGAGACCTTCCACAACATAGAGGTTGTGTATACAAAGCAGGACGAGACAGCCGATGCATTTATCGAAAAGACTGTGTTTGGCATACGTGACAGGTACAAGGTAACAGTGGCAACCTCGGACGGACTGGAGCAGCAGACGGTCATGAGCCTGGGGGCACTGCGAATGTCAGCCCGCGAGCTTAAGGAGCATATTGAGATGACGAAGCGTGCCGGGATGGAGGCATTCATATCACGATAAACGATCATGAATGGTAACAATATGTGTATAAAGAGATGTTTATAAAGACATTTGTATGTCATAAGCAGAGATATTATAATAGTAAACATGCAAGAACATCAGAGATAAGGAGACAAGAAAATGGTAGTAAACGAAAGCATGTACCAGCTCGGAAGCGTGCGCTCAGCAATCAGGGAGCTTTTCGAGTATGGTAAAAAAAGAGCAGCAATTGTAGGTAAGGAAAATGTATATGATTTCTCAATAGGAAACCCGAGCATACCGGCTCCGCAGATAGTAAACGACACAATAAAGGAGCTTGTGACAGATTATGATTCTGTTGCGCTGCACGGCTACACCTCAGCACAGGGAGACGTGGAAACGAGAGCGGCGATAGCTGAATTTTTGAACAACACACACGGCACACATTTTAATGCGGACAACCTTTACATGACAATGGGAGCAGCGGCATCGCTGTCAATCTGCTTTCGTGCGTTGACAAGCGACGCATATGATGAGTTTATTACCATAGCGCCATATTTCCCGGAGTACAAGGTATTTGTGAATGCAGCAGGAGCAAGGCTTGTAGAGGTGCCTGCAGACACAGAACATTTTCAGATAGATTTTGAGGCTCTTGAGGAGAGAATCAATGCGCACACCAGAGGTGTCATAATCAATTCACCAAACAACCCATCCGGCACAGTCTATTCTGAGGAGACCATCAAAAAGCTCTCAGACCTCCTTGAGAAAAAGTCTAAGGAGATAGGAAGACCGATATTCATTATCGCAGATGAGCCGTACAGGGAGATAGTTTACGACGGAATCAAGGTACCGTTTGTGACCAAATATTACGACAACACACTGGTATGCTACTCATACAGCAAGTCACTTTCACTGCCGGGAGAGAGAATAGGATACGTCCTCGTGCCTGATGAGGTGTACGATAAGGCAGAGCTGTATGCAGCAGTCTGTGGTGCGGGAAGAGCACTCGGTTACGTGTGTGCACCAAGCCTGTTCCAGAAGATGATAGTAAAATGCCAGGGGGCAACCGGTGATATCAATGCCTACAAAGAAAACAGAGACCTTCTGTACGAGGGACTCACAAGGATAGGCTATCACTGCTTCAAGCCGGACGGAGCCTTTTATATGTTTGTAAAGGCACTCGAGGATGACAGCAATGCATTCTGCGAGAAGGCAAAGGAGGAGGATGTGCTCATAGTAGCAGCAGACGGCTTCGGCTGTCCGGGCTGGGTGAGAATATCATACTGTGTGGACAGGGAAATGATAAAGCACTCTATGCCTGCGTTTGAAAAGATATACAACAAGTATAGTAAATAATAGTTACAAAAAAATAATCCAAAAAAGCGCCGAAAATTGTCTAAAAAATATGTAATTTTCGGCGCTTTTATTATGCAGTTTTCACAAAGTTGTCTCCGTGTGACCGTTGTGTGACCATTGTTTTGTATAATGGAATGAAGAGTGGGAATATAAATAAAATCGTAACGGAATAGTTACAAAAAATACTATAGAAAAGGAGATATGAGAGTGTTTAATAAAAAACTTAACAGGTTACTAGCAATCATGCTAGCTTCTGTAATGGGTGCGACATCGCTTCCGGCAACACAGGTAAGTGCTGATACACCCTCTTCAGAGTATGATATATCTAACGACGCAGCTTCGGATGATATATCTGACAGTAAAATTCCAGATGAACAGGATTCGGATAATAATGCCACCGAGGAAAAACAGCCACAGCAGCTGACGGTAGAGTATACACCGGCGGATGATATTTATGTGGGGAACAAAGTTGTTCCGGTGGTAAAATCCGACAGGGCGGATGCAGCCGTTGACAATTTAAAATACACTGTTGTAGAAGGCAAAAATCTGATTGAAAAGGATACAGACTTTGCATCAAACGGTATATGGACAGCAAAGGATACCGGAACTGTAAGGATAAAGGTGACAAAAGCAGAAGATGACAAATATAAGTCAGCAGAGGCAGAATATACTGTTACCATCAAAGAATATGATTACAGCAGTATGAATAACAGCCTGACAGGGACAATGCTGCAGGGTACACAGTTTTATGTAGAAGCACCTACATTATCGCTGGCAAGTGACAATCAGGCGGTATATGTGGTTAGAAAAGGTGATGAATGGATTGAAGCTGATAAATATCAGCTTATGCCACAGCAGGGTGATAACAGACAGACTCTTGTAATAGCACGTAAGGACAAGGAAAGCGGAGCTATCACAGATATTGGAAGTCTGCGGCTCGACTACAAATATGATACACAGCCTCCAAAGATAACATTGAATCCAAAGGAGGATGATAAACCTGCTTTCACAAAGGATGCTGTGGATTATTATGGAAATGTCAGAAAAGTAGACATGAATATCCACGATGTCTCTTTGGATGATGGTTCCACACAGCTTTGGGTAAAGGTTGATGACCGGGAAGAATTCGATGTATTTGATGTCGATAATGCCCAGAAGCTGATTGATGCAGGAATAGAGTATAGTGAGTGGATCGTGACAGGGGCTGATTATAGCAGCTGCATCACATTTGGTACAAAAGCGGATGAGGAACACAAATATCAGATAATCGGAATGTATGCGAAGGATCAGGCGGAGCATGAGTGTAATGATACAAGCTCAATAGAGCAGCCGTTTTATGTGGATAGAAAAGCGCCTTCAGGTACTATTGGATATGATGCTGATTTAATAGACGAGCAGAATATGGTCAGTCAGCAGGCATCAAATGTATATGGACAGCTGGAGGATATCAGCGGAATAAAGCAGGCATTCTACTATGTGAATAAATCAGATGAAAGTGGCAGTATTTTAAATGATGAGCAGGTAAAAGCGCTTGATGATTCAGCATGGAAGCCGTTAGAGCTTATTGAGGATACATATGAAGCCCGATATAAGTACAAGATTAATACATCTGATCTGAAGGATACTTCATATAACGTATATGTAAAGGCTCAGGACAATTGTAATGGCGAGACAGCATTTTTCTCCACATCGAAGCTGGTTGTTGATACCCTGCCACCGGAGCTTACAGTGTCCCAGGATACCATGACAGCAGCCGATGAAAAAGGCTGGCATAAGGATGATATAAGCTATATCGTTAAGGCTGATGACAGCTTATCAGGAATTAAGAGTGTTGAATACACTGTATTTGATGGGAAAAGGAAAATTGTATCAGGACAGACTGTTGAGCTTGACGAGAGCGGGGAAGGAAGGATAACCATTCCGGCAACAGAGCAGTTTAACGGAATTGATCTGATGCTTTCAGTAAAGGCAACTGATTATGCCGGTCTTAAGACAGAGGTTAAAGGTGACAGCTTCAAGTTCAGCATGGACAGTCAGTCACCTGATGTCAGTATAGAGCCTGAAGCGGGCAAAAACAGAAAATATTTCAATGACGATGTCCGTATAAAAACAAGTGTAGCTGACAGCATTTCAGGTGTTGTATCAGCAAAATACCAGATAGTGACAGATGATCAGTCAGTATCGGATGATGAAGGTGCATGGAATGAGCTTGATGAATCAGGAATCATAAATGTATCGGCTGAGGCTTATCTGGATAAAAAGGTAGATGTATATGTTAAAGCTGTTGATGAGGCAGGAAACGTGACTGTAGCGGATTTGACAGCAAGCGGCAGCCAGCCATTTTATATTCACAAGGCAGCGCCTGCAATAACAGTGACATATGGTACACCGGAGCAGCCGGATCCACAGTGCATCAGCAGTGTAAAAGGCACTGAGTATTACAGGGAAAACAGGATTGCAACCATTTCGGTAAAAGAGAATGAGCTTTTCTTTGACCCAGATGAAACAAAAATCAATGTAAAGGTTGATGGAAATGAACAGACACAGTCAGATGCATGGTCTGAAAAGTCATACTGGGTAAAGACAGGCGAGGGAGCAGAAGCTGTTTACAGTAAGCAGCTCGTATTCAATGCAGGACACAAGTATGAGCTGAGTGTCAGTGCAAAAGATTTGTGTGGTAATTCAGATAATGGATTTGAGATAGAAGGAGACAAATCAGCAGAGTTTGTAATTGACGTACAGTCGCCGACAGGGAATATCAGGTTTGACGGACTTTCAACAGGCATGGATACCGTGTGGGATTTATTGCTGCCAAAAGACAAATATGAGATTTCAAGATTTGCTGCCAAGAAGGTCAATATTGCCGGACAGCTTGGAGATGAGCATGGCGGCATCAAGTCAGCAGAGTATTTCGTTTCAGCAGAGGATGCAATAATTGACGTAGACAGTATTCAGGAGGCTGACTGGAAGACACTTTACAGCCTTAATGAGGATGGCACCTTCAGTGAACCGATAGAATGCGAGAACAAAAACTGCGTGGTATATGTCAGGGTTACAGATTTAAGCGGTAATGTTTCATATATCAGCACAAATGGATTGGTAGTTGATACATGCGCACCGGCAATATCAGTCATCACACCTGAGACAGCATCAGGAGTGTACAGTGCAGATGTGCCGGTAAGTATAGAGGTATCAGATGAGAATGCCACAGGAGTTGCATCAGGAATAAAGAGCGTAAACTATACGGTAACAAATATGGGACAGACGACACAGGATGGAACATTATATAGCTATGATAAGACAGCAGCGGGCTTAAAAGATCTGGAAAATCATGTAACAGAGCAATTTGACATAAGCGCGGCTTCAAACAACAGTAATGAAGTGCGTATAGATGTTACCGCAACAGACAATGCAGGAACGGCATACACAGTAACAAAATACATAAAAATAGATACAACAGCACCAACAGTGCAGGTAAGCTATGACAATAACAGTGCAGATACATCATTTGGAGACACAGCATACTTCAAAGCACCGCGAACAGCAACCGTAAAAGTAACAGAGCGTAACTTTGATGCATCAAAGGTAGCAGCGGAAATAAAAGCCGCAGCAGGTAAGGCACCTGCTCTTTCAGACTGGAGCACAGAAGGTGGAAGCGGTAACGGTGATGATACAGTACATGTTGCCACAATATATTACGGACATGATGACGATTACACATTTGGAATCGGAGTAAAAGACATTGCGGGAAATGCCGCAGCAGGAGTGGATTATGCAAATTCGCTTGCACCGACAAAATTTACAATTGATACGACAGCACCTGTTATTTCGGTAGTATATGATAACAACAGTGCATCAAACGGAAACTATTATAATAAAAAGAGAACAGCAACTGTGACAATCACAGAGCACAATTTTGATACAAGCAGAATAGCACTGAGCATGACTGCGCAGGATGCAGGAAAATCAGTAGCAGCACCGGCATTTGGAAGCTGGTCAGATAATGGTGATATACATACGGCAACATTAAGCTTTGATGCGGATGCCACATATACATGGTCACTTGCATATACAGACAAAGCAGGCAATAAGGCAAAAGACCTTGCAAAGCAGGAGTTCTGCATAGATACGACAAAGCCTGTTGTAACAATCAACGGAGTAACCCCGGGCTCAGTAAACAATAATTCAGGAAATATGTCATTTGTAATAGAGTGCACAGATACTAATCTTGAATACTTTTCACCGGTGCTTACAGTTGAGGTATATGAAAATAGCAGATTCGTAAGAAAAACGATTACCGGAAATGTGATATCAATTACAAACGGACAACGTGTAGAGTTTAGAAATCTCAATGAGGATGGAGTGTATTCACTGACATGCCATGCACAGGATAAGGCCGGAAATTCTTATGAAACAGTCAATATTATAGATGCAGGCGGAAAGCAGGTGACAGAGACTGCAGGGCAGGGAGGAAAATTGTTGGATTTCTCCATAAACAAAGGCGGTTCAATCTTCTCGCTGGATGACAATACGATGAAGCTTGTAAAGGATTACTATGTGCAGAAGGTATACCATGATGTGGTAGTCAGAGAGATAAATCCGGATGAAGTTACCAGCTGTACTGTCAAAGTAAATGGAAAAGCACTTAAGCAGGGAACAGACTTCAGTGTGAATAATGTAAGTGAAAGCGATGGCTGGCATAAGTACGAATATGTGATATCAAATGCGGTATTTGAAAAAGAGGGTCAGTACAATATCGTTGTGGAGACAAAGGACAAAGCAGATTCAGTTGCCTACAGTGATGTGAAGAGTGTAAATATTGAATTTATTGTGGACAAGACAGCACCTACATATACATTGACAGGTGTAGATAAAAACAATGAAAACTATATTGGCTCAAAGAATGCAGTATTGATGCCGAAGGATGATGGCGGAAAGCTTGGACGTGTAAAGATTACTGTAGTGGGCTCGGATGACAAAGAAAAAAAGGTTATCAAGGAAATGTCGGGAGACGATATGCTTGACTATCTGGACAAGCATGACGGAAAGATAGAGTTTGAAGTACCTAAGGAGGTGCTCTCTGCAAAAGACGGTGATTCAAGGCTTATGGTAGAGTGTGCAGACTGTTCTGTTGACGAAGGTGGAAAGACCAATAAAGTGAAAAAAATATATGGTAAGGATACAGAAGCAGATACAGAGATTGTCGAAGATGATGTACCTATGGAATCAAATTCGTCAGATGTCAAATCAGTAGAAACAAACAATGATAAGGCAGTATATATAATTGGAGCAATATTATTATTTGTACTTATAATTGCGATATTGATAATCGTTTATTATATGAGAAAAAAGATGAAAGAAAAGAAAGACAATGATGAGCAATAAGATAATTACCTATGTATTTACATTACTATGTGGTGGTGTGGGAAAAACAACAATGTCTGTGGCATGCGCGAAAGCGCATGCCCTTCAAGGCAGACTTGGCAACGAAGATTTTGAATTCTGGGAGGAGTGAGTATGAGATTTGAAATAGCAGCTGACACGGACAGAGGAATCGTAAAAGAAACTAATCAGGATAGTCTGCTGGTAAAGTGCTTCTCAACATGCAAAGGAGACATGGCATTTGCAGTATTATGTGACGGCATGGGCGGCTTATCGAAGGGTGAGCTGGCCAGTGCCACTGTAGTCAGAGCATTTGACAGATGGAGTGACGAGCAGCTGCCTGAGCTTTGCAAATCGTCGAACCCGGATATTGACAGTCTGATTCTGGAAAGACAGTGGGATGAAGTAATACAGCAGCAGAACGAAAAAATAAAAGCATATGGCAAAGCACATGCAGTAAACATGGGAACAACAGTGGTAGTGCTGCTTGTCACGCAAAAAGCCTACTACATTATAAACGTGGGCGATTCCAGAATATATAGCCTTTCAGACCATATAGAAAGGCTTACGACAGACCAGACATATGTACAGCGGGAAATTATGAATGGAAATATGACACAGGAGCAGGCTATGAGAGATCCGCGAAGGAATGTACTGCTGCAGTGTGTCGGGGCATCAGCAGAAGTAAAGCCGGAGTACAGGACCGGGGCAATGAAAAATGGAATGTCACTTCTGCTTTGTTCAGATGGCTTCAGGCATGAGGTATCAGAACAGGAAATCTATGAGATGCTGAAAACGGCAGCAGCTGTAGATGGGCAGAATATGCACGACAGACTGGAGCAGCTCATCAGACTAAGCATGCAAAGAGGAGAGCGCGATAATATAACAGCAGCGCTCATAAAGGCACAGTAGGAGGAACAGATGCTTGAAATAGGCTCTTTAATTGACGGAAAATACAAGATACTAAACGAAGTTGGGCACGGCGGAATGAGCGTTGTGTACCTGGCTATGAATGAAAGGGCAAACAAACAGTGGGCAATAAAAGAGGTCAGAAAGGATGGAGTAAAGGATTTTGAGGTGGTAAAGCAAAGTCTTGTTGCGGAGACCAATATGCTCAAAAAACTGAGCCATCCCAGTCTTCCTGATATTGTCGATGTCATAGATGAGGATGACAGATTCCTTATCGTTATGGATTATATAGAGGGAAATTCTCTCAAGACAGCATTGCAGGAGTACGGAGCCCAGTCGCAGAAAAATGTGATAAAGTGGGCCAAACAGCTATGCGACGTTCTTGGGTATCTGCACTCACAGAACCCGCCAATCATATATCGTGATATGAAGCCGGCAAACATAATGCTAAAGCCTGATGGGAATGTGGTACTTATAGATTTTGGAACAGCAAGGGAATATAAGGAAAATAACATAGAGGATACGACATGTCTTGGCACGATGGGATATGCTGCACCGGAACAGTTTGGTGGAATGGGGCAGACAGACGCGAGAACAGATATATATTGTCTGGGAGCCACAATGTATCATCTTGTTACGGGAATGAATCCCTGTGAGCCACCTTACGAAATAAGGCCGATCAGAGAAATTGACCCAACATTGTCAGGTGGTCTTGAACGTATTATTACAAAGTGTACACAGCCGGATCCAAACAACAGATATCAGAGCGCAGCTGAGCTGATGTATGACCTTGAGCACTATACAGAGATTGATGACATGTATAGGAAGAATCTAAAGAGAAAGCTTGCGGTATTTATCACCACATCAGTTTTGACGATGCTGCTTGGAACAAGCACAGTATTAAGCTATTGTGCGGCAGAACACAAAAAAAATGAAAACTATAATAGCATATTAAAAGAAGCGGATACCTATGACAATTATGACAATGGATATTACACGGCTATAGTCACCGACCCGACAAGGACGGAGGCATATCTTAAGCTGAATGACAAACTGACAGACGATTTTGTGCTGGACAGGGATGAGGCGCAGATATTGAACAGGCTGATGGTAGGTATAGATTGCAAGGACCATAATGGCCGGGTGCATACATATGATGTCATGGCAAAGCTGAAAGAAAAAAATCCAAAGGGATATGAGGATGTATGCTATAAGATTGGTGAAAGCTTTTTATTCTACTACGAAATCAATGTGGAAAAAGACAGATACTCCAGTGCGGCGCAGTGGTTCAAGGAAGCGAAGGAGAATCATCCGGAGGCAGGAATATACTGTGAGATATCAGATTGTCTGACATTGATTAGCCAGTATGATGGAGCAAAGATAAAACAGACAGAAAAAACATATGAAGAATACAAAAAGCTATGGAAGCAAATAAATGAGCTATATGCAAAATCAGAGAATTTTGACAGCTTAGACGCAAAGATTCAGGTATGGAATGAGATAGATGATATAGTTGACACAAATATCACATCATTTATAGCAGTGACAGATAAGGATAAAGTTATGGATTTATTACAGACAATAAAGGACAAAACAGAAAAGCTGGATAAATCCATAATGCGCGAGCAAATAACAGGATTGCAGGATAATATAGACAAAACAATTGAGAAGGCACAGAGCGTGAAGGAGGAAAACAAAGATGACTTATAATCAGTACAGGATGATATTTTACGTATCCTTCACCGCATTTGCCATAATGCTTATAGCTTCAATAGTCATACTTATAGTGCTTGAAATACCTAAGGTCATAGGTGCACTTACCGGAAAATCTGCCCGGAAAGGAATTGCAGCAATTGTACAAAAGCAGACAGCGGGACATATTGACATAACATCGTCCGGTCCGATAGCACCGTCATATAACCTGGCAGGGGAGAATAAGAAAAAGCCGGGATATACACAAAATATAGATGAAACTACTGTGCTGGATGCACCGACAGAAGTATTGCAGGATGAAACCACAGTATTGGAAGATATAACCGAAAAGCTGCAGAAAACCAATATCAGGTTCGAAGTAACAAAGAAAATAGAATTTTTACATACGACAGAATGTATCTCATAAGGAATGGAAAATAGCGAATGTCTAAATTAAAAGTAAGCATAAAAAAATCGACCGTTACTGCCATGATGAAGGCAGGACGAAAGGAAAGAATAAATGAAACCGAACTAAGCCAGCTAGCCAGAATAAAACCATGTGGAATCATGCATGTGACAAAAACAAAAAAAGACAGTGTCATATATACGTGCCCTGCAAATATAAATCTTACCGATAGATTAAAAAAAGCCATAAGCAAATATGATTTCTTTTTCATGATTGAGCAGATAGTAATAATGGTTGAGGATGTATACAATAACGGACTGAACGTAAACAGTGTTCGTTTTAATATGGATGACGTATACATAAACGAGATGACAAAAGAGATGTACTTTATATATTTTCCGATAGTAGGAGGACAGGAAAGTGCAGATATTGTTGGGTTTATAGAAAACATAATTTATACAATGACACCTGTTATCAATGAGGATACGAATTATATATCCAGATTTATGTATTATGTCAGAAGCTTCCATGGCTTCAACGGCAATGCAATAGAAAAATATATCTCACGCGAAGAGCGTGCAGTTGTGAACGTGCTGAAAAACAAAGCAGTGACAATGCAGCAACAGACAATGCAGCAACAGATAATGCAGCAGGTAATGCAGGGCAGCATGGATGGAACTACAGTGTTGTCAGATGATGGCATATCCGTACAACAGATACAGCAGATGCAACCGGTGAACTATCATTTTGCAAGTCTTACAAGGCAGGTAACAGGTGAAAAGATAGAGCTTGGCAAACCATCGTTTGTGCTGGGAAAGAATCCGGAAAAGTCAGATTATGCGGTAGCAGACAATACGAATATCAGCAGGGTGCATGCAGTGATAACCACGCGAAACGGACGTTATTATGTAATGGACCAAAATTCTACCAATGGCACATTTATCAATGGAAGGATAATAAAGGCGGGGCAGGAAACAGAGATATTACCGGGAGACTGTCTGATGTTAGCTAATGAGGAATTTATATTTAATGAATAGAAAAGTATTGGAGTGCGAAAATGGATGAGAATGAAAAGAAAATAGTAAATTTTATAGACGAAATCAGGGGACAGACACATGAATTGGAGATACCCCTAAATATATCTGCAAATACTTTAATAATAGCATTAAAAAGAGCATATGATTTAAATTTAGATGAGAATAATACTACAGAGTGTTATATGGCATGTGAATATCCAATAGC
>OGON01001235.1_pt1 | contig 18007 bp, 13 predicted proteins | sample 1552671 | NCBI WGS metagenome assembly OGON01 (sample SAMEA2580136, study PRJEB22360) | human gut metagenome | biome: human gut; feature: human-associated habitat; material: faeces | place: Denmark | collected 2008/2010 | reverse complement strand
TCACCGACACGGCCAACAAGCGCAAGTTCGTGGCCGTCGACCCGCACGACATCCCGATCGTCGCTTTCGTGGACCCGGATCTGACCGACTCGATGCCGCGCGGCCTGAAGGTCGCCACCGGACTTGACGCCCTGACCCACGCCATCGAGGGTTACATTACCCCGGGTGCCTGGAGCCTGTCCGACTGCCTGTCCATGCAGACCATCCGCATGATTGCCAAGAACCTGGCCAAGTCCGCCGACGGCGACATTCCGGCCGGCGAGCAGATGGCCTACGCGTCCTACATCACCGGTATGGCCTACTCCAACGTGGGCCTCGGTCTGGTGCACGGCATGGCTCACCCGCTGGGCGGCCGTCTGGGCGTGGCCCACGGTGTGGCCAACGGTATTCTGCTGGCCCCGGTCATGGAATACAACAAGGACTTCACCGGTGAGAAGTACCGCGACATCGCCGATGCGTTCGGTGTTGAGGACGCCTACACCGGCGACCTGGAGAAGGTGCGCGAAGAGGCCGTGCAGGCCGTCCACAAGCTGACCGTGGATCTGAAGAACCCGACCACGATTTCCGAAGTGGGCGCCACCGAGGCCGACCTTGAGCCGCTGGCTCACGATGCCTTCAACGACGTGTGCACCCCCGGCAACCCGCGTCAGGCAACCGAAGAGGACATCCTCGCGATTTACAAGTCGCTGATGTGATCAGTCAATGACAGTAAACATTAGCTCCCTCTGATGAGGGAGCTGTCAGCGTAGCTGACTGAGGGAGAGAAGTTGCGGCGTAGCCGCTGAATAATAGGTATCGGCCTGCGTCCGATTCAATGTTTTAGCGACTGCGTCGCAGTCTCTTCCTCAGTCTCACTTCATTCGACAGCTCCCTTATCAGAGGGAGCTTGCATAAGCAGAGGGGGCTCGTATATCTAGCTACTTTTCGTGCTTTTCGTCGTAGACTTCGTCGGTGGGGGTCTCGTCGTACAGCTGCTTGCCTTGCGCCTCCGCCAGTTCCATCTGCTCGTTGATCCACGCGGCTTCAGCCGGATTGATATCCGCGGAATTCAGCACTTTCTGCCACACCGGGTAGAACATATGCATCGCCGGATACATGGCGGTGAACAACACCTCCGGCTTATGCGTGCGCGTATGTTGCGGATGCGCATCAAACGTATTCTTAAAACGTCGCATGTAGCTCAGGAACGAACTCAACGACGTATCCATCCGTCGCGCACTCATCGCGGCGATCATGCGCGGCGAGTACACGGTTTTCAGATCCTTGCCCATCAGATGCAGGGAAATATCGATATCCTCATGCATCACATCGGCCTTATCCCGGCAGACCTCATTCACAATCTGATGCCAGGCCGAAGCGCGCAAGGCCATATTCGAGCCGAACAGCAGCGGCTGGCCGCCATCGGCGCGGTAGATTCGCTTGCGCAAGGAATTGTCGCCCTTCAACCCAAAATGGCGTGAGGGCATGTCGTAATACATCACCGGACCAGTGGCACCCATCGCGGCCGGGTCTTCGGTGAAGATGCCGGAGACCACCTCCACCCAGTCAGGCCGGATCATACAGTCGGCGTCAAAACGGCCCAGCACATCGCCGGTCGCGGCGTTCAGGCCAAAGTTGCGGGTGGGAATCAGCCCCTGTTCATCGTTCTGGTGCAACAGTTTGACCGGGGCCTCGGGATGTTCGGCAATGAACTGTTCGACAACCGCACAGGTGTTGTCCGTAGAACGATTGTCCACCACCAGCACCTCATGCGGCATGATGGTCTGACGGGTGGCGTTCAGCAGGCAGTCGCGGATGCGTTCGGCTTCGTTCCACGCTGGGATGATGATCGAAACGTTGAGCATAACATCAACAATAGAAAAGCGGGTGTACGCCGCCGGCGTATCCGAGCTTCAAACCCCTCGCTACAATGGGGAGCCATGAGCGAACGCGTGCGAAACGTAAACAGCACCGACACGTTGAGAACCGGTGCCGCAGAGGCCGGGGCAGACCCGGACGACGAGAATCGTATCGACTTTGGTACTTTGTTCCCCGCCAAGGGAGATTCCCGTAGGCCACCGGAATGGTTCGGCCGCGCGCTGCTGTATGTGGCCCTCGCCGTCATCGTATTCATGTTCTGCTGGCGCTCGTGGGGCGACATCTCCTATCTAGTGCTCGACATCATCATCTCGCTGTTCCTGGCGCTGGCCGTCGAACCGTTGGTGGTGGCGCTGGTGGCTCATGGCTGGAAGCGTGGCGTGGCTTCCGCCGTCAGCTTGGTGGGCGTGGCCGTGGTCGTGGGTGTGCTGCTCACGCTATTTGGCAACATGTTCGTACAGCAGATGATTGCCATGGTCCGCGGTTTGCCGGCCATGTATGAGCAGATTCGTGAGTTCGTGGACCAGTATGCCACGTTCAAGATGCCGGAAATCAGCAATCTCGGCATGGAAATCTTCAACAATATCCAGACCTCGTGGGTCACCGATTTTGCCGGTACCGCCATGAGTACGGTGGGCGGCCTGTTCTCCTTCCTGCTGAACCTCATGACCGTGGTCATGACCACGTATTACATCTCCGCCGCCGGCCCCAAACTGCGCCGCTCCTTCTGCCAGTGGCTGGCCCCCAACACGCAGCGCCGATTCCTGCTGGTGTGGACCGTGGCCCAAGGCCAGATTTCGTCCTTCCTGTTCTCCCGTTCGATTCTGGCGTTGATCAACGCCACCTGCACTGCCATCTTCTTAGAGATTCTGCATGTGCCCTACTGGCTGCCGTTGGCCCTGTTCTGCGGCGTGGTATCCCAGTTCATCCCCACGGTCGGCACCTATATCGGCGGCGCGCTGCCGGTGCTGTTCGCTTGGGGCAACCGCGGGTGGACGTACGCCGTGGCGGTGCTGGTGTTCATCATCGTGTACCAGCAGATCGAGAACCTGATTCTCTCGCCGAGGATTTCGCAGCGCACGATGGATATCAACGCGGCCGTCGCCTTCCTCTCGGTGCTGGCGTTCGGCTCGCTGTTCGGCGCATTCGGCGCGTTCCTGGCGCTGCCGGTCACCGCATCGCTGCAGGCCATCTTCCGTGCGTACACCAAGCGCTATGAGCTGATTGACTCACCGCTGATGAACGATCCGACTCCGGAGAAGAAGTCCAAGATCGTCGAGGCGTCCGAGGCGTTCGGCGAGCACGTATTGCAGCCAATCGGCGAGCACATGCCGCGTGCGGCCAGGGGATCCACCAACCGCGTGCCGATGAATGAGGAACTGCGTTTGCTGCAGGAACAGATCTATGCGATTCCGCCACACGAGACGAAAGAATCCGATTTGGACGATTCCGCCACCGTGGCGATTCCGCAGCGTGGTGCCGCGGATACGCAGCAGTCTGAGCAGCCCAAGCAACGCAAGCAAACCAAGCAGTCTGATCAATCTGCCTCCAGCAATCCTAGGGCGGGGTGGCGCTGATGACCCTGCTTTCAGTACTCGATATTCTTCTGGTAATCGTCGGCGGTGCCGGCATGATATATCAGGGACTGTGCATCGTGATGTCCCTGTTCGCCAAGCCCGTGCGCTTCCCCGACGCCCCGATGACCAACCGGTATGCCGTGCTGATCTCCGCGCGCAACGAAGAAAAAGTGATCGGCAACCTTATTGGGTCGATTCGCGATCAGACCTACCCGTCCAACCTCATCGACATCTGGCTGGTGGCCGACAACTGCACCGACAACACCGCCGACGTGGTGCGGTCTTTGGGCTGCCATGTGGTGGAACGCCACAATCTTGAACTGGTTGGCAAGGGATATGCGCTGACGTATCTGTTGGGGCATATGCTCGACATCGGTGTGGCCGATGATTATGAGGCCTACTTCGTGTTCGATGCCGATAACAAGCTGGACAAGCATTACTTCGAGGAAATGAACAAGGCGTTCTGCTCCGGATTCAAGATTCTGACCAGCTACCGTAATTCGGTGAATCTGGCGGATAACTGGGTGTCTTCTGGTTCTGCGCTGTGGTTCATCCGTGAATCGCGATTCCTGTCTAACTCGCGTATGATTCTCGGTTCCTCTTGCCATGTGGGCGGTACGGGATTCATGTTCTCCCGCGAGGTGATGAAGCGGAACAAGGGATGGAAGTTCCACCTGCTCACTGAAGATCTTGAATTCACTATGGATTCGATTCTGCATGGCGACCGCATCGGCTATTGCGGTACTGCGATCCTCTACGACGAGCAGCCGGTTACCTTCTCGCAAAGTTGGCGTCAGCGTTTGCGTTGGAGCAAGGGATTCCTGCAGGTATTCCGTTATTATGGCTCGGCATTGCTGAAACGCGCGGTTCGCGAACGTGATTTCTCCTGCATCGACTTCACCTTGATGCTGTGTCCGTTTACCGTGTTGGGCGTGATTCGCGCGGTGATGGGCTTGCTGTTCGCCGCGTGTGGCTTCGTGAGTTGGTCGAGCCAGCTGCAATCGCTGGCCGGTTGGTCCAGCGGCATCATCACATCGGTGTTGGGTCTGATGGCATTGGCTGCATTGACCATCATTGTCGAGCACGACCAGATCGGTGCCACGAACAAGGAGCTGCTCGCCTATGTGCTCAGCTTCCCGATTTACATGCTCAGCTACGTGCCGATTTCCTTCCAGGCCATCTTCGCCAAAGCCCAGTGGAAGCCCATCGCACATAAGGGCTGACCGAGTCCGCTAGTCCGGAGCTGCTCAGCGGGGCAATCCAACAGCAACCCGGGGGTGCTGCGCTGAGGGTTGACTGGTGGGCTAGAGTAGATGCATGAGCTTAGACAATACTCAAAGGAATGTCGGATTTCAGCCGCCGATGATGCCAGCCGCCGCTCCCGCGTCTTCGCAGTCGCAACAGCCACAGCCGCAAGCATGGCCGCCGAACCCGAATACGGCGGTGTCCATTCGCGGCCTGTTCAAGCACTTCGACCGGAAGATCGCCGTCAACGGGCTCGCGCTTGACATTCCAATCGGCTCGTTCTACGGACTGGTGGGCCCTAACGGCGCCGGCAAAACCACCACGCTCAATATGGTGACCGGTCTATTGGTGCCGGACGCCGGCACCGCCATGATTCTGGGCCATGACGTGTGGAGCGACGTGAACACGGCCAAGCGCATGATCGGTGTCATGCCCCAGCCCGACCAGATCTTCGACCGACTGACCGGTTTGCAATTGCTCGTCTACTCCGGCATGCTGCGCGGCATGAGCCGCGAGGAGACCACGCGTCGCGCCCAGGACCTGCTCAATGCTTTCGACTTGGCCGGGGCCGCCAACACGATGGTCACCGATTACTCGGCCGGCATGACCAAGAAGATCTGCCTGGCCTCCGCGATGATTCACAGCCCGCGCATTCTGGTCTTGGATGAGCCGTTTGAATCCGTGGACCCGGTGTCCAGCGCCAACCTCAAAGACATTCTCATCGAATACGCGAAGACTGGCGGCACGGTGATCATCTCCTCACACGTGATGGCATTGGTCGAAAAGATGTGTACGCATGTGGCCGTAATCAACGACGGTCTGGTATGCGCGGCCGGCACGGTGGACGAGGTCGCTGCTGGCGAAGAACTCGAAGACCGCTTCCTGCAACTAGTCGGTGGCCGCCACGAAGCCGCCCATCTCGCGTGGCTCGATGGCGGGCAGGCCCAAGCCCAAGCACCAACTTCGGCCCAGACGATTCAGCCGATTCTGCCTACGCCCGCCACACCCACCGATGAGGCCCGCCAATGATCAAGACCGCCATCACCCTGGTCCGCCTGCGCTGGACGCTCACGCTCGCCACCCTGCGAAAATCGGCGTGGCAGACCGTCGCCTATGTCTTTTCCGCTGTACTCGCGGCCGGCACCATCATCGGCACCGGCGTGCTCGCATGGTTCATCGGCATACTGCCGCCCTTCACCGTGAACGCGGATGGCTTTCCGCTGAACATCCTTGGTCCCGGAGGCATCGTCAACATAGTCGTCGTGCTGGTCGGCGCGACCATGACCATCTTCATCGGCTTCATCCAGCTCATGATGCTTGGCGAAGGCTCCACCATGAACCCACGCAAATTCGCGATCTACGGCATCGCCGACCGCAACCTGCAATTCGGCTTGCTGCTTTCCGGCCTGTCCGGCATCCCCTCCCTTACTGGCGTGGCCTCACTGATGCTCTGGACACTGGCCTATCGGCATATGGGACCAGCCGTAATCATCAGTTCCCTCCTCGCCGCAGTGCTGGCCGTCATCACCATGATGAGCATCTCCAAACTGGTCATCGCCCTATCCACCACGCTGGTGACCAGCAAACGCGGCAAAGGCGCGTTCTACATCTTCATCGTGCTGACTTTCGTCATCATCTGCCAGTTGCCGAACATTCTGGTCAACTCCGGCATAGCCTTCAGCCTCAACACCGAGACCTGGGGCGCGGCGACCGCCATCGCCGCATGGACGCCGTTCGGTGCGGCCTTCCAACTGCCGTTCGACGCGCTTACCGGAGCTTGGGCGGTGCTGATCGCCCGCATCGCCATCCTTGCCGTCACATGGATCGTCTGCTTCGCCGTATGCACTTGGTGTCTGAGGCATGAACGGCTCACCATCGGCGCAAACAGTCCGTCCGAGACCGCCAAAGGCATCGGCGCATTCGCATGGATGCCCGATTCGGCATCCGGCGCGGTGTCCGCACGCCTGATCACCTATCTCAAACGAGACCCCCGCCAAGCCATGACCTTCGCCATGCCGGTCCTGTTCCTGATCATCTTCGCCTTCCAGGCGCACGGCATCAGCGCGGTCGTCTGGCAGTCGCTGATCTGGTGTGGCTGGTTCATGTCAGTGGTGGAAAGCAACGGGCTCGCATATGACGGCCGCGGCTTCACCATGGAAGTCATCGCCGGCGTGCGTGGCCGGACCGACAGAATCGGCCGCGTGCGCGTCTACGTCGGCATCATGGTCGTCTACATGGTGCTGCTCTATCTCGCCGGCATCGTGCTGGTCGGCGCACTGACCGGCCGCTGGGCGCAGCCCGATGACCTCGTCACCGGCCTGATCTTCCTCGCCGTGGGCATGGGCGTCGCCTTGAGCGGCCTGGGCGTGGCCGAAGTCACGTCCTGTGTGCTGATGTACCCGGTCGCCTCAATGGACAAGCCGTTCTCCGCGCCTCAAGGCCGCGCCATGGCCCAAGGCTTCTTCCCGTTCGTCTACGTGCTTGGCAGCCTGCTGCTGATGCTGCCCACCGGCATCGTGGCGCTGGTCATGCTGCTGACGGGAGCCGAAGGCGGCATATGGCTGGCGATTATTCCGGTCGCACTGGCCAACGGCATCGGCATCCTGGCACTCGGGACATGGCTGGGCGGTAAGCTGATGGATGCGCGAATGCTTTCGATTGTGGCAGCACTCGACTCGTTCGCCTCATTGCAGAAATGATCGCCTTGGCATAAGGAGCACGATGGTATCTACAGCGGTATCACGCCGTCAGCGGCGTGAAGCGCAACGGCGGACCCAACGATCGCATCGCCGAACACTGACCGTCATCATTTCCGCACTGACCACCATCGCCCTGTTCGCGGGGTACTGCGCCGCCGACATCACCGACGTGGCCCCCGGATTATTGACGTTGAAGCCCGTCACCGCACCTGTTTTTGCCGATCCAGCCACCGCCAAATCAGGCGGCACCGTCGCCGGCACCTTGAACGCGAACAAGGCCATTGATTCCACGGCCGCTTCTGCGCTGGTCAACGAATTGCTGTCCGCGCAAGGCGTGGGAAACGATACGTCGGTGATCATTGAAGACGCCCAAGGCACCGTCGCTGCCGAACATGAGTCGAACACTCCACGCGAGCCTGCATCCACACTGAAAACGCTGACCGCGCTCGCCGCCTCATCCACCCTGAATATGGCATCCACCTTGGATACCCAAGTGTTCCTCACCCAATCCGATGACGGCACCAATACGTTGACCCTCAAAGGCAATGGCGACATGCTGCTGTCTGCAGGCGATTCTGACGCCAACCATACCAACGGACGTGCCGGTCTGAACACCTTGGCCAAGGCCACCGTGGCCGCGCTCGCCCAGCGAGGCATCACTTCCGTCAATCTCGAGTACGACGACACCCTATTCGGCGACTCACGCATTCCGGCAGGTCTGTCGGAAGGCGGCGCAGTCTTAAGCGACTACACCGTCTACTTCACGCCGGTCTCATCAATGGCGATTGATGGAGGCCGCCAATACACCGCCGATACGCCTGCGCCGGCCGACCCCGATGATTCGGCCGGATACCCGGAACTGTCCCAGCACGCCGCCAGCGACGTGGCCACGAAATTCGCCGAACTGCTCCAATCGAACGGCGTGGCCGTTACCGGAGACGTGACGGCAAACACCGCTCCATCCGGTGAAACGCCTTTGGCTTCGGTGAGTTCGGCAACACTGTCCGAAATCATGGCATACACGTTGCGGCATTCGGACAATACGCTGGCCGAGGAGTTCGGCAGACTCACCGCCTTGGCGAAATCAGCGACAAACAGTCCTGAAGGCGGCACGGAAGCGGTCAAATCCACTCTGAACGATCTCGGTCTCGAAACATCCGGTCTGACCATGGCCGATTGCTCCGGCCTGTCTCCCGGCTCCCGGCTCACCGTACGCACGCTGGCGGCCGTCCAACAACGTAATCTGACCACCGAGAGCGGTGCTGCTGGTGCGGAAGGTCTATCCATCGCGGGATTGGTGGGCACGGCGCAGGATCGGTATACGGATGATGCCGTGGCTGGTCTGCTGCGCGTCAAAACCGGCAGCCTCGGCACGGTCACGTCGATGGCCGGCAATGTGTCCCGCACCAATGGGGGAGCGTTGTCGTTTGCCGTGGTGGTCAACAATCCTGAGGATTATGCCGCCGCGCGTAGCGCCATCGACTCGTTTATCACCAAGCTCGCGGGGCTGTAAAAGAGGCATCAAGGGCCATCAAGGGCTATAAAGGCCGTAAACGTCCATAAACGCACGAGTGCCTATAACCAGAAAAAAGGTGGTGAGTACATGGCATATTCCGCACGATTGCGCAAGGCCGTAGGCGCGGTCCGCGCAACGCTGAGTGCCGTGGAACTATGCGATGTGCAGGCTCCCGAATTCGCGCAGCATGGGGACCATGCCGTTGCCGCCGATGCGCCGCTCGTGCTCGTGGCCTGTTCAGGCGGGCGCGATTCGATGGCACTGGCTGCGGTGAGCCATATCGTATGCACGTCCATGGGCGTGCGTTGCGGTGCCGTGATTGTGGATCACGGCTTGCAGGAGGGTTCCGAACAGGTCGCCAGCGAGGCTGCGAATCGTTGCCGTGCGTTGGGACTGGGCCCGGTCATCGTGCGCAACGCAACCGTGCAGGCACGCGGTGAGGGCCTCGAAGCGGCCGCGCGGCAGGCCCGGTACAACGAGCTGTGCGCCGCGGCGCGTGAATCGGGTGCCATTGCCGTGCTGTTGGCCCACACTATGGACGATCAGGCGGAAACCGTATTGATTGGCCTGCTGCGCAGCCGTGGCGTGGATGCGTTGGCTGGCATGCCGCAGGTCTTCACACGCAGTGGCGTGACTTTTGCGCGGCCACTGCTTACCCTTACTCGAGACGAAACCACCGGCCTCTGTGAAGACTTGGGTGTGGAATATTGGGATGACCCCACCAATGGCGATGCGGTAGACGGCGAGTTGCCGAACGACTATCCGTTGCGCTCGCGGGTGCGTCACGATCTGCTGCCGGCCATCGAACGATTCGCTGGATTCAATGTCACCCGCCATTTCGCCGAAAGCGCACGGTTGGCCAGAATGGATAAGGAGTATCTGGATCAGCGATCCGACGAGGTGATGGGGGAGGCGGTTGCGGCAGTTGATTGGCCGGCATCGTCGGCAGCGGTATCGACCGATACGCCACGAGCCTGTGCTGCAGACGATACCAACGATTCGAGCCATGGCATCGGCCTGATGATCGGCGTCAAACGTATTGCACGTGAGCCAGAGGCGATTCGGTTGCGGGTCATCGCTCACGCGCTGAGCCAGGCCGGTGTGAACGCCAGTGCTGCCCAGATTGCCGCCATCGACCGGCTGGTCGTCGATTGGCATGGGCAAGGCGGCGTCTCACTTCCCAGAGGTTATTCAGCCAATCGCAAGAAACACGTCATTCGCGTGTGCCAAGATGGAGCGCATGCGAATCGCTGACGTTGAGGAAGATATTGACCACGAGCTGGTCAGCAAAGAACAGATCGATGCCAAGATCCACGAGATGGCTGCTCTCGCGAGCGAGGATTACCGCGATAAGAATCCGCTGCTCGTTGCGGTGCTGAAAGGGGCCGTGAATACGCTGGTCGCGTTCACCGAGGCCATGAGCATTCCTGTACAGATCGACTTCATGAGCCTTTCGAGCTATGGCTCGGGCACAGTGTCGAGCGGTGAGGTCACAGTCAGGCAGGATTTGTCCGCCGATGTTCGCGGACGGCACATTTTGATTGTGGAGGATATTGTTGATTCAGGACGCACGCTCGCGTGGCTGGTCGCAGAACTGAAACGTCGTGGTGCCGCTTCCGTGGAGGTCTTCGCTTTGCTGAGCAAGCCTTCCCGCCGAGAAGTGGACGTTGATGTGAAGTACGCCGGCTATGAGATTCCGGACGAGTTCGTCGTCGGCTTCGGCCTCGACTTTGACGAGCGCTACCGCAACCTCGATTCGATCGCGGTCCTCAAGCCGTCCGTCTACCAAGGAGTGCAAGCATGAGCTTCCCGCAAGGGCCGGGTAACGGCAATAATCCGAACCCGGACAACAACCGTAACAACGGCAACCCGTTCACCAACCCGTTCAACCGTGGCAATAACGGGACCAATGGCAAAGGCAACAACAACGAGAACCGGCCGATATGGCAGTCCCCCTGGCTGTGGGGTGCCGTACTCGTGGTCATGGTCGTGCTGATGTTCCAGATGTTCGCCGGCGGTGGCACGAAGACCATTGACACCAAAGATGGTTTCGCGCTGATCAATCAGGGCAAAGCCACCTACGCCGAGATCACGGACAACAAGCAGGTCGTCCGCCTTAAGCTGAAGAACGACTACACCAAGAAAAACGCCGACACCGGCAAGGTGACCAACTACGGCAAGAACGTGCAGTTCTACTACACCTTCGCGCAGGGCGCACAGGTGGCCAAGGCCGTGGAGAACGGTGATCTCGAAAAGGGCTGGACCTCGAATATCGAGCAGACCAGCATGATGAGCTACCTCATCACCTCGATTCTGCCGTTCGTCATCGTCTTCGCCCTGTTCTGGTTCCTGATGAGTCGCATGGGCGGTGCCGGCGGCATGCTCGGCATGGGCGGCAAGAAAAACAGCGGCAAGCTGCTCGACGGCCAGACCCCCACCACCAAGTTCGCCGATGTGGCCGGCGAGGACGAGGCCAAAGAGAGCCTCTCCGAGGTGGTGGACTATCTCCACGACCCCGACAAATACCGCGCCATCGGCGCGGCCATGCAGTTCACCGACCCCTACATGGACGCGCTGTGCGGCTGGAACACGGGCCCGCACCCGTCCTCGCCCGCTCCGACACGGACGAAAATCGACACCGCTACAATGGGTGTATGAAACACGCGATACCTCAGCGGTATGCAATCCCTCATCGCTATGCGACACGACCGGGCCTGTACTTCACGGAAGACGGCGGCGCCGATGTCATCGTCCGTTCCGAAACAGCCGATCAGGTGTGGCTCTGCATCTACGAGAAGGTCGATCAACCCACCGCCTTCTTCAACGATGCCATCCGCATCTTCGATGATTCAGCAACGCCGTTCATCAACGAAATACACGAGCACGCCGTCTGCACGCGCATCATCGAGCCCATGTACGTGCGCGAGACGCTGTTCCGCATGGATGGGCCGAACTACGGCCTGTGGTACGTGCATCTTCCCAAGGCGTGGGACGGCATGCGCTACGCCTACCGAGTGGACGGCGCGTGGGATCCGAGCAAGGGGCTGCGGTTCAACCCGTACAAGCTGCTGCTCGACCCGTATGGCAAGGGGATCGACGGCCGCATGAAGCTGTCGCCGGCCGCGTTCTCATACCAGTGCGACGTCAGCGAGGACGGCAAGGTGCGCGGCTCAGCGTTCGGGCCGATGAGCACCGTCGACGCACTGGGCAACATGCCCGTGTCGGTGGCCATCGACGACCGGGACAAGAGCAAGCACGACGCCGACCCTTCGCACCCGCACGTGCCGTGGAGCAAGACCGTGCTGTACGAGCTGCACGTCAAGGGATTCACCGCGAACGCACCCTGGCTGCCCAAGGAACTGCGCGGCACGTACGCGGGCCTCGCCCACCCGACCACGCTCTCGTACCTGCAATCCCTGGGCGTCACCTCCATCGAGCTGCTGCCCATCCAGGCCAAGCAGGATGAGCTGTTCCTGCAGGAGCGCGGGCGGCACAACTACTGGGGGTACTCGCCACTCAGCTACTTCTCCCCCGAGCCTTCGTACGCCACTGCCGAAGCCCAGCGCAAGGGGGCCCGGGCGGTCCGCGACGAGGTCATCGGCATGGTGCGCGCGCTGCATGAGGCCGGGTTCGAGGTCATCATGGACGTGGTGTACAACCACACCTGCGAAGGCGGCGTGGAAGGGCCGACGACATGCTGGCGCGGTCTGGACGCGCTCTTGTATTACCGGCGTCAGAAGGGCAATATCGGGCGGCTTGAGGACACCACCGGCTGCGGCAACACCTTCGACTTCACCAACACGCACGTGGTGACGTTCGCCGTGGACTCGCTGCGGTATTGGGCCAAGCGCATCGGCATCGACGGGTTCCGATTCGATCTCGGCGTGTCGCTGGCGCGGCTGGACGGGGACTTCACCAAGCATCACCCGTTCCTGTATGCGTTGCGTTCCGACCTGCTGCTCGGCAACCTGAAACTCATCATGGAGCCTTGGGACCTGGGGCCGCAGGGATGGAGGACCGGCGGATTCGGCATGCCGTTCAGCGAGTGGAACGACCGGTTCCGCGACACGGTGCGCCGATTCTGGATCACCGACACCCAACCGGGGGCGCCCAGCGGTATCGGCATGCAGGAGATGGCCACGCGACTGTGCGGTTCGTCCGACCTGTTCGCCACGGAGCCCGGGCGCGGATGCGTGTCCTCGATCAACTACGTCTCGTGCCACGACGGATTCACGCTCACCGACCTGACCCGATACGCGGTCAAGCACAACGAAGCCAACGGCGAGAACAATATCGACGGATCGAACGTGAACCACTCCGCGAACTTCGGTGTCGAGGGGCCGTCCGACGACCCGGCGATCATCCGCAAACGCGAGCAGGCCGCCATGAACATGCTCGGCACGCTGATGCTGTCGCTGGGCACGCCGATGATGCTGGCGGGCGACGAATTCGGCAACTCGCAGAGCGGCAACAACAACGCCTATGCGCAGGACAACGACATCACCTGGCTGAACTGGGACTGGATGTACCAGACCCGCAAAACCATGCAGATGCACCGCCTGGATACGGTGTCCCGACTGCTGTCGATACGCAAGTCGCTGGGACTGTACCATCACGAGGAGTTCTTCACGCGGCTCACGCAGCTCGGCCTGTTCAAGCCGTCGAGCCGCGTGCAATGGTATCTGCTCGACGGCACCACGCCGATGGATCGGGACTGGTTCGACACGACGATACGCAGCTTCGCGATGCGACTGCTCTCGCAGGATGAGGTCGATGTGCTCATCGTGATCAACGGCGTCGACGAGGTACGCCGGTTCACCCTGCCGAGCGACTGCTCCTGGCAGTGTGACTGGAGTTCCGCGACCGCGGTCGGACTGCGGCCGGCGCCGGGCGATCGGCTGCAGCGTATCGGCAAGAACCAGGCGCTGCGCAGCAACTGGACCATGTCCGTCAGCGAGAAGGACAACATCCATCAGCTATTGAAGACCATTCAGGCGTCGCTGGCCGAGCAGGACAAGCTGGATCTGTTTGGCGCCACCACAGAGCATGCCGATGTGCTGTTCGAGGATGACGAGCAGGCCCCGGGCGTTGGCGCGGATGTTTCGGCGACCATGTCTGCGGCCAGTACCGTGCATGGCGCTTCCGCGTCGACCCGTGATGACGGCAACGCTACGGTTAACGGGTCGGCGGTATGGACGATGCCCGCACTCAGCATCAGCGTGATGCGCAGGCTGCAGTAGAGGTGCTCATAACGAACGAGGCCCTTTCGGGAAACGATGTTTCCGAAAGGGCCTCGCGATAGCCAGAACTGGCGTATATTAACGCTTCGAGAACTGCGGAGCGCGACGTGCCTTGTGCAGACCAGCCTTCTTGCGTTCCACGACACGGGAGTCGCGGGTCAGCATGCCGGCCTTCTTCAGGGCGGCGCGGTTGGCGTCACGGTCGATGGCGTTCAGAGCGCGGGCAACGCCGAGACGGATGGCACCGGCCTGACCGGTGGTGCCGCCGCCGTCAACGAGGACGATCGCGTCGAACTTGCCTTCGAGCTTGAGCAGCACGATCGGGGAGTTGACCTCACGCTGCAGCAGCTTGGAGGGGAAGTACTCCTCCAGGGTGCGCTTGTTGATGGTCCACTTGCCGGTGCCGGGAACCAGACGCACGCGGGCGACGGCTTCCTTGCGGCGGCCGGTGCCGTAGCCCGGAGCAATCGCGGAAGTGCCGGTGCCGGCACCCGCGTTGGTCTCGGTGGTGTAGCTGGTGAGCTCCTCTTCGGTTGCCTGAACCGCGGAGTCGTTGGTGTTTTCAGCCATGATTCTCTATCTCCCTTCGGTTCACTTGGCCTGCTGCGAGACCTGAGCGATCTCGAAAACCTGCGGCTGCTGCGGGGTGTGCGGATGCTCGGCACCACGGAAGATGCGGAGACGGTCCAGCTGCACCTTGGACAGACGGTTCTTCGGCAGCATGCCCTTGACGGCAGCCTTGATGATGCGCTCCGGCTTGTTCGCCAGCAGCTCGGCGTAGCTATCGCGACGCAGGCCACCGGGACGACCGGAGTGCGAGTACAGTTCCTTGCCCATCTTGTTGCCGGTCAGAGCGATCTTGTCGGCATTGATGATGATCACGTGGTTACCGGAATCGGCGTGAGGCGCGTAGGTCGGCTTGTTCTTGCCGCGCAGCAGCGTGGCGACCTGAGTGGCCAGACGACCGAGCACCACGTCGGTGGCGTCGATGATGTACCAGTCATGAGTCAAATCGGCTGGTTTCGGAGTGAAAGTTTTCACTGGTGTACCTTTTCTTGCTTATTGTGTTCCGGGCTTGGACTGCCGCGCTGGTCAGGCTTGGCGGTTTCGGCCTCATTATCCGTGGGCTCCCTGAAAGTCCTCGATGGCGAGTGGGAAAGCGCTTTGAAGGACCCCTTAGGGAAACACAACAATCCTCTATGATAACGCCACCTTTGACATTTCGCAACGCCGCACGACACACTTCATCATCCGGCCGAACGACACCTCATGTACGGCCGGATGGCATGCCCATATCGCACCCTCAGCGCCCCTGCATGACCTTGGCGAGCGAGAGCAGACGCGTGTTGGAGAACAGCTCCTCCAGCGGCACGACATTGCCCTTGCCGTCGGCCAGCGGGATGCGCCAGTTCGGATATTCGTTGTTGGTGCCGGGCTGGTTCTGGGCGCGGCGCTCTCCCACACCGTCCGCGATGGACGCCGCGAGCAGCTTGCACGGGGAGCCGCGCAGGCCGCGGTACAGCGCCTCGACGATCTCCTGCTCGTGGGCTTTCTCGTCCTTCAGCAGGTCGGGGTCGAGATAGCCGTTGACGATCAGCATGACCATCATGGCCTTGTGCTCGGCGCGCGCGTTCTGCTCGAAGTCCTCGACCGATCCTTCGATCAGTCCCAGGCGCTCGCGCAGTTCGACGTGCTCGTACGCGAGATATCCGGCTGCGGGCGGCAGGTCGTGCGTGTTCACCGAGGCGAGCGAGAACCCGCGCCAATCCTTCGGGGCGCGGAACTTGCCGTCCATCTGCTCGAACCATTCGACGGCGCAACCCAGCACCTGATGCGCGGACAGCGACGTCGAGACGTGGTCCGGCACGACGCCCAGATCCTCGCCGACGACCACGCCGTGGGCGCGCGACGCCTCAAGTGCCAGGATGCCGAGCATGATCTCGGAATCGTACTGCACATAGGCGCCGTCCTTGGGCGTGTGCCCGGAGGGGATCCACCACAGGCGGAACAGGCCGAGGATGTGGTCGATGCGCACCGCGCCTGCATGGGCGAACATGCCCTGCACCATGTGACGATACGTGAGGTAGCCGGTGTTCTCCAGCTCGATCGGGTTGAGTGGCGGCTGGCTCCAGTCCTGCCCCTGCTGGTTGAAGTAATCCGGCGGCGCACCGACCGTGGCGCCCTTGGCGAAACACTCCGGGTTCCACCACACGTCGGAGCCGGACGGATGCACGCCGACCGCCATGTCGGCCATGAGGCCGATCTGCATGCCGGCGTCCTTCGCGGCCTGCTGAGCGGCTCCCAGCTGCTCGTCGGCGATCCATTCCAACCAGCGGTAGAAGTCCAATGTGTCGGGGAACTGCCGACGCAGCCCCTGCACCTCGTCGCTGTTCTTGTCGAGGCGCTTCTCCCAGCTGTCGGCTTCGCCGGTCGGCGCGCCCCACTTGTCGTAGCACAGGCACCACGTGGCGTAGGCCTCAAGCCCTTCGGCGGACGTGCTCTTGTAGTCGTCGAACGCCTTCTGACGCTCCTCGCTGCGCCCGGCCTTAAAAATCAGCCACAGGGCGTGCATCTTCACGCGCCACATCGAATCACGGTCGATAATCTGCGCGTCCCCGTTCAGCGGTTCGGCCTGCGCGTGCAGCTCGCCGATCTGCGATTTCAGTTCATCGCCGAGGCCGGCATATTCCTCGATCGCCTCGGGACGAATGTACGTGAAGTTGATGAAGCGGCGGGAAATCGGCAGGTACGGCGACGGGGTGAGCGGCGCTACCGGCTCGCACGCGTGCAGCGGGTTGACCAGCATGAAATCGGCGCCGGTCCTGCTGTGCGAATCGACCATGAGGGTCTTGAGGTCCTCGAAATCGCCCACGCCCCAGGATCCGGCGGACCGGATGGAATACAGCTGGGCCATCCAGCCCCACAGCTGGTCATGTTCCATGGCCGGCAGCATCGGAATACGCTCGGGGGCGCTGATCAGCGTGGCGTCCTGCGTGCGGTCGCCCACGCTGACATGCAGCGTATGGTATCCCATCGGCAGATCCGCGGGTATGGTGATGGATGCCGTCGCCACGAACTTGCCGTCGACCTCGTACGCCTGCGATCCGTCTCCGGCTCCCGGCTCCAGCGCACCCTGGTATTCGTCGCCGTTTTCCAGTGTGATGGTTGCGGAGGGAATCTGCATGATACCGGTGTTGAGCAGCACACGATCTTCCTTGCCGACGACATGCAACACGGTCGGGGCGACGAGACGCCCGTGGCGCTCGCGAAGGATACGGACAACGGAATCATCGATGGCGTCATCGTCATGGGCGTCCACGCCCAACGCACCCAGCAACGCCTTCAGGACATCATCATCGATCTCGTGATAGTCGTCGCTCATGCCGATGTAGCTCGTGGCCAATCCAACCAGACGCGCCAGATGGATCAGCGGACGCGCGAGACGCTCCGCACTTTCTGTACTCTCTGTCATATTCCTTAGTGTAAGCCCGCTTTTGCTCGGCACGCTTACGTATACCGCGAATTGCGCCAGATTTTACCCGCGATTATCGCCTGATCCGCCGGCGGCGGACGGGTCGGAACGAAACGGGGTCAGTACGGGGGTGGCAGGAGGGAGCGCAGGGAGGGTGTCGCGCAATGATGCGTCACGAGGCGTCCGAGGTCCGGCTCGCCGCGGCTTTCGCCACTTCGGGCGAAGGGTCGTCGCGCAACCGGTCGAGCGTCTCCTGCGAAGTGCCGGGGTTCAACGCCACCGCGCGCCGCACCATCGTCGCGAGAATCGCCGGGGCACCGGATTCCTCCGATACTCCGAGCCTTGACAGCACGTCCAGGGTGTCGGCGTCAAGATCGGTGTTCTGCGCTCCCTCCAGCCGC
>OGON01001234.1_pt1 | contig 18013 bp, 19 predicted proteins | sample 1552671 | NCBI WGS metagenome assembly OGON01 (sample SAMEA2580136, study PRJEB22360) | human gut metagenome | biome: human gut; feature: human-associated habitat; material: faeces | place: Denmark | collected 2008/2010 | reverse complement strand
ATAACGAGAACTGGCGTTCTTTGACAGGCTGAAGAGCCAGAAACAGCTAAAAGCTGTTTCTGGCTCTTTTATGCAACGGGTTGCATATTCAGTTCCGTGAGAAATTTGTGGCCCCGGACATATTGACAACATTTTCGATTATGGTACTGTGGAATTAAGAGATGCGGATAATTATAAAATCCAACCCTTTTTAGGCGTATTCGATATTCTCAATAGCAAAAGCTGATCGGTTCGTAGGACCGTATGCCACCTTGACGGAGAGGAGAAAAAATTCTATGAAAAAACAAGAAATTGCCCGCGAAAATATTTTTTCTTCCGTTGGTCGGGTGACTGTGGCTGTGTATTTAAAGGCGGATACCGATAAGCAAACATTATCGACTGTTCTGTTTTCCAATAAATCCAAATTTGTACCAGGTATTTCTGCCCAAATGACCTATCGTCCCGGCCGTGGCCGGACGCTGGAGGAATCCGTCAAAAACGTTATTGCCCGCACGGTTGCAAAGTATGAGACAGCCTGCCGTCCGCAGCGGAAGCATATAGACTATGCGCAAGCGTATGGTTACTTGCCGGGTGATGTGAAGCATCAGCTATGCCCTGCACAATGGCGCGCCGAAAACACACGCAGGGCAGCATTGACCTACTATGAACGCCGCAGTATCCCCATCCTCCAGAGGATATTGGATCGTATTGATGACCCTAGTACGTTGGAAGAAGCGCAGCAGGCATATTTGGCACTGGCTCGCAAGAACACAGATCGTGGTGAGGCAAATGCCCTCGCAACCGCAAACAAACACATTACTGAAGCGAATCTGCTATATGAGGCGTCACGTTATTTGTTGTCACAATATGATTTGCCCCCCATTGAGATTCCTTTATTTACAACAGAGAGCATCGTTCCTCCGGAGCAGGCCAAAGCCCTCCCTCGTGACGATTTGGTACGGTTGGCGGAATTGATCCGGTTGGATTCCTCAAAAACACCCTTGGCCGCCGGTGCCGCTCTGATGTTGTGCTGTCTGCTGCGCCCTGCTGAAGTATGCCCAAAGTATGGCGAGATTGTTGATTGCGACAACTTTGGTGTATATGCGGCAGTGCATAACATTTCCAACGGGGAACGCGTTTCTGCCATGAAAACCCGCAACGCATATCGTCAGGTAATCTTACCTAAATATGTCATGGACATTGTTCGTGATAGCCGCGAAGTATTGTGTAGGCAGGGATATAGTGACGATGAGATTAATGACGCTTATGTTATCCACCACCGTCAGGACATCCATCGTCCTGCTGACCCACAGGACATCAGCCGCTATGTTAAAAATAAATTGGAGTTGCTAGGTTACAATAGCGATTATTGGCTCGGCATGGAGATGGTCGTGCAAGTCGAGCCCGATATGGATGACGGTGGCAATGCTTTGACCGATGTAACCGCCTACTTGCTGCGCTGCAGTGGTTGCACTTACTTGTGCAATTGTGCATCAGTTCCGCTGCCGGATGGGCGGAGCGTCATGCCACATGGCCTGGTAGACGCGCTAATGGGGCACCGTCTCCGCAATGAGGACGCATGGTGGGCAGATTGGATCAAACGTGAAGATAATTGGCCGGTCATTGCACAGGTGCTGGAAGGGATCATCCTTGATCCGGATCACAGTGCCCACCCTGCGTTCGCATCTGCTTTGCCCATCGTATCACCTCAGGTGTGTCACGTGACACAAAGCTATGTCGTGCCTCAAAGTGCTCTGCCGGGCAGTACTATCACCATAACTGTGCGGGGCCATGATTGTGATCGAGTAGATGTACGCCTGCCGAAGCACATCCAACTCGCCAGGGAAAACGGGAAATCCCGCACGACTCTATCACGGCAGCAGTCGTGTATACCGGACATTCAGGAGTTAGTTGCAAAAGAATACTATGACATGTTAAAGAAAGACGCCAAAAAAATCCACGGAAAGGTTAAGAATATGTATGAAAAGAAAAAACGACCCGTTTAGCGGAATCAAGATCACACCTCAATCAGGTAAGCAGTCGTTTGTGTTCGATTACCGTCCCAGTATCAAAATCCGATTTACGCTGAATCCGACAACCTCTGCGGGATACTTAGCCCGCGGCACTATTGGGCTGCTGGATCCGCAGACAGGCCATTTGCTGCAAACCCACACCAACAGTAAGGAACGCAGGTTTTCTGACGCTGCTACATTGGAATTGTATGTTCCCTATCCCCGCCCCGGAGAAACGCAGGAACAGATTATCCACCGCACCGTAATGAAGCGCACGGAGGATCTGCTCAAGAGGTATCGCCATGTGTTGAATACGAGTTTTCGTGAGGGAAAATCGTTGGACGAGATAAGTTTGAGCACCGCGGTAGAGTTATACGCAGCCGACTATGTAAATGACCAAAGCAGCAGTGCTGAGATTCGAAAGACGTATTACAACCAACTTCGGAAATTGGCTATTTTCTTTGAAAGCAAAAAACTGAAAGATCTTACATCAAAAGATTTCAAAGATTTTTGTGATGCACACCAGCGAAAAAACGGGCTGGAGTACATTAAAAGATTGTGTCACTTTTTAATGACCGTTTCCCAACGGGAAGGTGTTGAGTGCCCTGCCAAGAAGAAATTGGAGGAATATATTCGTCGGCAGGAACGCGATACTGACGCGACTAACCGCTGTCTACAGCGGGAAGCCGCCACCACGGATGTTTTACCTGTAGAATACGAAGCAGCATTGGATGACCGCTGCTGGCGGGAACTGGGACAGCCCATGGAAGCGCTGAGTGTCCTGCTAAAGGAGAGTGGTCTGTCAGCAAAGGAGGTATGCGCATTACAGTGGGGAGATTTATTATTGGATGATGCCGATCATGAGCGTGTTTTTGTGCGTTACCGCCGGGATGATTTGGCCAGCTACACCCATAACTATACGTTCCCACTTTCACCTTATGGCGCTTTATATGTTAACGCATGGCGAGCATATCTCGAAAAGAAGTGTCCTGCGGAGAGGCTTGCAGATAGCGCCTATATTGTATCGCAGGATGAATTGGGGCAGAAAGCATTTGCTTCAGGTGAACTGATTACCTACATTCGTACGACGGTCAGTGCCTACACCATCGGCTATGCAGGCCGCATCAAGCTGGAGGGGATGGCTTCTGCCCTGGGCGTACAGCTTTTTCGCAACACCCGAAGAAACCACCTTATCGAAGACTGCGGTCTGCGGGACGATCCCGGTGCGTTGGCGTTTCTCATGCATCAATCGATGACCGGTCAGGTGCAGTCCGACAGTTATCGTAGCTTCACCGACACAACCGGTCAGCAATACCTCTACTCGAAGCTCCGCCGGGATCGTCACGGCTGCCCGACGCCCGAAAAGGAGAATACCCGTACATCTATTGTCTTATTTCCTGATGGGCGGCAGGAGATTCGTATCCCGCCGGTCAGTGGTAGCAGTCGTCAAGGCGATGCGCTAATTACACTGGTTCTGACCAATGTACAGCCGGAGGATGTTATCGAAGTCCATGCTCCGGGCGGATGCTTTTTGGATATTTCAAGCGAGCAGAAACTCTAAATATTAGATATTATTTGTTGGCAAATAGAATTTCCGGTGGTATACTAACACTAGAAAACAAAATAGCGGCAGCTTTGAAGAGGGCCAACTCCTCAAAGCCTGCGCAGGTGATAACGCACCTACACAACGAATCACTCCGCACCGCATGAGGATATTATACCCAGTCGACTGCTCTTTTGCAAGCGGACATGTGAACCCGTTTGATTTGTCATGATGTTTTTGACACCGTGTAGGATATTTATATCCTGCACGGTGTTTTGTTTTCCTATCAATTTGAATAGGAGGCAGCTCTTATGTCTGACCGACAAACATACGGTTTCCGTAGCGCGCATACGATGGACTATTCTCGAAGAGGAGGTCTGTTTATGCCAACCGTTCAGCAAGCACCCGCCCCGGCGATCACCATCACTCGCAATTTCCTTGGCCAGCAGACGGCAGAGGCGCTGGTGGTGGAATTGATCCGCGCCCACACACAGGCGGCTTAATGGCTGTGGGCAGTCTACGGAAAGGAGGGAGCTTATGGAGAAGCCACCACTGCCTACCGCGCTGTACTGCCGCCTGTCCCGGGAGGACGGAGACCGGATGGAGAGTGATTCCATCGGCAACCAGCGGAAGCTGCTGGAGGCGTATATCGAAAATCATCCTGAGTTGGTAATGGCGGAATGCTATGCCGACGACGGCTATACCGGCACGAATTTCCAGCGCCCCGCCTTTCAACGGATGCTACGGGACATAGGGAACGGGCGCATCCGCTGTGTGCTGGTAAAGGACCTGTCCCGTTTCGGCCGTGATTACATCGAAACAGGCCGCTATCTGGAGCGTTGGCTGCCGGAGCACGGCGTGCGGTTCATCGCTGTCACGGACAATATCGACAGCGACCGCGGCGCCTACGACATGATGATGCCGCTGAAGAATCTGTTTAACACCCAGTATGCACGCGACATCTCCCAAAAGGTCAAAAGCTCCCTCCACGCCAAGCAGCAGCGGGGCGAGTTCATCGGGGCCTTCGCCAGCTACGGGTACTGTAAGGACCCGCAGAATCATAACCGTCTGGTCATCGACCCGCCTGCGGCGGAGGTGGTGCGGCGCATCTTTACCCTGTTCGAAAACGGAATGGGAAAGATCCGTATTGCCAAGCAGCTGAACGAAGAAGGCATTTCCTGCCCCAGTGAGTACAAACGGCTCACCGGAGAAAAATATCGCAACAACCACCGGCTGGAAACCACCACCTACTGGACATACGCTACCATCCACCGTATCCTGCAAAATGAGATGTACATTGGGAATATGGAGCAGGGACGGGACGACCGCCTTCAGATGCACGGGAAAGCCAAGCGGAAGGAGCGCTCCCAGTGGACGGTAGTATCCGGCACCCACCAGCCCATCATCGAAAAGGGCCAGTGGCAGCGGGTGCAGGCTCTGCTGAACGCTAACGCCCGTACGCCGGATTTTCAACAGAATGTCAGCCCCTTTGCGGGTTTTCTCAAGTGTGGCGATTGTGGACGAGCCATGGTCAAGACCACCTGGGGTGGCAAAATCTTCTACACCTGCGGCTCGTATAAACGCTACGGCGCATCCGTGTGCAGCAAGCACTATATCGCCCACGATGTGTTGACGAAGGTGATACTGGATGATCTGAACCAACTCATTGCCGGCATGGAAAACCTCCACCAGCTGGCACAGCAGGGCGCGGCGCAGCGCCCGCGCTCCGGCACCGACCAACCCCAAAAGCTGGAAGCTGCATTGCAGCGCATTCAGCGCCGCCGCCAGAGCGCCTACGAGGACTATCAGGACGCGCTTATCTCCAAGGAGGACTTCCTCCGCTACCGCGCTGATTATGACGCACAGGAGCAGGCGCTGCAGGCCCAACTGGACAAGCTGCGCGACTCGGTACAGGATGAGCCGCTGTCCTTGCCCTGGGTAAAGGAATTGCTGGCGTCGGGGCAGCTGGCGGAGCTGGATCGCCCCACAGTCGCCGCCGCCATCCGGGAAATCCGCGTCTACGAGGGAAACCGCATGGAGATCGACTATCTGTTTCCGGAGGGCTGCCGCGCTCTGCTGGAGGGGTGAGTGCATAGTGCCTGTGTGGAAAAAAGTGAAAAAGTGGAGAGCGAAGAAATATTTTTAAGGTTAAACTCGAAAAACTTACGAATCTTGGGAGTATTTCAAGTCGTGAACTGCCGCACTTTTGCATCACCGTGGGGCAACGAGGATACCCAGACGCTTATCGACATTCTGGCGCGGTATGGTGTCAAGACCACCTTCTTTGTTGTGGGAGATTGGGCGGAGAAGTACCCGGAGTCCGTCAAAGCCCTGCACGACGCGGGCCACGAGGTGATGAGCCACTCCAATCACCACGACCATTACAACAGTCTGTCCACTCAGCAGATCATTGACGATGTCACCGCCAGCAACGAGCGGATCAGTGCTGTTACCGGCGTGACCCCCACGCTGATCCGTTGTCCCTACGGGGAGTATGACGACCACGTCATCGCCGCCATACGCTCCATGGGTATGGAACCTATCCAGTGGGATGTGGAGCAACCGGAAATGACTTAAAGCCGTTGTGCTGCAATGGTTTGTTGGTTTGAACGCTGTGCGCATCAGCCAAGAATTTGACCTGCAAATGGGGCGTTTGACGGGCGTTTCAGGCGTGGGAGAGGTCGAATTTGAGGGGCTGTGCGCAAAGCGCCAGCATCGCACGCCGGCTGTCCCACTGTAGAAGGTACTTACGAGACAACTAAGCCGCCCGATTTGAAATCAGGCGGCTTTCCTGTTGAGAATACGCATAATTGCCGCCCGTGTAGGCTAAAATACAAGTGCATCGTATTTTAGCCTAAAATCTATTGATTTTTCCTCTCACTTAGGCTATAATAAAGGTGCATCGTATTTTAGCCTAAAGGAGGCGGAGCAATGTATATTGAGAGACAGCTTGAAAAGAAGTTTATTGCAATCAATGAGGAGTACGCTTGTGTGCTGCTGACAGGTCCGCGTCAGGTCGGAAAGTCCACCATGCTGCGGCATCTGATGGAGGGGACGGCACGAGCCGAGGTTTCGCTGGACGATCTGGAGGAGCGCAGACTTGCCAAAACCGATCCTGCAATGTTCTTGAAGTTGCACCCTGCACCGGTTCTCATCGATGAGGTCCAGTATGCACCGGAGCTGTTTTCATATATCAAGATTGCCGTGGATAACGGCGCTGCACCCGGCTCCTACTGGCTGACCGGCTCTCAGGCGTATCGCCTGATGGAGCTGGCACAGGAGTGGCTGGCCGGGAGAACCGCCATTCTTCACATGTCTGCACTGTCACAGTCGGAGCTTTGCGGTGCAATGGAGGTTTCACCCTTTTCGTTGGAGCTTGACGAATTGCAGAAGCGCAAGGCGTTGCTTTCCCCAGCCACACCGAATGAGATCTATCAAAGGATTTGGGACGGCGCACTCCCTGGTCACAGAAGCGGCAAGTATAAAGACCGGGATGTGTTTTACAGCAGCTATATTCAGACCTATATCGACCGGGATGTGACCACCGACATTCTCGGCGTGGATAAAGTGATGTTTGCGGACTTCATTCGTGCTGCCGCCTGCAGAAGCGGCCAGATGCTGAACCTGCATGACATCGCCGGAGACGTGGGGGTCAGTGACGATACCGCAAAGCGCTGGATGAAGGAGCTTGAAAAATCCGGGATCGTGTTCTTCCTGCACCCCTACTCCAACAATCTTCTGAAGCGGACGATCAAAACGCCGAAGATGTATTTCTTCGATACAGGGCTGGTCTCCTATCTGACCCGGTACTCAAGCCCCGAAATTTTGATGAATGGCGCAATCAACGGAGCCATTTTAGAAAACTATGTTGTGTCGGAAATCATCAAGACCTACAGCAACAGCGCCAAGGATTGCCTGCTGCATTATTACCGGGATAAGAACAGCAACGAGATCGATCTGATTATGGAGAGCGACGGTCAGCTGCACCCCATCGAAATCAAAAAAAGCATCAACCCGCCCACACAAATTACGGGTGCTTTCAAGCTGCTCGACAAGGCCTCTGTGCCGAGAGGGACAGGCGCGATCATCTGCCTTCGGGAGGCATTGAGCGCAATCGACAGCAGCACATACATTGTCCCCGTGTGGATGATCTGATTTCGTTCCAAAAACAAATATTCTATACACAGCCGCTTGGTTTCAGTGCGAAATCAAGCGGCTGTTTCTATAGAGCATGTTATCCCAAAAACATAAATGAAGGAGGAAGCAAAATGACAAACGAAGAACTGAACACCGCCTTATATAAGAAGGTGTTCGCAGAACAAGAGAAGTATCGGGAGTGGCTGCTTTCCCAGCCGCCCAATGAAATCCTGAACCACTGCTACGAGTACACGGTACGGGAGGATATCGTGCTGGCACTGGAGGAATACGACTTATCCGATAAGCAGTGCAAGGCGCTCCTGAAGTCGCCCAGTCCCCTTGCGGATGTGTTCAAGGACTTTGAAAAGCGGGAGACCGACCACATGGACAACATCCGTGATACCATCGAGTGCCGTGCCAATGCGGTCATCCGGGTCGATTTCCTGAGAGACCGGCGTGAAGCGAGGTGATGCCCTATGCGCTATATTGCAGCGGAGGATATTGCCAAGGCCAAGGAAATGGATCTTTTGACTTACCTCCGCAATTATGAACCGCAGGAGCTTGTCCATGTCAGCCTCCCGGTCTCTATGTTTGGCAAAGGAGATTTCTACATTCTCCGCGCCAAAGGCGATTCCATGGTGGATGCCGGAATTGACGAGGACGATCTGCTTGTTATCGAGCGCAATTGCCCTGCTCTCGAGGGGGATATAGTCGTTGCGCTGGACGAGGACAACCAGAATACTCTGAAGCGATACGCCGGCTACGACAAGGACAGTGGGTATTACATCCTCGAATATGAAAACGAGGCTCGATACCCGGGCAAAACAATAAAGGTGCGGAGCTTTCAGGTACAAGGCGTTGCTCGGCACGTAATCAAATCACTCTAAACAATAATCTAATGGCGATGGGAGATGTGTTGTTTTGAATGCAAAAGATGTTAAATGCCCGATTTGCGGCACAGTCAACAGAAGTCTCGATTTAGATGAGACCGACGGATGGATGGAGTGTGAGAGCTGCCATAACGCTGTTCAGGTATTGGAGTATGTCAAAACCAGACATATTCCGGTATATCAGATGGCGGATTGCAATCTCCTCGTTCCGTTGAGCAAAAAAAGATAAAAGGAGTATGGCGATGCTGGAGGATTGGACGATTTACTCTTGGTATTGCCCAAACTGTAAGACGCAGGTAGCGGGGCTAAAAAACAAGAAAAATCAGATTAGAGTTATTTGCACGAAATGCAGTGCCGAAATGGTCCGCACGGTAGTGGGCAGAAGGCACGATGTGATTGACATATATGCACCGATTGGAATGCGATGCAGCGAAAACGGCGTTTTTGTGGGCAGCCTGTATGTACTGCAGGATGGCGAACTGACCACTGCGCCGCCCGTCCAAAAGACACTGCCGGAAAAGCCGGGATACCTCTTCCGGCTCACGCTCGGACTGCATCCCGACATTGGCGATGCGCGCACGGTGACGCTGGATCTTCCCGCAGCAGAGGCGGAGCTGCTGGACGCGCAGGAACAGCTCGGTGTGGAGGGCTGGGAGGGCGTCACGGTCATTGATTATGACGGGATCATCCCCTATGCGGCGGACTTCACCGACCTGCCCATGGAGCTGGAGGAATTTAACGCCTTCACCAAGGCCGCGCGGGACATTCCGAGATCCGAGGTGCCAAAGCTGAAGGCTCTGCTGGAGCAGTTCGAGGTGCAGGACATTGAAACGGCGATGCTCCTAACGGAGCATCTGGCCGATTACATCCTCATGCCGAACCTCAGCTCACCGCAGGAGGCGGCACTGGACCAGCTCTGCTTCATCATGAACCGTGAAGAAGCCGTTCGGCTGATCCCGTATGTGAACCTCTTCAACTACGGCGAGACAGTCATCCATGCGGACAACGCCGCCCTCACATCCTACGGGCTGCTGCACCGCGCGGACTATGAACCAATGCTCTCACCCATACAGCAAAAGCAGGAAAAGGAGATGACGATGCAATGACCAGGGAACAGATCCAACAAGAAGGCGACCGGCCGCTGCCTTGTGCAGCACGGGAGGCATTCCGATGCAGACCGGATGCTCTGAGCGATGACGAGAAGACGATCCTCTCCGCCATGGTCATGCAAAAGGGCGAGGCGGAGGCTGCGGAGATTTTCAGGGTGTCACCGGAGCATCTGCGTGATTACACGATCCTCAAGGGTGTCAATAACTACGCCGCGCTGGGCAGATATTATCTCGCCAACGAAACTACCGTCCCGGAGGAGCTGTATGAGTACATGGACCTGGGTGCGCTGGGCTGCCGCTACGAGGACGAGCATCCCGGCGTGTTCATCGGCAGCGATTATGTGTGCTACCCTGCGGAGGAACAGGATCTTACCATGGAAATGCAGTAGCTGACCATATCTTAACCACGCCAGCTGCGCGGATAAGAACTACACCAAGGGGCCGTATTCCCGGGCGGGGAAAAGCGGCCCCTTCTTTTTTGCGCTGATTTGACCTCCGGCTCCGGGATAACGGGCCCGGAAAGGAGGAACTGTGCCGATCAACAAAGCCCTTGCAGAGTATCTTGACCTCTACCACAAGGGCGAGGCGAACGCCGTCACCAGCCGGGAGCTGGAGTGTGCCTTCCGAATGCGCGGCTCCGAGCTGCGCCGGGAGATCAACGCCCTGCGGGGCGACGGCATCCCCATCTGCAGCTTTGACGGCGGCTACTATTACGCCGCCACCGAGGAGGAGCTGCGGCGCACCATCCGGCAGCTCCGCAGCCGGATCAAGAAAATCGCATTTGCGGAGCGCGGCCTGTCCCGCACCTTGCCTGACTATGAGGACACCGGTCAGCTCTCCCTCCCGCTGGAGGGAGGTGATACTTCTTGAACAGCTTTATTCCCTGGGTGGGCGGCAAGGGCAAGCTGCTGTGGATCATCAATAAGCTGATGCCGGACCGCTACACCCGCTTCATCGATGTGTTTGGCGGCAGCGGCACGGTGACCATGTGCCGTCCCATCCAGCGCGGCTGCATGGAGGTCTACAACGACTTCAACGGCAATCTCACCAACCTGTTCTGCTGCGTGAAGAACCGCCCCATGGCACTGCTGGCGGAGCTTGGCTTCCTGCCGCTGAACACGCGGGATGACTTCAATGTCCTCTATAAATTCTTCTCCAAGGGCGAGTTCACGGACGACTATCTTCAGGAGGAGATGGATCTGACGGAGGTTTACTTGAAGCCCCCCGACGCCGAGGCCATCCGCGCCCTTATGCTGGAGCGCACGCCCCGCGGGAGCATCCGCCGCGCGGTGGACTTCTTCAAGCTCATCCGCTACAGCTTCAGCGGCGGCGCCAAGTCCTTCGGCGGCAAGCCCTGCGACATCCGCCGTTTCTTTCACCTGATCTGGGAATGCTCCCGCAGGCTGGCGAATGTCATTGTGGAGAACAAGGACTTCGAGGAGGTCATCCGTCAGTACGACCGGGCAGGCGCCGTAATCTACTGTGACCCGCCTTACTACAAGGCGGAGGGCTGCTACGAGGTGGAGTTTCCCCCGGAGGATCATCAGCGGCTCCATGATGTACTGGTCACCTGTGAAGGATACTTCATCGTTTCCTACAACTACCAGGACTACATCTGCGAGCTCTATCAGGATTGCTATATCTTCCGCACCTCCCGTCCCAACAGCATGTCCCAGACGGCAGGCAGCGAATATGAGGAGATCGTCATCACCAATTATGACCCCCGCAAAGCCTGCTGGCAGCTCTCCATGGATAGTCTGCTGGGCGGCGATGGCGACACCCGCTACGAGCTGATCCATGAGCCGGAGCATCCCTTAAAAATCTGAACAATAAAAGGAGAAGCAGCATGAAATTTGTAAAATACAACGACAACAAGAGCGTCACCATCCCTCCCGCTGTTCTGACGGTCTGCGGGCTGGACGATGAGGGGAAGCTGGAAATGGCCGGCGCCAAGGGCGCGGTCATTTTGTCAAAAAGTGAGATGACCGCCATGGAGATGGTGCGCACGATCCTCGCCCTGACGGACCGCGCCGGTCAGCTGATGCGGGAGCTGACAGACCTCTGCGGCAGCTGCGAGGGCTGCATCGAGGGGCACTGCACCTTCCGCGACGCGGACATCGAGGAGCTGATCCGCCCCGCTGTCACCGTTCCCGATTGGGCCCGAGAGGAAGCGGACATCGCGCCCGACGCCAAGCTGGACTGCTATGTGGATGAGGACTCCGGCGTGATTACCGTCTGCGAGGCAGACAATGACTTCGACCTCTCCGATGTATCGCCCGTAATCCTGTACGCTCTGCGCAAGTCCGGCTGTTGTTTGTCCGCTCTGGAAGATCACGCCGGATGAGAAAAGCCCCACGGCAACCGCATCCACGCTGAAAAGCGGCTATGGCGTTCAGGAGAAGGTGACCGCAAAAGTCACCACAAATCAGAGTGCGGCTGTCACGGCGGCGCAGAATGCCGTGACCTATTTCCCGGAGTTTGGCTATGAGAACTATTGGCGGCTGCTGGAGGCAGAAATCTCCGAGCGAAGCACGACCTTCCAATTCAAAGCCAATCCCTACAGCACCTACAACCGCCGTACCCACTTCACGCCCATCTGGTATCCGGACGGCAGCTATACGCCGTATACCTGGCTCCTGGACTGCTGGACACCCACGGGAATGCTCAGTATGAACCTGACGGACCGCGTCACCATCCGGGGGAATCTCTGGGAGGAGTGGCATATTGCTCCCGCAAAACAACGATAGAAACGGAGGAACTTATGAGAAAAAAGAGAATCCTGATTCTGACCGCCCTTGTGCTACTTCTGTGCTGTGCTTTTTCCACCACGGCCTTCGCTGCCGGCACAGGCAATGTGGCCGGCGCGGTGGAAAGCACATGGCAGACGGCATCCGGTCAGATCAAGACCGTGGTGAACAATGTAGTCTTTCCCGCCATCGACCTGGTCTTGGCTGTATTCTTCTTCGCCAAGTTGGGGACGGCCTATTTCGACTTCAGAAAAAGCGGCCAGTTCGAGTGGACGGCTCCCGCCATCCTGTTCGCGTGCCTCGTGTTCACGCTGACGGCTCCGCTGTACATCTGGCAGATCATCGGGATTTGAGGTGCAGACGATGACATTTTACGAACAGGAGCTTCGGAAGATCATAGGAGAACGGTACCCCGATGCTACTTATGTAGGCAGAGCCTGCTATGTGCGTCTGAGCGATATGAACCGGGCAAAGATCCAATTTGTCACTGGAATAGTCGCCAATCAGTACAATGCCCTGCAGCTGACGATCCTCAACCGCAGCGAAGGGCAGGTGGATACCCTGCGCCTGCGCTTCTCGGATCTGCTGGGGACAAAGATGACCTCAAATCCCAATTTCCGAAACGGCGTGGAGCCGCACATTTGGGATGACTATGGGAAGGTGAGCTGGTATGTGTATCACCCCACCCGGCAGGACTATGAGATCCTGTCCGATGCGGTGTCAGACTATCTGGAGGTATTTCAGAATATGAGCCGGTCCGCTGACCGGGCGTGGGAGCAGACAATGTAACAAAAGCGTGATTTGAAGGCCGTACCAGCTGTACGGCCTTTGCCATATCCCAAAGCAGCTGGTGCGGCCTCACCCGGAGGTGAAACCGATCAATGTTCATTTGGGATTTTGTTGCCGCCAAGGTGTTAGGCCAGATCGTGGACTGGTTCTACAGTCAGATCGTAGGCTTTCTCGGCAACTTCTTCGCAGAGATGGGAAACATGGGCGCGGAGCTCTTCACCATGGATTGGGTGCAGAGCATCGTGCTGTTCTTCTCCTATTTGGCATGGGCACTCTACGGCACAGGGCTGGTGGTGGCCTGCTTTGAAACCGGCGTGGAGTATTCCAGCGGCCGCGGCAACATCCGCGAGACCGCCCTCAATGCCATCAAGGGCTTTATGGCTGTCAGCCTCTTCACCGTCGTTCCGGTCCGCCTTTATGAGCTGTGCGTTTCTCTGCAGGGGACCTTCACCGCGGCGCTCACCGGCTATGGGACATCCATCGGGGATGTGGCCGGAGAGGTCATGCAGGAGTTCAACGCCGTGGAATCAATATCCGATCTGACGGCAGGGCCGCTGCTGGGCTTCGGCAGCATCACCAGCGGGATCATGATCCTGTTCTGCCTTATCCTCATGGCTTATGCCGTCGTCAAGGTCTTCTTCGCCAATCTCAAGCGCGGCGGCATCCTGCTCATCCAGATCGCCGTGGGAAGCCTCTATATGTTCAGCGTCCCTCGCGGATATACGGATGGCTTTATCCAATGGTGCAAGCAGATCATCGGCCTATGCCTGTCGGCGTTCTTGCAGGCGACGATCCTTGTTGCCGGGCTTATGGTGTTCAAGGATCATGCCCTGTTAGGGCTTGGACTCATGCTCTCCGCCGGCGAGATCCCCCGTATCGCGGGAGCCTTTGGACTGGATACCTCCACCAAGGCAAACCTCATGAGTGCTGTCTATACCGCGCAGGCCGCCGTCAACACCACGCGCACGGTCGTACAGGCGGTGGCGAAATGAGCAGACTGACGATGGGCAGCTTGTTCGATGGCATCGGTGGGTTCCCTTTGGCCGCGATCCGCAGTGGCATCACGCCGGTGTGGGCGTCGGAAATTGAAGCATTCCCTATTGCGGTGACAAAGCTGCGTTTCCCTGATATGGTCCATGTGGGCGACATCACAAAGCTGCATGGTGCGGAGCTGCCGCCTGTGGACATCATCTGCGGGGGCAGCCCATGTCAGGATCTGTCTGTTGCCGGCGCAAGGGCAGGTCTTGCCGGAGCGCGTTCCGGCCTTTTTATGGAGCAAGTCAGACTGGTAAAGGAGATGCGAAATGCAGACATACAAAGAGGCCGAACAGCTTTCGATGTTCGGCCAAGATTTATGGCATGGGAGAATGTACCCGGCGCCTTCAGCTCGGGAACGCCAAAGGGCGAGGACTTCCGGATCGTTCTGGAGGAGATCGTCCGCGTTAAATGCGATTCCGTTTCAGTCCCTCGACCTGACTCCGGGCGCTGGGAATCTGCTGGGCGAATTCTATTGGGAGCTGATTTCTCCCTGGCGTGGCGGTGCCTCGACGCTCAATACTGGGGTGTCGCCCAAAGACGCAAAAGAATCTTCCTTATCGCAGATTTTGCAGGCAGATCCGCCCCTAAAATACTATTTGTCCCCGAAGGCCTGCCTGGGCATCCTGCGCCGGGCCTTTGAGCGCGGCAAGGAGCTGCCGAAGAAGCTGGAGCGTGCCCTAAAGATCCAGGCGGGGCTCATGCGCCCCGACGGACAGCCCACAGGATTAGAAGCGTACCACATCAACCAGCGAGACGAGGGCATCGACCTGCACGGCGTGTCAGGCGCATTGTTGGCAACGACGAATATGCAGATGCAGACCTTCGTGACGCAGCCGGACGATGCTGTGGAGGGTTTTGACGGCTTCAACGGCGACCTGACCGGCGATGTAGCGGCCACGCTCGGCGTCAACTGTGGGATGTCCACAGGGAGAAACGGAGTCATGGCTTTTGCCGCCAATCAGCGGGACGAGGTGCGGGATCTGCACGATTTTGCTGGCGCGCTGGGCGCACAGCCGGGAATGAAACAGCAGACCTTCGTGGCGGAAGGAGTTGTGACCAAGGGCAATGGGGATTGCTTCCTTTCCGAGGAACGGCACACGGCATTGACTGCTGGAGGTGGGCAGGCAGGACAGGGTTACCCCTGTGTGCTGACTGCTGCCTTCTCCGCTGGTCAAGGCAGCAAGGCCGGTGGTATCGGGTATCAGGAGGAGTGCTCTCCTACGCTGAAAGCGGCGGAAAGCGGCACGAATATGGTGCCGTCTGTTTTATGCCTCAACGACCAGGGTGGCAGCGTGATGAATTGCTCTGAAAATATATCCGGCACCCTGCGGGCGCAGGAGCGCGGACACCAGCCTCTCGTGTTCGATAATCATGGGCAAGACAGCCGTTTCCGCAGTCCCGTGCAAACGGCACAGACCGTATCCTCTTTCTTTGAAATGGGAGGAAACAACACTTCTCTTGTCGAGCAGGAGGCAGATGCCATCTGCATTGCAGGCAATACGGTCGACCGGCCAGCCGCAGAACGGCGGCAACGGTCTTGGCTGTCAGGACGAGCTGGCGTATACGCTGACTGCCACAGATCGGCACTGCATCTATGCCCGTCAGCGGGTGGATGAGTTCAAGGACGGCGAGGTAGTCAGCACCCAAAGTGCCCGCCAGCATAAGGACGCCACCGACCTTGTCGTGGATGTGGCAGGACTTGACTGCCGCAATGCCGCCGAGAATGGGGACTTATGCGGTACTCTCCAGAAAGGAACTTCCGGCAGTTCCCTCAACTCCATTCATCCAATCCGCAACGGACTGCTTATCCGTCGTCTTACTCCGCTGGAGTGTGAAAGACTGCAGGGTTTCCCGGACGGCTGGACGGATATACCCGGTGCTTCGGATAGTGCCCGTTATAAAGCGTTGGGCAACAGCGTGGCGATACCTTGCGTGGAGTTTATCATGTCGCGGATCGCCGCCGCGCTTTTATGAAGCACAGCGTTGACAACGGGGGTTAAGTCAGGGTATAATATCCCTGAAAGACGAGGTGACAGACATGGATAACAGGGAGCAGCTAAGGCGCATCACGGAACTGACCGGGCAGATCGCCGGACTGCCGAAGGGGTATCTTTCCAAAAAAACCATCGGCGGAAAGGTCTATTACTATCACCAGTGGTCGGAAAACGGCGTCAAGCAGAGCCGCTATCTGCACGACAGTGAGATCGCGCCGCTGGCAGATAAAATCGAAAAGCGCAAGGAACTGCAGGCGCAGCTGCGCATGCTGAAATCACAGAAAAGCAGACGAAATGAGGCGACAGGTATGAAATGCACCTTTATGCATAAACGAACCCCCGTGGCAGAGCTGGAGCTGGACGATGTGACCGGCTTTATACAAAAAATTGGCAGTGTCTACGCACCGGAGCATCTGCCTATCGGCATCCCTGTGCGAAACGAGATCGCCGACCGTGCGGCGTTTAACGACTGGTGGCGGGATCGCTCTATTCCGGCAAGCCGCAGCGGTGTGCGGGAAGCACTGGAATCGTTGGGGGTGGCAGACACCAAAATGCTGCTCATCCGCTGCTACGGGCTGAGTCTCTCGGATCAGTACTGGATTTGTCCGGAAGGCGCGGAGCTTCGGTGGGAGGATATCAACTTTTTCCAAAATGATTTCTCGGAGGACGTCGGAGATGTGCTGTTCGGAGAACGAAAGAAGAAGGACGCACTCAATTTCAGCTCCCCCGACAGCACATCGGACGGCAATCTGAAAAAGCGGTGGAAGATCATCGATGGGAAGCGGTGCCTGATCAAGGGCGGCAGCAACCCGTTCCGGCAGCAGCCGTTCAACGAGGTGATCGCCTCCGGCATCATGGAGCGGCTCGGCATTCCTCATGTATCGTATACAGTCATCTGGAGCAAGGATGCACCCTACTCGGTCTGTGAGGATTTTGTTACGGAGAATACGGAGTTGATCCCGGCGTGGAGGCTGCTGCAGGCGAAAAAGCAGAAGAACAGCACCTCCCGATACCGGCATCTATTGGAGTGCTGCGAGCTGCTCGGCATCGGGAACATTACGCCGTTTTTAGACCGGATGCTGGTGCTGGACTATATCATCGCAAACGAGGATCGCCACTTCAATAACTTTGGGGCACTGCGAAACGCGGAAACGCTGGAATGGCTCGGTATGGCTCCGATCTATGACAGCGGCTCCTCCCTTGGCTATGATAAGATGCCCGGTCAGATGCGCTCGGAAAAGGATGTGATCTGCAAGCCCTTCAAAAACCACCACGCCGAGCAGCTGAAGCTGGTGACCGATTTTGATTGGATCGACTTTGATCGCCTCTCCGATGTAGACGAGCTGATCTCCAGCGTACTGTCTTGTGAGGAAGCTGCTGACTATATCGATGAGGGACGTATCCATGCGATCACGGAAAGCGTGCAGCGCCGGATCGGTCATCTGCAGGAGCTTGCGATGACGCAGACGCCACAGCAGCTTGATACCACCGAGGACGATGTCCGAGAGGAAGTTGCCGCGGATTACGCGCCAAAAATGGAGCTGTAATGCAAATACAGCGTAAGCACAATGGATCAGCCGCTTTGCGAATCGCAGGGCGGCTGTTCCTTTTATTCCCTTGCCTGTTGGCTGCAGACGGCGTAGCCGCTTTGGTGGTATCGCTTCTGTTTTGCCATGCTTCTTCGTTAGACTTGGTGAATAGCTTTCCGCGCCTTCTTCCGGTATGCTTTGCTTGCAAAATCGAGGAAAGGAGCAGAACCGATGGAGGGAAAAAAG
>OGON01001204.1_pt1 | contig 18377 bp, 8 predicted proteins | sample 1552671 | NCBI WGS metagenome assembly OGON01 (sample SAMEA2580136, study PRJEB22360) | human gut metagenome | biome: human gut; feature: human-associated habitat; material: faeces | place: Denmark | collected 2008/2010 | reverse complement strand
GATGGTGTTCAGATTAACTGGTGACGACACGCAGATTTATTTGACGAAAGACACTTCTTCCACGATTCTATAGCGAGTTTGCCTGTTCTCATCAGCCCGTTTGATGTAATCCGGATCGGCCACCCCTAAATAAAACGCCCATTTCGCTTTCATTTCATCCCAATCGTCTAGGAAATGTATATTCCCTTCGACGCGAATATCAATCCCATATCTTTCGAAAATATGATTCCGAGCCTTGAAATAGGCATAGCCGCGAGTGGTCTAGGTCATTGATCTGACAGGCTTCTGAAACAAGACTATGACGTAGCTGCGAACAAGGATCGTGGTCTAGGTCATTGATCTGACAGGCTTCTGAAACTCATCTACACGATGGACTCCGGGTACTGGCGTGGTCTAGGTCATTGATCTGACAGGCTTCTGAAACCATGCCCCACTGCGGCTCCACATGCACTCGGTGGTCTAGGTCATTGATCTGACAGGCTTCTGAAACTGACGATAAAAAGACAGTGCACCCCACACAGTGGTCTAGGTCATTGATCTGACAGGCTTCTGAAACTCGCGGGCTGAATGGCAAAGCTGGCGACGGGTGGTCTAGGTCATTGATCTGACAGGCTTCTGAAACACACACGGACACGCGCGTGTACGCCCAGTACCGTGGTCTAGGTCATTGATCTGACAGGCTTCTGAAACCCACGCAATTGGCCGAAAATCAGGATTACGGTGGTCTAGGTCATTGATCTGACAGGCTTCTGAAACCGCCTTTTCGAGGATGAGCCCGGTGCCGTAGTGGTCTAGGTCATTGATCTGACAGGCTTCTGAAACCCAGCCGACAGTCCAACGAAACAAACCAAAGTGGTCTAGGTCATTGATCTGACAGGCTTCTGAAACAGTTCTACGCTTTCTGCGGGCGTGACACTTGTGGTCTAGGTCATTGATCTGACAGGCTTCTGAAACTATGAAGATACGGCTTCTTCCTCCGACCATGTGGTCTAGGTCATTGATCTGACAGGCTTCTGAAACGCGGTCGCGCGCAACGATTTGAGCAGCGTCGTGGTCTAGGTCATTGATCTGACAGGCTTCTGAAACTTCGATACGGCTAAAGCGCGTGACGCTTACGTGGTCTAGGTCATTGATCTGACAGGCTTCTGAAACCTCCTGGAGGCAGATCATGTCCGCTAAAACGTGGTCTAGGTCATTGATCTGACAGGCTTCTGAAACAAAATGGACGCACTATACGGCGACCTCATGGTGGTCTAGGTCATTGATCTGACAGGCTTCTGAAACTGGTGATAGCCGCGGCCGTCGATGTGGATGGTGGTCTAGGTCATTGATCTGACAGGCTTCTGAAACCGCACCGAATACAGCCAGTTCGCGGTACATGTGGTCTAGGTCATTGATCTGACAGGCTTCTGAAACTGTATGAAAACTTGATTATTTGGTGGGCCGGTGGTCTAGGTCATTGATCTGACAGGCTTCTGAAACGAATATAGTGTGTGTTTTTGGATTGTCCGTGTGGTCTAGGTCATTGATCTGACAGGCTTCTGAAACCAAGCGTGGAGATTATCGGCGTCAGCAGCGGTGGTCTAGGTCATTGATCTGACAGGCTTCTGAAACCCTGCGTCAGGCGGTCAGGACCCTGTCGATGTGGTCTAGGTCATTGATCTGACAGGCTTCTGAAACGCTTCGGTCATAAGGACAGTGCATTACTGCGTGGTCTAGGTCATTGATCTGACAGGCTTCTGAAACTGCCCTCGTGGATCAAGGGAGTGTGACTGGGTGGTCTAGGTCATTGATCTGACAGGCTTCTGAAACGTACAGCATGGCCTCAGCAGATAGCAAGCCGTGGTCTAGGTCATTGATCTGACAGGCTTCTGAAACTTGGATGGCATCACGGTCGGCACGCCGGTGGTGGTCTAGGTCATTGATCTGACAGGCTTCTGAAACGATTTTTTCTTTTGGACCGTTTGGTCGAGCGTGGTCTAGGTCATTGATCTGACAGGCTTCTGAAACCCGGCGTCGAGGTCATCGGACTGGGCCGCAGTGGTCTAGGTCATTGATCTGACAGGCTTCTGAAACCGTGTACATGGTCGCGCATTTCAAGGACGGGTGGTCTAGGTCATTGATCTGACAGGCTTCTGAAACGCGCTTGAATTCTTTTGCAGTCGGCAGTTTGTGGTCTAGGTCATTGATCTGACAGGCTTCTGAAACACCGTCACCATCAACCTCGCCATCAACTGAGTGGTCTAGGTCATTGATCTGACAGGCTTCTGAAACCGGTTCTCCCCCATCGTCGTCTGGCACGGTGTGGTCTAGGTCATTGATCTGACAGGCTTCTGAAACAGAAACCAACCACCATTCTAGCCGGAAGCGGTGGTCTAGGTCATTGATCTGACAGGCTTCTGAAACCGGTGATCGGACAGCCGGCAGCGTCGCGCAGTGGTCTAGGTCATTGATCTGACAGGCTTCTGAAACGTGTACTTGCTCATATAAGCAGGGACAGCCGTGGTCTAGGTCATTGATCTGACAGGCTTCTGAAACTTGCCACGTCCACCACTCTGGGTGGTGTGAGTGGTCTAGGTCATTGATCTGACAGGCTTCTGAAACTCCTTCGCCATCGACTCCTCAAGCTGCGACGTGGTCTAGGTCATTGATCTGACAGGCTTCTGAAACGCGCTGGAACTCCTTCGCCTCCGGCTTCCGGTGGTCTAGGTCATTGATCTGACAGGCTTCTGAAACTGAGCAACACTATTAACGTGGAGACGCTTCGTGGTCTAGGTCATTGATCTGACAGGCTTCTGAAACCACTCCGAACTGCGCGTAGTCGGTGGTGTCGTGGTCTAGGTCATTGATCTGACAGGCTTCTGAAACACAATCTACGCTTCCTAAGCAATGAAGTGAGTGGTCTAGGTCATTGATCTGACAGGCTTCTGAAACATGTCGGCTATGCCGCGATATAACGCAATGGTGGTCTAGGTCATTGATCTGACAGGCTTCTGAAACCGCCTCACGGTCGTCGGAATCCGCATCACGGGTGGTCTAGGTCATTGATCTGACAGGCTTCTGAAACCCAAAGGCGGAGCGGGTTCGCTCGCGAACAGTGGTCTAGGTCATTGATCTGACAGGCTTCTGAAACTGCCTGGGACATACTGGTTCCACGTCCGGCGGTGGTCTAGGTCATTGATCTGACAGGCTTCTGAAACCGATAGCCTTGGAGCTTCCTGAACAGTTCATGAGAACTGAACATAATCTCCATCAACATAATGGCTTCTTCCTTCTGTCAGGGTAACCCTTTTGTTGCAGCATTCCAGGTCAAGAAGCTGCATACCATTTTTTAATAGGTCTCTATGTAAATAAATCAATTGGTCGTTATTACAATATTGAGTTGTATGAAGCGTCACAAGCATCCTGTTCTCAGCAAGAGCACCGGCAGTATCAACCACCATCTGAATTTTATCAAATAGGGAACCCACAGAGCTCACATCAACACGTAATTTTGCCATTGAAATCGCAGTTTTCAAATCCAGCGAAGAAGAAATTTCCAGAGGCAAATCATCATCCCATATTTCATCTTGAATAAGCGTTTTTAACTCTGCCTGCAACTCAAGCACTCTAGTTAATTTATCAACATCAAATTCATCTATTATTTTCTTAATTGCCGCTTTTTGGAATAGTGCATTGTAGTCAACAATATCAGCGCAATCCCCAACATATAATATTGATTTTGTTAAGACCGCGGTCTTACTCCCATCTCCCAGAACCACGTCATCACCAAACCCCTGTAGGCCCTCCACAAATTTAAACAAAAGTTCTGGCGACGATAATCCCAATACATTCAGCCCTAATTCAAGAGGCATCACATCGAGCGGATACATGACAATGCTATCAATCATATAATCACTGTCCGTTCATCCGAATTTCTTACATCCTCAATTCGATTTCCTAAAAGAAATTTGATTGAAGCATATTGCTTTTCCGTAATAATCAGTGACTGCACCAAACCTTCTTCAGGAACAAAACTCGCCACACGGCCTTCAAGAAAACCAGCCGATTCACGAGTGGTAGCGATTCTAGAATATACTGATTCTTGAACCATAATGAAACCTTCTCGCAACAGATTCTTTCGAAAAGTTGCGCATGCCTTACGCTCTGCTACTGTTTTCACAGGCAAATCAAAGAATATCAAAACCCTCATAACCCTATACCTCATCAATAAACCCCAATTCTGGCAATCTGTCATCTCCTGATAGGTAATGGAATGCATCGCGAACAAAAATATTGATCAATTGCGTCAAACTAGTTCCAAATTCAGGCAAATCAGTGCGCAACAGCCGTATAAGCTCATTCTTCACTTCTGAGTTCAGAGTTTGTTCCCTTAGCTCAAACACTTTTGCATCAACAAATGGCCGAAAAGGCTCCATAAGGTCACAAGCAAGATTAAAAGGATTCTTCTCGCTATCATGATGGATGCCAAATTCAGTTAAATAGCCAAATTCTGCTATCTTTCGAGCGACTTCAGACATCACTAACGAATAGCCGTAATTTAACAATCCATTCGTTTCATTACTATCATCTGAGCGAACAAATTCATAGGTAAACAGTCTTGGAAAATACATATGAGCCGCGACCGCTTCACGGTTATCCGAATCTCCCGGCTGAACAGACGTGATTAATGTTTTCATCTTTTCTATATCAGGGAAAGCGCACTTTTCCTTTAATACGAAAATCTGATGAGCTATCTTTTCTTGCACGATTCGTTGCCATAATATGTTCTTTCGTTCTTCCGCCCAACCCATTTGTTGCACAATGCATACTCGTCTAGAGGATTCAGTTTCGTATGGGTTTGTTTCACCAATTGGGAGATGTTTATCATTGCAAAACACCACTTTGATATCCCGCTCAAGAAGAGATGCCATAGCGCTTGTGGTGATTACAGCTTGCGTTGTAGCAAACAGCACCATTCCAATATCATCGATTGGAATCTGAACAGTATCATCATCCGTTTGCACAACAAGCAAGTTCATCTTCATCGAAACTTTGCAATGTTGCGTCACTACAATATTCCGCCACGCCATACTCACTCCATCGTGGTTGTGGTATTCTGTTAAAGGATTGTTTGGTCGCAATCCGATTGTCTAGGTCGTTGACCTGACAGGCATATATTGAAATAAAGCAAGGTTTTTATAACCGAGCTTCAGAAGGATTAATGCCTTGCCTTATGGCTTTGGGCTTCCGGCAATGCCGGAAGCCCTTTTCATTTATTCAGCCTTTTTCAGTTCTGCAATAGTAATTTTCGTTTCAAATAGTCCAGACGGAGATTGAAAAACAAATTCGTCATCATCGGAGAAAGATACACTTCTAACACGTTTCCACTCGCTGGGGAGGCCAACCAACGAAAGGTTTGCACGACCAGGATCAGCATGAAGCGCGACAACAATCATCCCTAAAACATCCAACTGCTTGTCCAAATCAAGCTTCTCAAATTTAGTCCGCGCCTTAGCTAGCGTACTTTCTTCAACCCTGTGAAGCGGATAATGTTTATTTACCGCGTCGAATAATGCATCCCAAATTTGCATTATGTCTATTGAGCTTTTAGAAGTCCCACACTTCAGATAATCATCCAAGGCATTATATACATCACAATCCAGCCACAACTGTCGAGCATTATTCAATTCAGTAGCAGACTTTATTGTCATGCATGCCCCTTTATAGTGAATAAGCTGCATTGACGGAATATGTCGAAGCAAAATTTTCGCTTTTGCATATTCAGGCTTTTTTGCCACCAGTACTTTCTTCAATGCTTCATCCGAAGGGCAATCTCCCAACATCGAGTACTCCTGCATCGTGATGTTCACAAGACGTACTTTTCCCTTTAATTCGACAAGAATCGAATAAACCACCTTTGCGCTGGAGAAACCACCATACAAAGACGTATCGGCTTTATTTTTATCGAAAGCAATACCGTCATGCCCTTCTTTAACCGCAGCTCCATATCGCGTTTCGTTATATAGAGCGCCAAAACTATCCCCCACCTTCTGAGTGACAAGCATCTTACGATAATTCATCACTCTTCGGAGATAATCTTTATCAGCCTCACTCCACGCAATCTCATCAGTCTTAGGATTGATACGTTTATTTTCATCCGCCGAAGCCATAGAGCCGACAATAAAACCGAAGGCTTTACCGTGTTTACGGTCCCCCGCCTTCAATTTCTCACGATATCCTCTCAGGTAGTCCTGAAGATAGATATTATATGCATTCGCCGCTCCATCAGAAACTGCACCATTATCAAAGAAACCTCTGTTAACAGCAAACTGCCCAGCTACACCAAGACATAATGCATCCTGAGCATGGTGATAATCATTAATATCACGATTCTTATGTTCAAACCCGAGATATTGGCGCATCTCCTTGGTCAATTCGGAATTAAGTCCAATCACAGCAGAGCTATTTCCATACCTCCGCCGCATCAAAGTCGCCACATTCTTCATAATCTGACGAGTCTCTACCAGCGATCGCTCGACAAAACGCTCTTTCTCATGTCTACCGAAATCATTTTGTCGTACCAAACGTTCAAATTTAGTCTGGGAAATCAACCTATTATCCAACAGTTCTTGCCAAAAGCCTCTTCTTGCTTCTACTAGTTCCGGCAAATATGCAAAAGAGTCTGTTTTACGCGCATTGGCCGCACGGGACACAAGTACTCGATTGTCCAGGGAATCATTCTGCGTTACAGCTTGGGGAATAATATGATCGATATCGTAATCAGACGATAGCCTGTCGATATCCAGCTCTTCGCCCGTATACATATCCTTACCAAGCTGTGTGTAGTACAAGAACCACCGATCATCCTGAAGTCCTTTATCGTCGCTTGCCTCCAAGCGATCATAAATGTCACTGAATTCCTTTCTCAATCCAGCATTCTTGTACAACTCCAGCAAGCGATTCTTTCGAGAAGTGGTTCGCACGCTTGCCTGAATATCTCCGGCCAATTCTAGGAATATTCTCGATGGCTTCTTTCCAACGGCCTTAGAGATATCATCAATGAGTCGAACGGATTGGATGATTCCTCGTTTCACTTTCGGAGATACGTGAAGCTCGTCAACCATTGACTCCAACGATTGCTTTTTATCCGCTCCAAGATTCTGCTCATCAATCCATTCAGGAAAACCATAATTTTTATCAGTAATAATTTCCATAAAATTACGATCTTCAAAACGCATAATCTCAATGATGCTATGCTTCTGAGGGGCAAAATCATCACCAATCTTGCATTCGCCGACCTTGGTCGTAAGCAACTTCCTTGAAAGCTTGCCCCATCCCGTGTAGTGAGTCCTTGCCAACAATTCGCAATCACTATCGGACAGTCCATCAAGCATGCGCAACTGATGCAGTAAAGTCTCTTTATCCTCAAACACAGTCTGGAGCTCGATTATCTGCTCCATAAGCTCTGAATCTTTATTCACCCGTTCTGCGCCGAAAATACGGCACAGTTTTCCATATGATGACATAGAGCTCATAAACTTTGACTCGCTCGCCAAACCAGACAGCTCATAGGTACGGCCATACTCTTTGCGGAGCAGATTTTCCGCAGCCTTTTTGGTGACTACACCGCCTTTCATAAACAAGTTACGAATCAGCAGCGTCTTTTCTTCTCGACCAAGTCGTTGACGACGACGGTTTTCCCATCGGTTGCCCGAACGAACCGATAAACGGACATTATTTAGTTCGTTAAGAACTTCATACTCCTGATACAACATGGAGTTCTTCGGCAAGGTCGCCTCACCTAGCAGATAGCTATCTGTATCCACGAGCCGTTCAATGAAACGCCTACCCGACTCATCCTTGTCAACCATCTTATCGAAATTCCAAGGAGTGATTTCTCCAGATTTTTTACGCTTCATCCAATGGTTTTCGCCATTATCTGAAGGCTGCATTCCTTCCCGTTCTACCAATGGACCCACAAAATAAGGCACACGGAAAGTCAGCAAGCCTTCTATTTTATTGACTTGTTCACCGTTCTTTTCAAACGTATCCAAAAGGAACGGATAATATTTTCCTTGCTTTTCAAGAATTCTCCTAAGCTCATTTCGATGAAGCTGATACGGAATCACACCATTATCAGAGTCTCTTTGAACTGGGAAAAGCCGATCTTCATCAATTGCGTGCTTTAAATCCAATTTTTTGGATTCAGACAAATTAGAAGCCTCAATTAACTTCGAAAAATATTTATTTGCGTTCTGTCTTGTTTTTTCATACGTAGAAGTACCCCTGATGCTCCGACGTCGACCGTCAACCATTGTCCAGCCAACCAACTCACCATAATGCTTGTTGATTTCATCGGCATTGTCTTCCGTACGGAGCTCTTTTTTAATAAGATCCCAATTTCTTTGGTGTCGTGTGTAACTCGCACACATCGATTCAGAAACACTTTTTGCGTTACCAAGCAGTTGTTTCAGAGTGATAGCGCTATATTGTTTCTGCATTTTATCGAGTAACTCGCATTGTTCATCATCAAGCAAGCCCGAATCTACGACCTGAGCACGAACTTCCTCGTAATCAGATTTATTGAAATAAATACCAAGCGCTTTCTTTTCATCGCTGGTACGTTCTTCAGATGGGAAAATCTTCGCTAAATCAAGTTTATTTCCCTCTAGACCAGCAAAAATAGCCTTAATGACATTGATTTGTTCTTTTGGCAGTTCACACGACTCACAAATAACAGCAAGCGCATTTTCAACACGCATACTGCGAGAACCCTTTGTCGTGCACAACGTATCAGCAAGACGCTTTTTGTCGATTCCTGCCGTCCATGATCCATCCAGCTGCTCATCAAATACACACAGAATGATTTCACCGATAAGATTTAAAAGATTCTTTGAGTCGAATACACTCGAAGAATCCAAATCACCTTCAACAAGGAAATTACCTCGGTACTTCAACAGGTGATGGACAGCGAAATACACTTCTCGAATATCATGTTGCTTGTCATCTTCCATCAAAGTTTTGCGCAGATGATAAATTGTCGGATATTGTTTATAGAAACGTTTATCCTGATTCTTCGAATCGAATAAGACACCGCCATACCAATAATCCGCATTGTTCTCATCAGCAGGATGAACCCAGGAGTACTTCCTCCGCGCAAGGAATGACGGATCCACCTCTGCCAAGGGAGCATCAAAAATAGCATCAAGCATATGCAAACGCCAACGTCTACGAGAGTAGCGCCTACGAGTAGTACGAGCCATACGACGAGCTTCAGCAGTCTGCGCAGGCTCGAATAGCCTTACACCAATTAACTCACGCCCTTTAGCTCTCATCAACCGATAATCAGGAGTAAACGCGGCCCATCCAACGGAAGCATTACCGATATCCAAAGAAATTGCATAATTCGGAGCTATTTTTTTGCGGCTCATAAGACCCCCGTTGGCTTAAAAACAATTAGCTATAGATTACACCTGATAACCCCTTTATCCGCATGGGACACGCTCGGCAATAACCCAAAATCTTTTTTTAAATTCAGACTAACCAAGATGAAAAAGCCGGGAACGGATGCGACGTTTGAATTACGACGAACCCAACTCCCGGCATCGCGACTGCTTCTCAAAGATGTGTGCTTGACTCACATGGATGGTACTGAGAACCATTCGCTTGCGATCTGCTTCCGCGCACGTGCCAGCGCGACGTAAATATGGCGCAGGCACGCGGCAGATACAAATCAAGTCTGTATTAATTTTCCAGCCGGCGCAAAACCAGCCGAAAAGCCACAGGCTACTCTAGTCGTACGGTCGAACAAACAGAAAAACGTCAACCCGTCTGTCCAAAACGACGCAAAACGGGTGTCCATCGTCGGTTTGAGTAGACAATTACGATTCCATCTGTCGAAAGCGACGCGAATGTGGCACCTTCCGTCGGAATGAGCCGGCAATCGCAAAAGCTTCTGCACAAAAATACAAAAGTAAAAATGTCGTTTGCGTGGGAAAGGTTACGGATCACCCACGCGGACGACATTTTGAGCTTAGAACGGGACGCGATTAGAGCAGAATGAATTGCGCTCAAACAGGCAGCGAAATTGCGCAAGGAATATAGCAAAATCGACCATACCGCAAATACGAAAGGGGCCCTGCTGCATAAGCAACAGGGCCCCTCACATCAATTGCCGAAATCAGTCCAGCCGAATCAGCTCACTCGAAGAATCAGGCCTTGGCAACCTCGACGGCGAGCTCGGAGCCTTCGGCGCCGGCAACAACGTCAAGCGAGTCGGCGAGCGTGTCGGCGGACACGAGATCACGGAACTGCTCGACCTTCGCCACGTCGCCGGCCGGAACGGTCAGCTTCAGCGCGATATGGTCGGAAACCTCGAGACCGGCGGCCTTACGGGCGTCCTGCACGGAGCGGATCACGTCGCGGGCGTAGCCTTCGGCAACCAGATCGTCGTTCAGCTCGGTGTCGAGGATCACGAAGCCGCCGGTCGGCAGGGCCGCGGACACGGAGTTGGCGGCCTCTTCGGCGTTCTGCTCCTCCACGCTGTTGATCAGCTCGTACTCGCCCTCTTCCAGCGTGATGTCGCCGTTCGGGGTCTCGCACACCGGAGCGCCGGAAGCGTCCACATGCCAAGCGCCGGACTTGGAGGCCTTGATGGCGAACTGGACGTCCTTGCGCAGGCGCTTGCCGGCGACGCGGGCGTTCACGCGCAGCTCGTGGATGATCTTCAGACCCTGGGATTCGGCGTCCTCAAGCGTGCACAGCTCCACGTCCTTGACGTTGAGCTCGGACTTCAGAATCTCGTCGTACGCGGCGACCGCTGCGGTGTTCTCCACCACCACGGTGAGCTTGGACAGCGGCTGGCGCACGCGGATCTGCTTCGCCTTGCGCATGGACAGGGTGCTGGAGACCACTTCGCGCACCTTCTCCATCGCATCGACCAGAGCCGGATCGTCGACGAGCACGCGGCCAAGTTCGGTGGCTTCGCCGGTCTTCTCGTCGGCCAGGAACGGCCAATCCGCCAGATGCACGGATTCGCCTCCGGTCAGGCCGCGCCACACGGATTCGGCTTCCATCGGGGCAAGCGGCGCAAGGACGCGCATGAACACCTCAAGCACGGTGTACAAGGTGTTGAACGCGTTCTCGTCTTCCTTCCAGAAGCGGTCGCGGTTGTTGCGGATGTACCAGTTAGTGAGCATGTCGATGAAGTCGGACACGGCGTCGCACGCATCGGAGATCAGGAACTGGTCCAGCGAGGACTGGGTCTTTTCGACCAGTCGGCGGGTACGAGCCAACAGGTAACGGTCCATTTCCGGCAGCGATGCAACTTCGTCGGCACGCAGCTGGCGGGCGTCGTAGCCGGCGCCGTTCTTCGCCGCGTTCGCATACAGCGTGAAGAAGTAGTAGGAGCTCCACACCGGCAGCATGACCTGGCGGACGGTGTCGCGGATGCCATCGGCGGTGACGATCAGGTTGCCGCCACGCAGGATCGGCGAGCTCATCAGGAACCAACGCATGGCGTCGGAGCCGAAGTCGTTGAACACGCCGTTCACGTCCGGGTAGTTGCGCAGGTGCTTCGACATCTTCTGTCCGTCGGAGCCGAGCACGATACCGTGGCAGATCACGTTCTTGAACGCCGGCCTGTCGAACAGGGCGGTCGCCATGACGTGCTGCACGTAGAACCAGCCACGGGTCTGGCCGATGTATTCCACGATGTAGTCGCACGGGAAGTGCTGTTCGAAGGTTTCCTTGTTCTCGAACGGGTAATGGTACTGGGCGAAGCTCATCGAACCGGATTCGAACCAGCAGTCCATCACGTCGCTGATGCGGTGCATGTGGCTCTTGCCGGTCGGGTCGTCCGGGTTGACGCGGGTCAGCTCGTCGATGTACGGACGGTGCATGTTGATATTGCCGTCCTTGTCGCGCGGGTAATCGCCGAAATCGGCCTTCAGCTCGTCAAGCGAGCCGTACACGTCCACGCGCGGGTACTTCGGATCGTCGGAGACCCACACCGGAATCGGGGAACCCCAGAAACGGTTGCGGGAGATCGACCAATCGCGTGCGTTCGCCAGCCACTTGCCGAACTGGCCGTCCTTCACGTTGTTCGGAATCCAGTTGATCTGCTGGTTGAGTTCGAGCAGGCGGTCCTTGATCTTGGTGACGGCCACGAACCAGGAGCTCACCGGCTTGTAGATCAGCGGGGTGGCGCAACGCCAGCAGTGCGGGTAGGAGTGCACGTAGCTCTTCTCCTGGAAGAGGATGGCGCGCTGCTCCTCAGGAATGCGGGCCAGCGGGCCGTCGCCGGCGCGCAGGTTGCGCAGGATCGGCTTGTTGGCGTCGAACACGTACAGGCCTTCGTAATCCGGGCACAGCGACGTGAACTTGCAGCCCGCGTCGAGCACGTCGATGCTCCTGATGCCCTTGGCGTTGAGCGTGTTCATATCGTCTTCGCCGTACGGTGCCTGGTGCACGAGGCCGGTACCTTCAACGGTGTCGACGTAGTCGGCGGTGAAGATCTGGTAGCCTTCCGGCCCCGGCACCTTGCCTTCGACGGCGTTCTCGTCGCCCGCGAAGTACGGGAAGACCGGGTAGTAGCGCCAGCCTTCCATTTCGGCGCCCTTGAGCTCGCGCACGATCTCGTAGTTCTCGCCGAGTTCCTTCTCGTAGGAGCCGAGCAGCGGCTTGCCGAGGTAGAACTTCTTGCCGGCGAACTTGCCTTCGGTCGGGCGCACCTCGACGTAGTCGATGTCGGCGCCGACCACGATGGCGAAGTTGGTCGGAACGGTCCACGGGGTGGTGGTCCAGAACACGGCGTAGGCGTCTTCCTCGTCGCGCAGCTTCACGGCCACGGACACGGTGGTGTCCTGACGGTCCTGGTACACGTCGGCGTCCATGCGCAGCTCGTGCGCGGACAGCGGCGTCTGGTCCTTCGGGCAGTACGGCAGCACGCGGTAGCCCTGGTATGCCAGGCCCTTGTCGTACAGCTGCTTGAACGCCCACATCACGGACTCCATGTACGTGATGTTCAGGGTCTTGTAGCCGTGCTCGAAATCGACCCAGCGGGCCTGACGGTGCACGTAGTCCTTCCACTCGTTCGTGTACTTGAGCACGGACGCGCGGCAGGCGTCGTTGAACTTGTCGATGCCCAGTTCCTTGATCTGGTCGACGGAGTCGATGCCCAGTTCCTTCTGGGCCTCAAGCTCGGCCGGCAGACCGTGCGTGTCCCAGCCGAACACGCGGTTGACGCGGTGGCCCTTCATGGTCTGGTAACGCGGGATGACGTCCTTCGCGTAACCGGTCAGCAGGTGGCCGTAGTGCGGCAGGCCGTTGGCGAACGGCGGGCCGTCGAAGAAGACGAATTCGTTCTGGCTGTGGTCGCCGGAAGGACGGCGTTCGATGGACTTCTGGAAGGTGTCGTCCTTATCCCAGTAGTCGAGCACGGACTCCTCCAGCTTGGGGAAGCTGGGGTTCGGCGCGACGTTGGCGCTCTGCTCGCCGGCAGCAGCCTTCGGATACACATGATTGGTGGATTCGCTCACCGTATGCTCCTCGTTTGGCGGTTTCATTACTTACCTTACGAGGACGATGGCTTCCGTGCGATCGCGCACGTCCGGCACCGCGGTACCACCTCGCTTGCCGCACTTCCCTGTTGTTCCCACGCAGGTTGTCCGCCTGCGCAGGTCTCGTACGACCGCTTGACATTCGGCTGTTCGGGCCGACCCCGCCGGTTCTACTAAGCCTCGCCAGAAAGCGTCGGCCGTTCTTCCGGAAACTCCCCGCTGATGACGGATCATCGCTTTTCGTTTCAAATCGTCAGCCTAGCACGCCGTACGAACGTAGAAACGCGAAAAGCCGCACGGTGTCCACCATGCGGCTTTCGTAATCGCAAAACAATCGAAATACAATCGGCAGGCCGACCACGAATCGACCGAAGACGATCGCGCTCGGCGGCGAATCAGCCTTCGTTCAGCTGAGCCTCGAGCTGCCTGACGATACCGTCGTGCATCTTCTCGGTGATCTTCACCTTGAGCAGGAACACGACCGCGCTCAGGATGATGACCGCGAGCGGCACATAGAAGGCGCAGATCTCGAAGATCCGGATGTTCGCGGCGGTCATGTCGGCTGCGGTGGCGTTGCCGATCATGCCGGCGGCGATGGCCACGGCTCCGACGATGCCGTTCGAGCACGCGCCCGCGATCTTGTCGAGCATCGGACGGACGGACAGGGTGACGGCCTCGTTGCGCTTGCCGTTCTTCAGCTGGCCGTACTCGATGGAATCGGTCAGGGAAAGGATGGCCGTCATCTGGATAAAGGTCTGCGGCAGATAGAAGAAGACAAGACCGACGGTGACGACCGGCAGGCTGGGGGGGGTGATGATGAACAGCAGATAGCCGATGACCATAAGCACCATGCCGCCGAGGTACAGGTAGCGGCGCGGAATGCGCTTGTTCAGAATCGGGTACAGCGGAGCCATAACGATGCCCGCGACGACGGAGACGACGCCGACGATGGAATAGGCTGCAGAGTTGTTCAGAATGAACTTGAACAGATACATGAGCACGCCGGTGGTGGCCACGTTGGCGATGGCGTACAGCAGGTAGGACAGGGCCACCCACAACAGCTGGTCGTTCTGTGCGAGAGCCTTGAACGCGGCGAGCGGGCCGCCGTTGTCCTCGGCCTTGGTGCGCAGGGTGCTGGAGCTTTCCTTGGTGCCGAACGCGACGGAGCACACGGTGAGGACGCCGAGAATAGCCACGATGATGGCGAAGCAGGTCCAGCCGCTCTGGCTCTCCTGATGCTTGCCGGTGAAGATGTAGCTGAAGTAAGTGACGATCGGAATGACCACGATGGTCAGGCCGTTGTAGCCGATGGAGCCGCCGAAGGAACCGAGGGCGGTGTAGGTGGAGCGCTCATGGGAGTCGGAGGACAGCGCCGGAATCATGCCCCAATAGGAGATGTCGCGCAGGGAGTAGAACACGTCGAGCACGATGAAGGTGATGACGAACAGCACGATGAACAGCGTGGTGTTGACGTTCACCAAGCCGAACAGGCCGGTGTAGACCAGCACGAGTAGAACGGCGGAAACGGTGCCGCCGATGAGCTGCCACGGCTTGAAGCGCCCCCATTTGGTATTGGTGTTGTCGACGATGTTGCCCAGCAGCGGATCGATGAAGATCTCCGCGATGCGGATGACAACCACAAGGCCGGTGATGACGCCGATGAGCTTGGTGGCGAGCGCCTTGTCGACCCCGGAGAACAGCGAGCTGGTGACGTAGACGATGAAGTAGGTGCTCAGCGCGTTGTAGAAGGCGGATTGGCCGACGTTGCCGAATGAATAGGCCACGCGGGACAGCAGACTGCCTTTCCTGGTTGGCTTCGCAGACTGCTGCGTCTCCTTCGGTGCGGCTGCGACATTGGATTCTGCCATCGTACTTCTCCTTAGAAGTTGTGATTGAAGCTGTAATCGGAAATCATCATTTGATTTCGCATGAGTTAAGTATATCCCTTTACCCCTGTTTAGTAAAATTTAACATCTGCGTTGTGCACTATTGGGCGTGTCGCATTTTGTGCGATTCTGCACATATACATGTCATATTGTGTGCGATTCGCGGTATTTAGCCGACAGTAGACAAACAAAAGGCGATTGATGACGCAGCATCATCAATCGCCTTTCATATTTTTCCGCACATACGTACGCTAGGCAGCCCGTTTCGACCGGGCAGATCGCTTCGATCGGGTCTGCAATTTTGGCCGCGATTCACGTTTCGGCTGCGCCGGCATGAAACTATCTCGCACTTCCAGCGTCGTCGACAGGTACGCATGCTGCCGTACTGTGCGCTTGCTGGCAATCGCATCGGCCAAGGTGAGAATCGCAACGCGCGCAAGCTCGTTCTGGTCGATTGAGAACGTGCTCAACGGTGGCGACGTAAGCTGTGCGATCGCCTGGTTGTTGATGCTGATGACGCTGATGTCGCGGGGCACGATCACACCAACCGCGTTGAACGCCTGCAGCACGCCGACCGCGATGATGTCCGCCGAAACAATAACTGCGTCAGGCAGTGCGCCGTTGTGGTCACGGATAAACTGCTCCCCCAGCTTGCGACCATTTTCCACGGTGAACAAGCCGTCAGAATACACCAGTCCACGCAGGTCGAGACCATAACGGCCCATTTCACGCCGAAAATATGTGGCACGCCCCTCTTCGTCCACCTCATAAAAATTCGTCAGCCTCCCCTTGCCGCCGATGAATCCGACACGCTTCATGCCAGCCTTCGCACATGCTTCGACCGCGTCATGCATGGTCTGCTGTAGGTCGGGCTGCACGGAATCAAACAGGTTCGGTGCGGGATTCACATCGATGAACACACCGTATGGCATGACCTCATGCAACTTCTCAAGGTCGCTTTCGGCTATGACATTGGCGCCGATAGCCATGAAACCATCGAATTTCCCCTTCTGATTCAACATCTCGTCAAGACTGTGGAAAACAGTGAGCTCCATACGCTGCTGTTTGGCGTTATGTTCCAGCGCCGAACGCAAATCGGCAAAATACGAATCACGCAGCGTTTCGTCGGACTCCTCGTTGTCCAACAAGGCTACTTCGTGCGGAATGACGATACGCTTGGCCTGGGCGCTGTATCCCAAATCCTCGCTGGCGCGGATGATCGCGCGACGCGTCTCCTCACGCACGGACAGCGTCGGATCGCCATTCAACAGACGCGACACCGTGGCCTGCGAGAATCCCGTACGTTTCGCAATCTCCTTGATGGTCGCCATCGCTCCCTCGCCCTCCCATGGATGCCTCATCAGATTTTAGTAAAAGCATTACTAAATCCATCATACTACATTACCGAACGTATTCTTATAGCCATGACACAGCCAGAGCAATCACGGAAACCGCGAATCGCGCATCAGTCCACGGAACGGATGAACGAACTGCGTGCACAACAAAAATCCTTTGCCCTGCAGAACATGCGGAGCAAAGGACTCGGCAACGCCGGTCTGCCTTTCAAAGCGACCGGTCATAAAGGTGGCATCAGTCGGCAGGGTTCCAAACGCGGCTGACACCGTGGAGAAACGCGGTCACCGTCAGCCCCACGGGCCTGCGGCTGGAAGCGCCCGCCCTTCTGCGTGGCCGACTTGCCATGTGAGCCACCCCTCGATGACGCCACGCTCCGCATCGGTTCTACCGGACGCGTATACATCAGGCCTCTCCCCGGTGATGCTGCGGATGGAACCATACACATATCCACATTTTTCACGGAGACGGTTGCGGGGCTGCCGGCTTTCCATATACCGTCAGCGCATGGAAAGCTTTGGACACAATACATTTTTCACATTAGAGCAGGCACGGGAGGAGGCGGCGAGACGGCATCTTGAATGCAGGCAGGTGTTGTCGCGGATAAGGTCACGCTCCTCGCTTCCACTCTATGTAAGCCACGGCACAGCGCTGGAGCTGCATGGCATGATTGCCACCATGAATTATTTACCCGGATATGGTTCGGAGCTCGTTCACGTTTCAGTGTGCCGGCAACGTGACCTGCGGAAAATCCAGGGGATGAAATTCCATTACGCAAGGCATGGCGTAGACGTGGTGCACGCCGACGAATTGGTGTCAAGCGTCTCCGCGATGCAGGCGGTCTGCCAGATTGCGCCCTATGTCGACGAACGGAGTCTGGTGATCGCCATGGATTGGCTCACTTGCGCCAATCCCGATTTACGCGTCTGCACTCACGATGAGCTCTCCGACTACATCCGGAGTGCGCCGCGATTCATTGGGAGCGCCAAATGCAGAAAGGCCTTGCGCCTGTCCAAACCAGGTACCGATTCCCCGCAGGAAACGGTGCTTCGTTTGGAGAGCGATGCCTACGGGCTGCCTGAGGCACATGTCAATTATGAGATCATTGACCACATACGCGGCTCGGGCACGATGAAGGTGGATATCGCCTACCCGGATGACCGCGTCTGTATAGAATACGACGGAAATTACCACTACACCCACGGCCGCTGGATGTATGACCTCGATAAGCGCAGCCGGCTGAGGGATCTTGGATTCACGCCTTTTGTCGCCACCCGCGAGCATTTGGCATCCAAACAGAAGCTGAACGAACTGTTCGGCATGGTCGCCCGAGCGATAGCCAGTCACCGTTACGGCTTGGACTAGTTCCGTAGGTGGTTTTTCGCTTCCGTAGGTGGTTGGTCAGAGTATCGGGGTTGGAGAAAGGCTTTATTCTGGCCGTTTTCATGCCGGGTATTCAGACCCAACCACCTACGGAACACCCAAACCGCCTACGGAACCGCATGAGTAGTCCCCGCAATGGATTTTTCGCCATTGATTCGGGGAATCCATGAAAAGCCACAGCGGGCGCACCCTGCGTAAAAGGTCATGCCCGCCG
>OGON01001200.1_pt1 | contig 18433 bp, 12 predicted proteins | sample 1552671 | NCBI WGS metagenome assembly OGON01 (sample SAMEA2580136, study PRJEB22360) | human gut metagenome | biome: human gut; feature: human-associated habitat; material: faeces | place: Denmark | collected 2008/2010 | reverse complement strand
CCGACAGTTCTGTAGCTTCACTGAAATATGCCATCAGTCAGAACTGCTATGCTTCCGAGACGGATATTGTTCTTACCGGAGACAAGGATATCTTGATCTGTCATCCTGACGGAAACGGACTGGTGAACGGCCTCGATCCCGCTACGCATACGGTGGCTGAAATCAGAGCTGCTGGAAATTTGTCTAATGGTGAGCCCATACCGACATTGACGGATTTCCTCAAAATCGTGATGGACAAGAAGCTGAACCCGAATGGCATGAAACTCTGGCTGGATGTGAAGCGCTTAGCGGATGCTGAGCGTTCCATCAATGCCTGTCTGAGAGCTTCTGTGATCATTTCAGGAGCCAATGCCCAGAACTATTGCGAGTTTCTGATACCTACCGGCGAGGATATATTTATGGCGGTACGCGACAGGGTAATCAATGATTACAAAATCAATATAGCCTGGATGACATGTACGAAACCTGCAAAATATGCGGATCCGAAAGATTATGGCAAGGTATGGGCTCAGCTGGCTTACCGCAAGATTCTCGGTGACAATCCTGAGAGTTCATATCGTCCGTTGGATTATTTCAATGCAGGTCTTCCTCTTAGTATCTACGGAGCAGATGACGACAAGACTATAGCTGATGTAATACCGTATTATCCTAAGCTCAAGGCGATTTTTACGAACTATCCTGCGAAACTGATATCCAAACTTAGAGAGCAGAAATACATTGACTGATAATTTCAAAACGGCTTCTAAAAAAAATCCCCTGCACCGGTTGTGGCGCAGGGGATGATTTTTTATCAGTTGCCGGCGAATGTCACTGTCGCAACGGAGCTTATAGTAATTGTTTTTGTGTCAGGGTCAGTTATATATACGAGAAATGTTGCTTCTTTGTCCATTTTCTTATAGTACTGGCCAGATACTGTTATCGTCAGAGTAGGAGACGATGTGCCGCTTATGATATATTTGCCTTTTTCATCATTCACGTTTACATCTTCTCCAAATCCGAAGTACGTGACACTTTGTATTCCGTTTTCCGGATTTGTAATTATCTGTGCTACGCACCAGGTATATGTCGCATTTTCCAAAACAGGATCCAGTTCTACTGACAAACTGAATGGAACACCATCTTTCGCGGAAACATTCTTTGGCTGAGTCTTGATTTTCGGGGCCTTTTCACAATAGTACATTCCCTGGACGCGGCTACTTTCGTTGCCCGGAGTCATTAGCCAACTGATACTTGTAGAGGTTATATTACTGTTGAAAATTTTTAAGACGCGATTCTCGCCAGGATTGTTCCAATAATGGAATTTTTGGGCGTCCAAATTGGTAGCCTCAGTGATGTCAACGCTCTTGAGTTTATTGTTGATAATATGCAATGTTTCAAGTTTGCTGCATCCTTTCAGATTGATTTCTGTGAGTTCATTGTCCGAGAGATACAAAATGGTGAGATTCGGGAAAATGCTGCCGTCGAATTTCTTCAATTTGTTTTCTTCCAACAAGATGGACTCCATGTTGTCATGCTTTCCAAATGTTATGTTTGCTATCTGATTGCTTTCCAAATTGAGATTTTTCAAGCTGACGCAGTTGCTCAAGTCAATTTGCGTCAGTTGACATTTATTGGCTATGAGATCTTGAAGTTTCGTGAGCTTGCTGACGTCCAATGTCTTCAGGTTCTTGCAGCCCGTAAGGTACAAGTATTCAAGATTTGTCAGAAATTCCAGTCCTTTACACGACTCAATCCGTTTTGCGTAATGAGCAGGAATCGAAAAATCTTTTATTTTCGTTACCTCCTCATACATAATCTTATCCGAATCCTTAATCAAATTCTTATACTCCAATGCAGCTGCCAATACTTCGTCGAAATGCCCGGTAATGTCTTGATTCACTGTTACATCGCAGCTTCCTGTCACAAATCCGTCTGGAATAGAGGCTGAAATTGTCGCGCTTCCGTATTTCTTGGCCGTTACCACGCCGTTTTCATCTACGCTTGCAACTTCTTCATTGTCAGAATGCCACACTAGCGTGGACAGGATTTTTTCCTTCTTGGTAGCATTTTCAGGAAGCGCAGTGACGCTCAGCTGTTTAGTCTCTCCTGCATTGATCACAAAAGAAGCAGGCTCGATGGTGATGCTTATTATAGCTACCTCCTCTGCTTTTTCTTTCTTGCAGTTTACCAGCAGGGGGATTGTCAATGCTATGATAAGCATGGTGGATAAAACTCGTTTCATAGTGTCCTTGTTTTAAATTGTTATTTGATATTTATTTGGTCTAAGTTTAGATTTTGCCAAAGATACACACGAAGTGACGCGAAACAAATACGTAATTCTACGTATTTTCGCCATTATACAGCCGTTTTATGATGCGTACGTATATGTGAAATTTCGGCGTATTTTTACAAGTGTGGAATAAAAACTTGATTCTAATGAAAGATTTTCACGATTGGGGTGTATATTAGTAAAAGAAAAACAAATATAATCATGAATACTACTTTAATTATTGCTGTCGTTGCAGTGCTTGTGGTGGCTGTTGTCGTAATCGTCTTGAATAAGGCCAATGCTGTGGTCAAGGGCGAACTGTCGAAGAAGGAAAACGAAATCCGGGAACTGACCGGAAAACTTGCGGAGCGTGACGCCGACCTCATTCGCAAGGAGTCGGAAGTGCGTACTGCTGAGGCTCTTAGAGATAGTGAAAGGAAGCAGTACGAACTGGCTTTGCAGGAGGTGAAAAGTAGTCACGCGAAGTCATTGTCCGAACTGAAAGCCGGGCAGGAAAAGGCTATAGAGGCAGCCAAAACTGCATTGGCCCTCGAAAATGAAAAGATTCTCAAGGCCAGGGAAGAGACTCTCAAGAAAGAGGCGGCCGAGACTATGAGGAATATTACCGGAGGACTGGACCAGACTATAAAAGGGATGACCGAGGCGTTTGAGGCACAGAGAAAGACGCATACGGAGGAGAGTTCCGCCATCAAGACCCAGTTCAATGAGACTGTAAAACATCTTAAGGAGCAGACAGAGGCAATCGGCAACCAGGCCGAGGACCTGGCCAAGGCGCTTAAAGGACAGAACAAACTCCAGGGTAATTTCGGAGAAACGATTCTCGAGAATATTCTCAAGGAACAGGGCTTTCGTGAGGGAACTGATTATGAATCAGAGATTTGGCTGCGAGACAAGAACGGTGGGCTTATACGTAACGATGAGACAGGCAAGCGTATGCGTCCGGATTTCGTACTGCACCTCCCGGATGAGACTGATATTCTTCTGGATTCGAAAATGTCTCTGCAGGCGCTTACTGACTATCACAAAGCCGAAACGGACGAGGCACGAGAGGACGCTGCAGTCAGGAATCTTGAGTCAGTGAAGAATCATGTCAAGGAACTTATCAGCAAAGAGTATCAGAAATATGTGGTCGGCCGAAAGACATTGGACTTCGTGATTATGTTCATTCCTAATTACGGGGCATGGCAGCTGGCAAGGATGAAGGAACCCGCCATCTTCAACTGGGCGTTGGAGCACAATGTGCTGATTACCACCGAGGAAACGCTTGTCCCGTTCCTGCGCCTTATCCATGGGGCATGGCTGCAGAAAGCTCAGATGGATAATATCGAGGAAATCGTAAAGGCTGCTCAGGACATGGTGGAGCGGGTGGGCATTTTCTGCAGGTGCAATGCTGAGCTTGAAGGTAAACTTAAAGGCGTGCTCAAAGGATTCGAGGAGAATACCAAGCGTCTTGTGGACGGTAACCAGAGCATTGTGAAAGCGGCGGAGCGGGCTATCAGCCACGGCATCGCAGCCCCGACCGGCAAGAATGCATTGCCTCAGGTCAATCTCATTCCGCTCCCGGAATCCTCAATTCCTGAAGAATAGAGGAGCTGGGGAGAGTTCAGAAACAATAGTTGGTGCCGAGGGATATCCAGAACGGGTCGCCGATGCCTTTGTTGAAGTTGTGGGCAATCTCGGCGGAGGCGATGAAGTTCTGATTCCAGGCAAGTTTCAAACCGAATCCGCCGGTGCTGATAAACTGGCTGGCCATATTGCGGATATATTTCTGTGCGTTTTCCGGTTTGTGACCTGCTGCTACAGCCAACGCCTGGATATCCGGCAGTGCGCTCATCTCACGGACACGGTAAGGCTGCACGATCATTCCGCAGTCGAAGAACGGATTGGCGGCTATGTAGAAGTTCTGTTTCAGAAGTCTGAAATCCACAAACTTGATACGGAGTTCGAAGTTGCCCCAGAGGTAGCCGTCGCCGATCAGACGGTTGGCATGCGTGCCTCGGATCGTGTTTGAACTGCCGAGCCCTTCTGACATCATCTGCTTGAGGACCAGTGCAGAAATGTTCTGCTGCATGTAGAAAGGCGTTTCTCCGGCCAGGTTGCCCTGATATGCCAGGTGGTAGGCAAAAACGGGATCGCCGACTTTGAATCCGAACGGAATGCTTACATAATGGCGGAAATGTGCGTTCAATTTCAGATAATTGAATCCGTCTCCGAATACGTCCGGGGAGCCATTGACATATAATTCAGCCCATAAGCCCTTGTTCGGTGCTGTCTCGAAATCCCTGCTGTCATAAACCAGTCCGGCCTTGATTTCCAGTCTGCTGCCACCTTTTGCCTCGGACTCTTTGATTACGCCGAACTGCTTGTAGTGATGGTAGAGCGTGGAAGAAGCATCGTAACCGTATTTCTTCTCGTTGATGTCTTTCATCCGGAAATTCCAGTAGCTCAGACCGCCTGCCCACTGAAGATGTGCTGTTATATTGCCCTGAAAATCAGCAAGAACGCGTATGATGTCACGGTCAGTGTAGTAGTAAGAGACTTTTTTGAGCGGATCAACGCCCATAGTTCCGAAAAATGCCGCATCTGCTGCCGGAATCGTTTCGTCAGAAATCTGTGACGCGTATGACTTGTTTGAGATCAATGAATTGAAAACCGGAGTTGCAGCGCCGTTGAATCCCCAGAAACTGTACAACGGGTCATCTATAAAGGTGAAACTCACTGATGACCTGACTTTGGGAATCAGAACTCTGCTGTCGTACGAAAGGAACAGTCTCGTTCTGCCTTTCGTGAAATGAGAAGCCTCGTAACTTATTTTATCCCTGTAGTTAGGGTACGTGGAACCGTCCCCATAATTATAGAGGTCACCGAAAACGCCGTATTGGAAGCCCATGTCGGAAGAAAACGTGAGACATGGCAGGATGCCGAATCCCCATCCTGTCTTCTTCTCTGAAGGACTTTTTCCTGCTTTCTGGCTTTTCTCTGTTCTATTGACGTTGCCGGCATAAATATCCGAAGGCGCGCTGCCCATAATAACTGCTGTCAATGCAATCAATATCGCTTTTCTCATCACTTTTTGTGTCGTAATCGGCTGCAAAGATAAATCAAATCTTATGAAATTTGAGTTCGGCATCGAATTATTGGCGGATTTTATGTAAGTTTGCAAAATATTATTGATAAAATCTATGGCTCTGCTTATAGCTTACCTGCTCGGAACACTCGGAATTTCGTTCCTTTGCTCACTTCTGGAATCGGTGTTGATGTCAACTCCGCTATCGTTCATAACAATGAAAAAGGAGCAAGGCTACAAACCGGCTGAGAAGTTTTTCAAATTCAAATCGGACCCGGACAGGCCATTGGCTGCGATATTGTCATTGAACACGATAGCGAACACATTAGGCGCTGCGGCAGTGGGCCGTCAGGCGACGATTCTCTTCGGAAGCACCTGGTTCGGAATTATCTCAGCATTGACCACATTGCTCGTACTGGTGTTCTCGGAGATTGTGCCGAAGACAATCGGAACGACATATTGGAAGAATCTGATGGGCTTCGTGACATCGGTCATTTCTTTTCTGATGGTGCTGATGTGGCCGCTTGTGATTATGGTTCAGCTGATTACCAAGATGTTGAGCAAGAATGATGACGAGGCGACAGTCAGCAGGGATGAAGTGACTGCCATGGCCAACATAGGTGCGGAGGAAGGAGTAATAGATTCTGACGAGAACAAAGTCATACAGAATATCATGAAACTGGATAATGTCCAGGCCTGCGATGTGATGACTCCGAGAATCGTGGCGATGACCGCGCAGGAGAACATGACATTGAAGAACTTCTACAAGAACGAGACATATCTGCATTTCTCCAGGATCCCGGTTTATGCTGACTCACCGGAATACATTACCGGCTACATTCTCTTGAGCGATGCCCTCGAGGGACTTGCTGACGATGAGTTCGACAAGAGGCTGGTGGAGCTGAAGCGCCCGATTTCATTCTTCAAAGAGGAGGATTCCTGCGGCCATATCTGGGAGGAACTGCTCAAGAAGCACGAGCAGATGGCTCTCATCATTGACGAATACGGCTGTTTCCAGGGCATTATCACCCTTGAGGATATCATTGAGACCATCCTCGGTCTGGAAATCATAGATGAGAATGACCAGGCCACTGACATGCAGCAGTTTGCCCGCGAACGCTGGGAGCGTCGCCAAAAAAGATTCCGCCCTATCGTCCTTCCGAAAGAAGAAGATAGCGATAATGCTTAGGGCGGGTTGCCGAAACCATCGTCGAGATTGTCCCTCTGTTCCGGAATACTATTCGGATTTGTCTTTTGTTTTTCCTGTACAGATCAATAAGCTTGTTTCATCGAAATATCCGGGATGTGTCCGATCAAACTCTTTCATACATTCTATTCCTTTGCGGTACACCTCAGTATAGAAGGCTTTGCGTTCTTTTATGTCTGCAGTATGGCCTTTAGTTAACTCTGCCCATTCATGTTCGTCTACATTAATCACGTCGCTCACGTACTCCTGTTCGAATCCGTTTTCGAAGAGTGAAATGATTGTTTTTTTACGAATCTCATCTTCATCATAGCCGTAGATTCGTAATGCCTTCTGATAGGACTCACAAAAACCTTCAATGTGTCCTATAACGTAGTTGTTACATATGCTCGCGACAAAATCTTGCCTTTTGAATTTTTTTGCGGCTTCATAAAGCTGCATGTCAAGATCATCCATAATGCCTAATGTTTAGTAATCCTTAAAAAATCAACTTGGTAATGCTTTATTAACCACGATTATTAAAATGTCATTTTAAGTATTTGCGTAAAAGTATAAAATATCATTTAAAATAACAATGCATCTATCTTCGTGTCTTTCAACGTCTGTTTCAATTCCATTCCGACAGATCGCCACGAAGGCATCTTCGGCAGAAATCAGATAATTGCTGCGATGACGTGGAAAACGTCAGTTGAAAGGTCGGACTTGGATTTTCTGGTATCAATTCATATATTTGTCTTTTATGAGCGATAGAGAACACATAAATTCTTTCTCGGATTTTCTTTTCTGGGTTTTTGTGCGCTGACTTCCATCCCTAAAGAATCATTCAGATGTTACACTACGAAACCATCTACCCAAACACAATTGATCATATAAGATGCAAATTTCATCTTTCCGTATTTTGAAATTAATATATAATTGGTTAATTTTGAGAATATTAACTAATAATCAATTATATTATGCCAAAAGATCTGATGAAGTATGAATGCCTCAGATGCGGATGGATTTATGATCCGGCTGAGGGTGATCCCGATAGCGGGATAAAACCTGGTACACCTTTCAAAGATATCCCGAATTCGTGGAAATGCCCGGTATGCGGCGCATCGAAATCCGATTTCGCTCCATATCCGGAAGACTGATAACTTCAAGAAAGTCGATCGCCATGCGGTCGACTTTTTGCGGTATTTGATTATCTTTGCGTGATGTTCGTCATAACGTCATGCAGGACATCTTAATCAAATAAAACATATATCAAACCATAACCGGATGATACACAAAGGATTTTTCAGAAACGCTCTCGGAGCATTGACAGTTACATTGACATTGGGAATCTTTGCGGAAACAACAGCCTCTGCGGACGAGGGGATGTGGCTGCCCTCGCTGATTTCTGAGCGGATAGGGGATATGCAGAGCAAGGGATTCCGGCTCTCTGCTGAAGACATTTACAGCGTGAACCAGGCATCGCTGAAGGATGCGGTCGTGCTTTTCGGACGCGGATGTACAGGTGAAGTCGTCTCTGCGGAGGGACTGCTCTTGACCAATCATCATTGCGGATACAGCCAGATTCAGAAGCACAGCAGCGTGGAACATGATTATCTGCGGGACGGATTCTGGGCATTGACACGAAAAGAGGAACTTCCGAACAAAGGGCTGACTGTCAGCTTCCTGGAAAGAATGGAGGATGTTACTTCGCGAGTTTTGGAAGGGGTGACCCCTGCATTGACAGAAACCAAAAGGGATTCCATTGTCAAGGCCAATACTGTGCGGCTTGTTAAGGAGGCGACATCAGAGGGCAGGGGACTGCGTGCTACGGTCGAGTCGCTTTACTACGGAAACCAGTATTTCCTGTTCCTCTACCGCGAATACAGTGATGTGCGTCTGGTAGGTGCGCCGCCATCTTCTATCGGAAAGTTCGGCGGGGATACTGACAACTGGATGTGGCCGCGCCATACGGGCGATTTCTCCATTTTCCGCATCTATGCCGACAAGGACAATAATCCGGCTGAGTATTCTGAGGACAATGTCCCGTACACACCTAAGAAGTTTTTCAAGATTTCGCTCGGAGGTGTTCAGGAAGGCGATTTTACTTTCGTGTACGGCTTCCCGGGAAGGACTCAGGAATATATCATGTCTGAGGGAGTGAGATATGTGTCGGAGGTGTCTGACCCTGCAAAAATTGCATTGAGGACAATGCGGCTCGACATTCAGAGAAAGTATATGTCCCAGAGCCAGAAGGTCAGAATCCAGTACTCTTCGAAGAACGCCGGTGTGGCCAATGCCTGGAAAAAATGGCAGGGCGAAATGAAGGGAATCAACCGTCTGGGTACTGTAGAGGCAAAACGCGAGTATGAAAAGAGGTTTGCCGAGTGGGCGGCAGGGACTGAGTACAGCACCATACTTCCGCGTCTGGATTCATTGTACAGGGCATTGGAAACTTATACTTTCGCCAAAGAATATTATAGCGAGACGGCTGCGAGTGTGGAGCTTTGCCGTTTTGCGGCTTCTGTGGCCCAGGAGATTGCCCGAGGGGACAATGAAAGTGCAGCGTCCATGTCAGAGGCTTTCTTCAAGGACTACTGTCTTTCCATTGACAAAGAGTCTTTCGTGGCGACAATGAGCGCTTTCGTCAAAGATGTTCCTGCTGAGTTCCATCCGGAATATATGGAAGGTGAGTTGGCCCGTTACGGAAGTGTCGGCAAATGGGCAGATGCATTGTTCGGCGAATCTGTTTTCGCAGACGCTGAGAAGGTCGCAAAACTTGAGGCGGCAGATTCCTTGGCCATGCGTTCTGACCCGGCGGTGCGGTTCGCCAATGAATTCAGAAAATGGTATGGGAGTGACGTATATCCTTATGAGAGGCGTCTGAATCAGGAGATTACGCTGCTTTACAGGGATTACATGAGGGGGCAGATGGCGTTTGAGCCGGAAAAGTCCTTCTTCCCGGATGCAAATCTCACTCTCAGAGTGGCTTACGGAAGCATTGCCGGATACGCTCCTGCTGACGGAGTCTATTATGAGCCTGTTTCCACGCTCGAAGGCATAATGGAAAAGGACAATCCTGAGATTTTCGACTATAACATTCCACAGCGGCTGCGCGATATCTATGCCGCAAAGGACTATGGTCAATGGGCGATTACCATGGCCAATGGCAAGAAGACCGTACCTGTCTGCTTCATTGCCACCAACCACACATCAGGAGGCAATTCTGGAAGTCCTGTAATCAACAAGGACGGCAACCTGATCGGTCTGAATTTCGACCGCGTATGGGAAGGCACGATGAGCGACATCGTCTTCGACCCTGACTATTGCCGCAACATCTCGCTCGACATCCGTTATGTCCTGTTTACCATTGACAAGCTCGCCGGCGCAAGCCACCTGCTGAATGAAATGGTTTTCGTGAAGTAAGAAAGAATGGCATGGATTGCCGAGAAGTCCATTAGACCGAAAAATAATCACAATATTGCCGTGGGGACATCCCTGCGGCTTTTTTGAACCATGTCCCGAAGAAGACGAATGGGCCGCCGTCAGAGGCTTTCAAGTGCTTGCTTGAAGTCTTCTTTGTCTGCAGTGAATACGTGATTCAAGATGCCTATAGAAACGATTTTGGTCTTTCCGGCGTACGTGATGGTCCCCACGCTGCAGACAAAGTGATTTTCTACTTTCAGCGTGTTGTCGAGTACAATTCCAGCGATGCCGGTTCCCAACATTGACCCGAATGCCACAAATCCGGCGTCGGTCTCGCTTTCGCCTTCGGCCAGTTCTTCTGTCAATACCGTGTTTACGAGGTCCTTCAATGCTTCGCTGTGAGCCGCCTTGTCTGGGCAGGTGACCACGCATACGCCAGCGACTGCAACCAGTATCAAAATGAACAGCAATAATTTCTTCATACTTTAATTTTTGCTGCAAGATAGACTTTTTTCTCGAAATAAGAAAGATGACGAACTATCCAAAATCCTGAACTTGAGTGTCACAGTATTTTGATTGCAATATGGGCACAGGCTTCGGCATCGGCCAGGGCATGATGGTGACGAGTCAGGTCATAACCACAGGCTGCGGCAACCGTCTGCAGCTGATGGTTCGGCAAACCGCAGCCGAAATGTTTGCGTGAGGCAGAAAGGGTATCATGGAACTCATATTCAGGATAATCCATCCGATACACCCTGAATGCCGCTTTCAGACATCCTTCATCGAACCGGCTGTTGTGCGCCACAAGCGGAAGGCCATCAATCTTCGGAGCTATCTTTTCCCAGACATACGGAAAAACCGGAGCATCTTCAGTGTCTTCTTCAGTCAGCCCATGGACTTGCTGGCAGAACCACTTATAGTATTCCGGCTCCGGATGTATCAAGCTATAGAAAGAGTCCACGACCTGACCGTCACGGACGATCACCACTCCGACGCTGCACACGCTGGACGGGCACTCATTGGCTGTCTCGAAATCAATTGCTGCAAAATCTGTCATACTCTACATATCTTTGTCAATGCAAATGTATGAAGATTCGATGAAAAAAACTGGCAGTCATCTTAATCGAACCAATCACCTCTTGGCGCATACGATGATGCCGGTCACATTGCCATACATGTCTTCATTGTGCAAACCGTCTTCGGAAGTGTTCATGAATATTTCTTTCGTCTCTCCTGCATAGCGGGAACGGACGCGCCAGATTATCGGGTAGCCGCCTTTGTCGCCGGCAGCGAAAACTTCGTCTTTTCCTCTTGCCGCGAGAGCATTGACATGGCCGTTATATGATGTCAGTCTTTTGAGATTGCCGTCCGTCCAAAGAGCAGCCCGGTATCCGTTCACATATCCGCCGATATAGGTCTTTCCGTCATGGCGAAGGATTGCTGTAGCTGCCGAATTTTCGCCAGATCCTTCAATATCAAGCAGGTGCAGCGCGCCATTTTGCCACCAGCAGGCCCGGAAATTTTCCTTGCCCTTTATCAGATAGCCACTCGCATATACCCCCGAATCGTCAACAAAAATCTCCGTAACGTAAGCCGAATCATATCCGTCATGCGGCATTTCAATGCGCTCAAAATTCTTCCACATACAATTGGTGCCTCCCGTATAGACAACATTTCCATCTACGGTGATGCATGATCCCCGGCCTTCTATGGTCTTGTTTTCGCTCAAATCGGTCATATCCGCGTTATACCAATAAGCGGGATATTCCTTCTTATTCTCGGACCATGAACCTCCAGCGTAAAGTGAAATACCGGAAACCGTGAAATCAGTAGCATTGCAGTTCTCCATCACTTCTGCCTGAACTCCGTCCTTGTAAATTAGCGTCCTGAAATCTTTGCCTTTGGCCAATGCGCACGAATACAGATATCGGTCCTTGAGCATTCCAATGCCGGAAACAAACTCGGCGCCTTCAAGCAATGTCATGTTCCGGTTGTTCCACATAGTTGCATATGAACTTCCTGTGAAACTTGCATATATGTTTCCGGAACCGATGATTTCCCAGTAAGACGGGTCATATCCATACAAATCCACATGACTCTGCGTTATGTGATACGTAAAAACCGTCTGTCCGTTTCTGGTGATGACAGCATCAGCCCTGCGGTCCTTCCTGGACATGTTCTCGCTGATTTTCAGATACTTGTATTCATATCCGGATTTTATGTGTTCATCAATGTCTATCCAGTTCACAGACTTTCCGTCGAGCCCTTTCACAGTAACTTGGTCTTCAGGCTTTATAACATTGGAAAAATAGTAATCCGTCTCATCTGAATACAATGTCACGTCTGTTTCAGTTTTCGATTCCGCCTCGGTGTTGTCAGGAGGTGTTTCTTCTTCTTTGTCATTACCGCCCGGCGTCTCTGTGTTCTCCGAGTCATTGTCCATTCCGTCGCACGAAGGCACGGAGACTACAAGTGCGAAAGCAAGCAGAACTCTTGCAAATGATGGCATTCTGAATTTCATCTCTATTTATATGTGTAAATTATCTTATATGAACCGTCCGGTCGCGCTGTCTTTCGCCGCCCGGATCTGGTCCGGCGTGCCGGTCGCCACGATTCTTCCGCCTTCGGAGCCTCCGCCGGGGCCCATGTCAATGATATAGTCAGCGTTGCGGATGACATCCAGGTCATGTTCAATGACAATGACGGTGGCCCCGTGGTCAATAAGGCTCTGGAATACACTCAGGAGCGTCATCACGTCTGACGGGTGAAGACCGATGGTCGGCTCATCGAACACGAAAACGGAGTCGCTCTGTCCTCTGCCCATTTCGCTGGCAAGTTTAAGCCTCTGGGCTTCACCGCCTGACAGACTCGGGGTCTCCTCTCCCAATGTCAGATAACCGAGACCGAGATCTCGCAATACCCTGAGCCTCTGGCTGATAAGCTTGAGGTCCGCACAAGCGTCCAAGGCGGAATTGATGTCCATGTCCATAAGTTCCGGAAGCGAATGGAATTCTCCGGCGGCGTTTTCCCGCCTTATGCTTCCAGCGACTTTCGAATATCTGGAGCCGCGGCAATCAGGGCAGGGGATATCCACATCAGGAAGAAACTGCACGTCAAGGCTTATCACCCCGGTACCATCACAGGTAGGGCATCTCAGTTTGCCTGTATTGTATGAAAAGTCACCATCCTTGTAGCCGTGCTTCTTCGCGTCCGGAGTTTTGGCAAACACTTTCCTGAGTTCATCATGGACATTGGCATAAGTAGCTACGGTAGAGCGGACATTGATACCGATAGGAGAAGCGTCGATGAGCTTGACTTGACGGATTCCGTCAGCCTCGATTGACTTTACATGCGCCGGAAGATCATGGCCTGAGATTTTCGCCTGCAGAGCGGGGATGAGGCTTTCCAGCACCATGGTGGTCTTGCCGGAACCGGAGACTCCAGTGACCACAGTAAGCCGTCCCTTTGGAATTTCCACGCTGAGCGGCCGGACTGTGTGGATAGCACCAGTGGTCATCGTTATCTTCCCATCATTGAACATATTGGCTGCCTCTACCTGTTGTCTTACTTTAATAGAAGCTTTGCCCGAAAGGAATGGTCCGATCTTCGATTGTGCATTGGCCTCAATGTCATTGACAGTGCCCTGCGCCACCACTTCTCCGCCGTTCGAGCCGGCTCCTGGCCCCATTTCGATCATCCAGTCGGATTTGGCCAGAATCTGGGTGTCGTGGTCCACCAGCACCACGGAATTCCCGTCAGCTATCAGGTCCTCCATCACGCCGCAAAGGCCAATGATATTCGACGGATGCAGACCGATTGAAGGTTCATCCAAGACGTACAGTACTCCGGTAGTGCGGTTTCGGACGGCTCTGGCAAGCTGCATTCTCTGACGTTCTCCAGTCGAAAGAGTCGCGGCCGAACGGTCCAGGGACAGATAGCCTATTCCCAAGTCCATCAGGCGTTTGGCTGCATCGAGAAAAGAATCGCAGATGCTTTTGGCCATAGGCCTCATTTCTTCAGGAAGTGATGCCGGTACGCCTTTTACCCATTCTACACTCTCTGTGAGAGTCATCTTGCATGCATCAGCCAAGGATATTCCCCTGAGCCTCGGCGCCCTGGCCGCGTCAGAAAGCCTTGTGCCTCCGCAGTCAGGACAGACATTGAGCTTGAGAAACTTCTCAACTCTTTTCATGCCTTTCTCGTCCTTGACTTTCGCCAATGCGTTCTCAACAGTATAAGTGGCATTATAAAAAGTGAAATCCAGCTCGGCCGCGTCATTGGAATTCTTGGCTTTGTAGAGAATGTGCTTTTTCTCGGCAGGACCATGAAGGACAATGTCTTTCTCCTTGTCTGTCAAGTCTTTGAAAGGAATGTCAGTGCGCACACCCATTGCTCTGCAGACATCCTTCATGAGCGACCACATCAGCGTGTTCCATGGAGCGACCGCCCCTTCGTCTATCGTAAGGTTCTCATCGGGGATGAGTGTGGATTCGTCCACTGTTCGGACTGTTCCGGTGCCGTCGCAAGTCCGGCAGGCCCCCTGGCTGTTGAATGCCAAGTCTTCGGCTCCAGGAGGATAGAAATGCGCTCCGCACACGGGACAGACAAGGTCCTTTCCTGCAGCGACCCGCAAGGATGGTTCCACATAGTGTCCGTTGGGGCATCTGTGGCTGGCCAGCCTGGAGAACATAAGCCTGAGGCTGTTGAGCAGTTCTGTTCCAGTGCCGAAAGTGCTGCGTATGCCTGGAATCGCAGGTCTCTGATGCATTGCAAGAGCCGCCGGAACATAAAGCACCTCATCCACATCGGCTCTCGCGGCCTGTGTCATTCTTCTTCTCGTATATGTCGAAAGTGACTCAAGATAACGCCTTGAGCCCTCGGAATACAGCACGCCAAGCGCAAGCGAGGATTTGCCCGAACCGGACACTCCGGCGATTCCCACTATCTTTCCAAGCGGAATGTCCACATCAATATTTTTCAGGTTGTGCACCCTGGCGCCACGCACCAAAATCTTATCTTGATTTTTCATTGACTCAAATAATTTCAGCCTTAAATTTAGCGAAAATAGCACAAACGACAAAAAATAGCCTGAGCCACAAAAACAAAATGTTCTAAACCGCAAAGATGTGTGATTCTGAAAATCAAGCCGATACATATCTGCAAATAACGGGTTGATTTAAATTTTTTCGCTTATCTTGTGGCGAATAGAGACAACACATAGAACATTTACGACAATGAACAGAATCACAACATTATGCTCGCTGGCAATCCTCGTGCTGGGCGCCTGCTCGAAAGAGAAGGTGCGCGGTCTGGACCTGCCGGAGCTGCGCTTGACTGCCGGCATCGAGGCAATGACGCGCGCCACGGCGGACAACAATGCCTGGACGGGTGGCGAGCAGGTAGCTGTCGAGGCTACCTCATCCACCGGGGGCATTCAGTCCGAAGTGAAGATCTATACCGCAGCGGCCGACGGGACATTGACAACAGACATTCCCTTTGGGTGGACACGCGACGACGAGAGGAAGCGATTTCGCGCATGGTACTGCGCTGACGGGTCGTCCGTGGCAGGTGGCGCAAATGCCACGGCAGCACCTGACAAGTGGGCTGTCAAGGCCGACCAGCGTGGTGAAGGCTATGCACAGAGCGATCTGCTCTTCGCCGCGACTGAGGCTAGTTATTCGGACTATGTTGCCAATCCTGTGCCGATGAAGTTCTATCACCAGATCTCCAAGGTGGTGGTAAACATCGTGAAATCAGAATATGCCACTTCTGCCGAACGGATCAGTTCGGTGCGTATCGGTGGCGACCTGCTGCTCGAAGCGAGTTATGTTGCGCCGGATGCCGGAGGAGCAATAATGGGCGACTGGGGCTCGGGCGGCACACGGGGAACTATCGTGTCTCGTCAACTGTCAGCCCCGAGTGATCCGGAACAATATGTCGCCACCTATGAGGCACTCGTGATTCCGCAAGAGACCGCCGGCCAGCGTTTACTTACCGTGGAAACTGACTTGGGCACCACTCTCCATTACACTGCCCCTGCAGATGCCCAGCCTCTCGTCCCCGGCAAGGTAAGCACCTACGATGTTACGGTCAAGGTAGAAGGGCTGGAAGTGGAGCTCGTGACCATAAGCAGTAATGCATGGACCGACAGCGGTTCCACCGAGGACATCATTGCGAATGCCGATCCTAAAATCGGAGACTACTTCTACTCCGACGGGACTTGGAGCGACGGAGGCCTGCGCAAGTCCGCTGACGGCAGTATGAAGATTGCAAGTCCCAAGCCCGCTCCTGTGCTGACCAACCCGAATACCGGTGATGCAAGGAAAGTCGTCGGCATCGTGTTCCAGACGGACTGGAACCGCATCGGAGCAAAGGAAAAAGAGAAACTGGGAGGTGAAGACAATGTCCACGGCCTTGTGATGGCTATCAAAAATGCTGCTATGGGCATCACCTGGGGAATGGCTATGAATATGTGGATGACGCAGTGTCAGACAAAAGCGCAGAACTACAATGACATCAGCGGTTACGGCAATTGTGAACATATCCGCAGCGGCTTCTACTTCTCCAAATGTCCCGCAATCAAGGCTGCCTACGACTATAACACGACTTGTCCGGTTCCACAGACCACTACCGGATGGTACCTTCCTTCCTCCGGCCAGTGGTGGGACATCATACTGAATCTGGGCGCTTGTCCGGCATTGGCAGACGAAAAAGAGCAGACCTCGTCGGATTCCGATAATTTCTCATGGATTGACCAAGGAGATGTTCTTGGCGCTTTGGATAAATGGATGGAGAAGATTGCCATTGAGGACAAGGACGCATTCAGTGGCAAACAAGGCTTTTATTGGTCTTCATCGGAGTGCGGATACGACTATTTTGCACGATACTGGTACGTGTATGATAATATTGTCAGTTGCTCTGTCGGCCAAAGAACCCGCAATTTTGATGTGCGTCCCGTCCTTGCTTTCTAATTTAGCCTGAAACATTTTTGCATTTACAACAGAAGATATGAACCTGAAGAATATATACACTACCTTATGCTTGTCAGCCCTTGCGATAGTCTCATGCAGCAAGGACAAGCCAATGTTGACCGGCAAGACAGAGCCCGGCGTACCCGTCGCAATCACCGTCTCCGACGGGGGATATGACAATGACGCCGTCACACGTACCGTGGAGAACGGATTCGTCACCGAATTCACTGCAGGCGATGCCTGCGGCCTGTACGTGACGCAAAACGGCAAGGTGACGTCTGAAAACATCAAACTCACCCTCACACAGGCCGACGGCAAACTTGAATGGACTCTGCCGCAAGGCACAACGCTCCATTTCAACTCCTCCGACCGATATTTCCTCTACTATCCCTATCAGGAAACATTACTGGGCACAGTCGATCCGAACGCTGACGACGATGCCGCCTTCTTCGCTGACGTAATCTCGAAATGGACGCCGAAAACAGACCAAAGCAATTACCAGGACGGCTACACTGCTTCCGACCTCATGACAGCTGCGGCCCCATTGTCGCCCGTCAAGAACGAAGACGGCCGCATCAACCTCCCGTTCTCCATGACGCACCGCATGGCGATGGCTGTAATTGAAGTGCCCAGGACAATATATCGGTTCACCAACTCCGAAAACGGAGGTATACCCGACTACGTGACATCGGCAGACTTCGGCGAAAACAAGCCATACAAGACCACGAGCGGCTCTTACCGCTACATCGTTCCGCCATCTGCACAGATTGTCCCGACCATTATCGGCAGTTATGCCGATGGCGTCCACAAGAAAAAGTTCAGAATTGTCCCTGCCGGTATCATAGCAAATAGCTATAAGACTTACAATGTGAACGGGGCAAAGGTAACTCAAATTGAGCATCAGCTGCAGGTGGGCGACTTCTTCCTTGCAGACGGCCGAGTGCTGCCTAAAGACACCGATATCTCAATAGTGCGGGTAGCCAATGTCGTCGGCATTGTATTCCAGACGGACAGGAACCGTATCGGCGCAAAGGAAAAAGAGAAGCTGGGAGGTGAAGGCAATGCACACGGTCTTGTCATGTCCGTGAAGAGGACTCCGGCAAATGAAAGGTGGAGTGCAATATATGAAAAAGATGGGCTGAAGAAATGCAAGACGCAAGCTGATAACTACAACGACATCAACGGTTACGGCAATTGTGAGCATATCCGAAGCAAATACGGCAACTTCGACAATCATCCCGCATTCAAGGCAGCAGACGAACACAACACGGCTTGTCCGATTCCAGCATCTACTACAGGATGGTATCTTCCTTCCTCCGGTCAATGGTGGGACATTCTGCAAAATTTGGGCGGTTGTCCGGATTTGGCAGACAAAAATGAGCAGACCTCGTCAAAAACAGGTTCCCCGTTCAGCTATGTTTTCGTCTGGCATAATCAGGGAGATATTCCAGCCGCCTTGAATAAATGGATGGAGGCTATCCCCGATGGAGACAAGGACGTCTTCGGCGAGAGCGGCTGGG
>OGON01001198.1_pt1 | contig 18456 bp, 16 predicted proteins | sample 1552671 | NCBI WGS metagenome assembly OGON01 (sample SAMEA2580136, study PRJEB22360) | human gut metagenome | biome: human gut; feature: human-associated habitat; material: faeces | place: Denmark | collected 2008/2010 | reverse complement strand
CAGTTATTAGTCTCGGTGTGCGAGGCATCGCGCTTACAGATTCGGGTGTGGGTCTCTTCATCGCTGTTCTGCGTCCAATCGCCCCAGTTGTGGTCCAGTGCATTGCCGGAGAGGAAGGTCGCCTCATCCGCCGTGCCCTCGGAACTCAGACCGCAGACTGCGCAGGACTTGTAATAGATCGCCTTTCCCGTGCAGGTGGCGGCGGATTTCAGGTACTTTGCATCCACGGTCTCCGCCGTTAAGTCGTGGGGCAGCTTTTCGCCATACTCAGACTTGCATACCTCGCAGACGGCTTTTGCGGTGCAGGTCGCCGTGCCGCCGGTGCAGTTATTAGTCTCGGTGTGCGAGGCATCGCGCTTACAGATTCGGGTGTGGGTCTTTTCATCGCTGTTCTGCGTCCAAGTGCTCCAGTCGTGCCCAAGCGGTTCGGAAGATCCGCCGCAAACCGTGCATGTCTTTCCGCTTGTGCAAGTCGCCGTTCCGCTCCATGTGTGTGCCTGCCAGTAATTCCATGTATTATCACACACCGTGCATGTAAGATCGCATCGGTGCCATTTATCATTTGCGTATTGACAAGTCATCCTTACCGTTTGTGCCTGGTCGCATTTAGGACAAAACGCTCTAACCGCCGCATATGCCGTCATAGGCATAACAGCCAGCATCACGCACAGTATGAGCACAACGCTCAAAATTTTCTTATTCATATAGTTTCCTCTCCTTTGTTGTCCATTGACAGCTTAAAGTCATATTTCATTTCCAACATGGCGAACAGCTTATACATTACCTCGGTGGCAATTGCCTTGATATCCAGTGATTGAATAAAGGCAAGCACCTTTGCCTGCTCTGCTTCCGGTACACGATATACTCTCATTGATGCCGTCAAAAAGCGGTTGAGCTTGCGTTCCAATGGAAAATGAATATCACATTTTCTCGCCATATAGCTACGCATCAATCCTGCTGTGCCAATTTCCATCTCGTAAAAGTCGCTCTCGGTATCATCGGGGAAATATTCACCAAAAATCTGCTTCAGCTCTGCTGTGGTATGCAGGTAAATATATTCCGACGTGTCGGGCAGGGAATAGGCTTCAATGTAGATTTCCCGCAGGTTCTCGTTCTGCTCGGTCAGGGTCAGTTGGATCGCCGTTTCCACCGCATAGGCGTAAACCGGTGGCAGCTTGCTGTCTGCAATGCTTCTTGCCACGCCGAACTGTCCGCCGAACATTGTTTCGGTCAATTCCAGCAAAATTCTGTCCTTGGTAGGAAACAGATTCAAATAGCTTCCCCTTGCCACGCCCGCTTCGTCCACAATCTGACCGACAGAGGTGTTTTTATACCCCTGCTCCAAAAAGAGACGCACGCATACGGTCAGTATTTTCCTCTTTGTTTCACTGCTGTTTCTTCGCAAATATATCATCTCTCTTCAAGTGTTTTGGTACGCATACCAATAATATCACAGAAAGTACAAAAAGGCAAGTGGTATTTGAAACTTTACTTCCGTAAATTGTGACATTTCCGCAAACGCTGGCTTCTTCCATTACTCACGGAACTTTATGACTTCTTGAATACTACCCGCAAAGGAAAAGCCGCCGTCTGTTGACAGCGACTTTTCTTACTTAGTATTAACAGTATATAAGCTCACTCGAAACGATTTCCATAGCAGCACTGCGAATATACCGCAGGTGTCGCTGTCCCCAAATGCCGATGGGTCTGCCCTCCGGCTCGTCCTCTCCGGCGATCAGATAGTAGTCCCCGACAAGCTCATAGCGCAAGCCTGTCCGTTCGTCCGTGATGAATTCTTCCATTGTGTCGTCCTCCTTGGTTTTATATTGCTTCTCTGGCTTTCTGCCCGGATTGCTTACGATGATAATAGGCAAGCTGTTTCTGCCTGCGGTTGATGGTTTGTTGTGGTCAAGCTTTTTTGTAACACTTTGTTCGATAAATATCTACCTGTAACGAGCCTCCATTGGTGTTAAATAATTATTGTATGAATGAGGGCGAACATAGTTATACCAATTTATGTATTTCATAGTTAGTTCATCCATCATCTCTACATTTGAAGATGAAGTTATGTTATAAAAGTTGCTTTTGAAAGTGTGTTGTGATATAATAATTCCATTGGTCCAAAGTCTATTGAAACAGCTATTTCCCGCTCCATATAAATTCAAATCATAGTTGTGGCGCATATCATAACTGACAGACACCCTAACGAAATACTAATTGTCTGGAAGCTCTATGAGAAAGCCACAAATATGTGAATAGGAGTAATTTATGGTAGAACTATATGTCAATGATATAGAGAATGCTCTAAAGAATAAAAGCTATTTTTCTGCATTAGCTATGTCGCTTGCATTGCCTGATATATGCGGTGCAGCAGAATATCCAAACGAAACATCTACTGCAAAGCGCTATATTGAGTGGTATAATAAGTATCTCGGAGAGTATATGTCAGACGATAGTGGTAATCCGTATCTGAGTGGTGAAATCGTATATAATCTCAGAAATACCTTTCTTCATGCTGGTTCTCCGAATATAGACAGCAACAAGATCAAGGATGAAGCAAACCAGCTCGACAGATTTATGCTGTTTCTTGGAGATCGTACAGAAATGTGTGTGACTTTATTTATTAATACCTCTATTGTTAAGCTGCGTTCTATGATTGTCGATGTTACATATTTATGCAAAACAATATGTGACTGTTCACTTTGGTACTATAAGAACAATACGAATAAATTTCATTTCGATTTTTCGATTGATACGCAGGATCATTTTTTATCCGGTGAGGGTAAGCTACCTTCAGGAGATCCAATCATCGAAGCACTTAATCAAAAGTTAGAACAATCAGGCGATACTCGAAGATTTCAGGAATCTCAGTATCACAATATGGCTGATGTTATTACTGGAGGCTTTAATTATATCTTTTCAAATGAGGAGTTAAAGCAGAGGTATCTGAACGGCGAGGAGATCAAGTTAGTAAGAACAATGCTACCAACTGACACACCCGTCATTACTTCAAATACTGAGTCAACGGTAAAGAAAGAATCAGCACCTAAGAAAAAAACTGCTTCTCCATCTAAAAAGAAAACTAAGCCAGATAAGAGAGAAGCACAGGTACGCTCTTTCTTCGGTCAGCACTTTAAGGAAAAGAAGTATAAGCAGAAAAAAGAGATTATCATTCAGGCAATCCTCAAATCTAAGACTAAACAACAAGTCAACAATGCTCTTATGAAGTCTTTTGCAAGTGAGGAAACAGGAGTGATATACAAACGGCTATCTCCTTTACTCGCTTCGTTGCCAGGCAAATAATCAATGAGCGCCCTCTGATAGTTCAGGGGGCGTTTCCGTTCGTCTGAGGGAGCTGTCAAGCAGAGGTTGGCTCGGCAATGCCGTGTTCCGATTCATACTCCCTGACACGGCGATAGAAAGTGTTAGCCGACAAGCCCATTCTCCAAATAAAGTCACGCTCTGTGATACTCTTGAACTTCCATTCCCCATAAAGCTGACCGAACCTCGTCCAGTCGATTTCGATAGGCTTCCGCCCCATACTTTCCCTGCGCCTTAGCGATCTCGATGCCCTCACGCTGTCGCTGTTTGAGCTGCTCACGCTCCAACTGTGAGAGTGCAGCGAACACGGTGAGCATAAATTTGCCCGCAGGAGTGTCGGTGTCAATTTTCTCCTTGTGGCTGATGAGCGTTACTCCCTTGTCTGTGAGGGTGTCGATGATGTTCAGCAAGTCCTTTGTGGAGCGTCCCAGACGGCTGATACTCTCGATGTAGAGGGTGTCACCCTCACGCACATAGTCAAGCATTGCCCTGAGCTGAGGGCGGTCGGTGTTCGCTCCTGACAGCTTCTCGGAGAAGATGCGGTCAACCTGATAACTGCACATGATCTCCTGCTGTCTCGCTGTTTCCTGATGCTCCGTAGAAACACGGATATAACCTATTTTGCTCATAGTTGTTGTTTCCTTTCTTTATTCAAGTGTATTTTTATTTCTATGTTTAGCCTGTGTCCTCTGACGGCTTTTCTCACGCTCACGCTTCATCTGCTGTTCGTTGATGTACTGGCGCACCTGTCGGGTGTACTTCTTCGCCGTTTCACGCTTGGTGAGGAATGCGGTATGCTCGACATTAAGCCTGTTCCACTTCGATTTCAGCTTGTTGGACTTCTCCAAAAGGTCAAGCATCGTCGGCGGTTTGCCGTCAACAGCATACTTCTTGATATGCTCCTTGATGTACTTGACCGTCTGCTCGTAGTCCTCGATAGTGGCGGCATTTTTCTTCTTGAAACGGCTCTGCGACCAGCCCGATTTGCCCTGATACTCCTTGTAAACAGGCTCCAGCTCGTCACGGTGCTTCATCTTTGCAATGAGCGTGTCGATAGCTGTAAACTTCTTTTTCAGATCGGCACGCTCAGTTGTGTGGTCATCGGAGTGAGGTGTATTGAAGAAGAATCCAGACAGCTCGCTGAATGACATAACGCCACCAGCTTCAAGGTCTGCGATGATTTCGTTTGCTCTGCCCATACCTCTGATAGCTTTCCACGGATCTTCTTTCTTTTCAGGTGCTTTACTCTCCGTAGGTGTGGGCTGTGGTGTCCGGGCAGACGGTTCAGGCTTCGGATTGATAGCAGTTGCGTTAAGCATATCAAGCTGTGCCTGCCGTCTTGCTCGTCGGGCTGCAAAGAACTTCTCCACCTGTTCCGCAGCAGCTTTTCTCTTTGCGGTTTCACTTGTTTCGGTGATAGTTTCAGGCTCGGCAGATTGTTTCGGCTTTGTCGGTGCGGTGACTGTCTGTGTCGGCTTCGGCTCGGTCTTTGGAACAACAGGCTTCGGCGCTTCGATAAGCATATCGGGAGTGACATTCGCCGCTGACAGCTTTTCCTGTATCTCCGCTATCTGCTCGGCTATGCGTTCGGGGGTGAAGTCTGCGCCCAGGGTGTCGGCTCTTGTAAACTTCTGTTGACCGTCACCTGATAAACGGAATTTCAGCTTGACCTTATTGCTTGGCTTGTAAACATATTCGATACTGCACTCCGAACATTTTTCAAGAAAATCCTTGAAGTCACGGCTGTAAAGCATGACCTCCGCAATCCTGACACGGAGCTTATCTTTCCACGACTTGCCCTCTTTCTGCATATTCCTCTCAAAGTGAGATACCCCATGTCCCTTTTCAGGCTCGGAGATAACAGATATACCGTGTTCAGCACATATCTCGTCCGAAATCTCACGCAACTCTGCCCACGCTCTTTCAGACTTTCTGCCTTGATTATGCTCGGTGGTAAAGCTCAGACCGTTATACAGATTTGTGTTGTTGAAAATGATGTGGCAATGCAGGTGCGACTTGTCATGATGAACAGCAATGACATACTGATAATCGCCTTTCAGATAACGGTCGCACAGCTCCTCTCCGATCTGCATAGCTTGTTCGGGCGTGACTTCACCGGGGGCAAAGCTCTGTATCATGTGGTAGGCAAGGATTTGGGTGCGTCCTGTTCCTGTGTTTCGGACGGCTCGGAAGTCCTCGCTTGCTCCTGCGCTATCGGCTCGGCAAGCATAAGAGTTGACATATAAACCGTCGATGGTCTTATCATCTCTTGTGATGTAAGCGATCGCTGCGCTGACTGTTGCCCTGATCGTATGGATAGAAGTGTATGCCAAATTTCGTTTACCCCTTTCTTTATCTCGGTAATATCCTCGGCATAGATGTGACCTGTGCTGTAAAGTCGGACAAGTATCTGGTTGATGTTTGCTCCGATGCGTTTCATCAGACGGTTACACTCGGCAATTTCGGAACGGTCGGGCGTGAGATCAACCCTCGCCCGAACACAATCACGGATATACTCGGTCTTGTTCTTGTAACCGTACTGCTCACACTTGGAAAGAATGTCCTGCATTTCCGATTCGGTGAAACGAACATTGAGGGTGTAGGACTTCTTCTCCTTCTTGCGTTTCAGGTACTTGCGTTCATCGTCGGTAAGCTGGCTCTCGTCCTTGTCGGCAAGGCACTTGTCAAGGTCGGCTCTGACCTCTTTGTCAAGTGCGTGATTGATTGCTCCCTCGTAGGTCATACCCTCAAACTCCATAGCCTTGTGTTTGGGCGGTCTTCCACGCTTCTTTTTCTCGGTTTTCATAGTGGTGTCTCCTTTGTTTGTATTTCGGCGTTAGCCGATTTTCTTGACCGCTGTGCGGTCGTTTCGGGGCTTGGGGTGTCCCTAACAAGCATTTGGTATTTTCGCTCGCTGTGCGGCGCAAAATACAATGCTTGTTATTTTTGTTGCGCTGTAGCGCTATTTTCCAGCCTGTGGGATTTTCATATCACTCAGGCTTTCGATGCTCCGTCAGCGAATTTGGAGCTATGCGACTTAAACTCTCCGCCGCTTAGGTCGGCGGTCATACTCGCTCACGCTCCTGCGTGATGCACTCAATATCATCACTCTTGAAATTGTAAACTGGCTCAGCGCAGTTATTGCGCAGTCTGGGCGGCAGTCCTATGAAATATGCTCCCATAAGTTAATACCAAATTATTGACCGCTTCGTTAAGTATACCGCAGAAAAATTTTATGATGAAAATGATATGCAGGGGTGCGTGTGATCGTCACAACGTCAAAGCCCTTCACTTTTCTACCGGTGTTTTTGAGAAAATGGCGTTGTTTTTCAGAAAAGTTTACACTTTGTTCATGACGGTTCTCCCTTGTGCCTAAATTCAACAGCATATTTCTATACAGAATGTGAATAGGTCACGGCGGCACTCGGATAAAACCCCCTCTATATATACAAGCACGTTCAATCAGGAAACGGGCATGATTTTTATAAAAATAGTTGCTCCGTGATAATAATTCTCCGTATTGAATAAATCAGAAATGGTGACCTATGCAGTATGCAGTCAATGTGATATGGCTCGGATTTGCAATGCTCGGTCTGCTTTCTGCAAAATTCCCCATAACAATTTCACGAATGAAGAAGTTTTATGGCGCACTCAACTTCTTGCGCAATGCGAATAGACTTTTGCTGTCCGAGAATGCTATAATATTAGCATAGGGTATTATCCCTAAATCCAATACATTGGGAGGTGATGAGAATGAGTAAGAAAGCTAAGACCGAGGTTGATGAGAAGTCCGCTGTTATCATTACGGATGCTGTTCTTGCGGAGAATCAGGCAAAGCTCGACAGCTACGAAAAGTCTATCAAAGCTGTGCAGGAGCGCAGGCGCAAGGTCATCATTGATAGCAAGCTCTACACCTACGATAAGCTCTCACAGCTTTACGGCGGTGCGGAGGGACAGGCACTTCTCGATGCTGTGACTGCGGAGCATACGCTGATCGGCAAGCTGACAGCAAGCGGTATGACCTATGAGCAGATTGGTGAGCTGGCTGACGATAGTTCTGCCGATGCTGACAACAGCTCGGACGAAAGCTATTCCGAAAAGTACGCTAAGCAGATGAGCTTTTCAGAAACAGATCATTCCTATTCGGAGTAACATATATTCCGACAACAAAACGATTGCTGTGTAAGGGACGGCTCTGCCGTTCCGTACAGCACCTGTGCAGGCGTAACGCCCCTGCAACAAAAAGCCATTGCGTGTAGAGATAGATAATCGCAGGCGGAAAGGAGACACTTGCCAAGAAAAGATACAGGATTTACTTTGGCTGAGCTGAATGAGAGATATAAAGATAAGCCGACCAGCAAAGCCGTGTACGAAGTGGACGGTCAGCGTTATGCTGTGACAAGTCATTTCGTGGGTGAAAAAGACCTTGATAATGTGCTTTATGAACTTGCTTTCAAAAGAGCGTTTCAGAAAACCGAAAAGAACTAAAAAGTTTTGAAAAAAGACTTGCCATATTCGGTTTTCTGCGCTATAATAGTTGTATCATCGAATATGGTTTGCTTTGATTGGAAAGGAGTTATTATGGCAAAGCAAACTACTTACAATGTCGGGATCTATGTGCGTTTGTCGCAGGAGGACGAACGTGCGGGCGAATCCCTTTCGATTGAAAATCAGAAGAAGATGCTGACGGAATATGTCAGCAAGCAGGAGGGGTGGAATCTTATCGAGATATGCGAGGACGATGGCTATTCGGGAACAAGTTTCGATAGACCAGGTATCAAGCAGATTCTTGATGATGCAAAGTCGGGAAAGATAAATCTTATCCTCTGTAAAGACCTTTCACGTTTCGGAAGAAATTATATCGAGGTCGGTCAGTATATAGATTACATTTTTCCTTCATTCAATATCCGCTTCATCGCCCTGAGCGACAATGTAGACACGCTTGACAGAAACAGTTCGGCAATGGATCTTATGCCTGTGATGAATTTATTCAACGAATGGCACGCCGCCAACACGTCAAAGAAGGTACGCAGTGTCATGGCAGCAAATTCTCGGCAGGGCAAGTATCTGGCGGCTTCAGCTTCTTATGGTTACATCAAGGCAGATGATGAAAAGCATACGCCCTTGATTGATGAAGATGCCGCCGTTATCGTAAGACGTATATTTGAGCAGAGGGCAAGAGGGTTAAGTCCGAAGCAGATCGCTATACAGCTTAACAAGGACGGCATCGCAACTCCCTCGGATCATCGTTATCAGCTTAAAGGCAAAGATAATCCCCTTGTGACTTCACATCTGTGGAATGATTGTATGGTGCGTGGCATTCTTAACAATGAGATTTATATCGGAAATCTCGCACAGCAGAGAGTGACAACGGTATCCTACAAAAATCACAAGCAGATACGCAAGGACAGGTCGGAATGGATAGTGATTGAAAATAATCATGAACCTATCATTTCAAGAGAGCTGTGGGACAAGGTTAGAGAGGTTGACGCATCGGTGAGTATCGGCAAGACAACAAAAGAAGGCGTGATTCTTCCGCTGTCAGGATTTATGTACTGCCCAGACTGCGGTTACAAGATGAAAATGAACAGAACCATGCACACCTCTAAGAAGCGTGGAACATATGAGACTGTCAGCTATCGCTGTGGTACTTATGTTAGAAGCGGAATGGACGGCTGCACTCCTCATTCCATTTTGGAAAGAGTAATTTCACAGATTGTTGTTGACGATATTAGAGCAAAGGCACGACTTGCCGTTGAGGACGAGGACGCACTCCGTGAAGCCGTTAGAAAACGCAGACAGGCTACTGCCGATGCGGAGAGCCAGCATAACAGCAAGGAACTCCATGAGGGTGAGAAAAGGCTTGCACAGCTCGAAACGCTTATCAGTAAGACCTATGAAGAAAAGCTCCTCGGTACTGTACCCGAAGAACTCTGCGTGAAAATGCTGAATCAGTATCTTGATGAGCAGAAGATGCTGAGAGAGAAAGTCGCTGTACTGAAAGAAAAGTGCGAAACCGCTGAACAGGCTGAAAAGGATATTGACAGATACATTGAAAATATCAAGAAGTATGTCGATATTCAGGAGCTTACCCGTGAGACTTGTTTGGAGCTTATCGAGTACATCGTGATTGGTGATCGTCCCGAAAGCAAGGACGAGGACAGGCAGATTCACATCTTTTACAAGTTCCTTGACAAAGGGCTTACGGAGAAAAGAAACATTCTGCTTCCGCAGAATGTGGAGTAAATAATATTTGGGTGTACTTTTATGGGGTTCTCCTCCGTGGGCACAGGCACACCCGCCTGCTTGTGGCTGTAGGCATGGGTGGCAGTCAGCTTTGCCTCCGCCGTTTTCATGGTGTCCGAAGGGTCACCCTTTCTGCCGATGATGCAGTAGTAGGAGTAATCCTCCTGGCAAGCCTGGGTGGAAACCGGCATCTTCAGTGTGGAGGTCGTCACACCCGTGTAAAACCCATCCTCAGGCAGCTTGTAGGGCGCCGCCGTGGGATTCTCATTATTCTTCCGATACCACTGATAGGTCAACTCGTCGCCCTTCAGGCTTCTTGCCGAGACAGAGAAGGTGACCGGGTTATTTTCATAGAACAGCAGGCCGTTTTCCGGCTCTTCGTTATAATCGTCGTAGATAGAGGTCTTACACTTGACGCCCCTCGGCTGGCGGTTGATGACGATGGAACTGCCGCTGATGTAGTCGCAGACCTTGCACACGCCCTTGGCGTCAAATTCATGGTTGGCGGCATTCAGCTTTTTATCGTCACAATAGCGGCAGGGGTGCCAGTGCTGCGTTCCGTCAGCCGCCCAGGTGGCGGAGGCTATGTGGGTATGTCCGGCGCCGGAATGCTCCGTCTTCAGATGATCCTCAAAATCAGAGTCGCTGAAGCACCAGTCGTCATGATCGCAGCCCATAGCGCTTACGGCATCTCGGCAGCAGTCCTTGCAGCGCTGATCGCAGCCGTCCTCGCAGGGATCGCTGTCGTGGAAGCACAGGCCGCAGTCCTCACAGAAGTGATCCGCATAGTCCGTGTCCATTGCGCACATTCCCTCGGAGCAGTCGGAGTTGCCCTCGCAGCACTCCTTGCACATCTCGCAGGTTTCGCAGAATTCATCCTCGTCCTCCTTATCTGTGACCCAGCCGTCACAGCCCTGACAGATGTGCTCGTCCCACTCGGCGCTTTCCACGCAGGTCTCGCCGTCCGGACAGCCACCGCCCTCGGAGTTATCTCGGCAGCACTCCAGGCACAGACCGCAGTCCTCGCAGGACTCCTGGTTCAGCAGGCATTCCTCGCACTGTTCGCAGGATGTGTGGCAATCGATGCAGTGGATGACGCCGGTATCATCGTCGTCCACGCACTCGTCCACCGAGCCGAAGCAGCTGTTGCAAAGCGAGCAGTGCATCGGGTCGCTGTCATCGTTTGCACAGTCATCGCAGAAGCCGCAGGAGTCGCAAATGGTTATGGAGCACCACTACCAGGGACCCTTATAGCATTCGCCGCATAGCTGGTCATCCTCGCCGATGTAGCATTTGCCGCAGGTCGAGCAGTGCGTTTCCTCCATGCAGTCGGCGCATTTGTAGCATTGATCGCACCAATTGGGTGTATTGAACAGACACTCACCACAATCGTTGCAGTGAAATTCAGCGAAGCAGTCGGAGTTGCAGTCAACGGTGCAGAACCCACAACCGTCGCACATATTCTCAGCCCAGTGGTAGTGGTCGCAGTAGATACAATCTGTGCCTTGGTCGTAGTCCTCCCAAAAGGCATGGGTATGAAGTTCCTGACTCGGCATCAGTGAGAACAGCATCACAAGCGCCAACAGGACGCTGGCGACGCGCCTTCGTTTGTTCGTTTTTGTCATACTATTATTCCTCCCTCATAATTATTTTGAAGATTTTTATGCTTTTTTGTGTTGCCTGATTTAAACACTGTCGATGACCGAAGCAAAGTAGTTTTCGGATACCGAACCGAAGAGAAAAGCGTCTATCAGACCCTCGCGCTTTGCCTGCCGTACCTTTTCGGTCAAATCTTCATCTGTATCATCATCCACAAAGAGAATGACACGACAGCTTTCCGTGTTCCGTTTTACCTTGTCACGGATTGCCATTCGTTCTTTGAACATCCATGGCGAATACGCCTTGACCTCCATTAAAAGCACATCCGGTCGATGCGTTTTGCACCACTCGGCGGTTGCGTCCGGCGACTCGGAAATCACAACTTGGCAATCGTCCAATTTTTGCATCAGCATTCGCTCCATGGTGTGCGCATGGATATCGCTTTGAATGTCCAGAACGATTTTTTTCATCATTCATCACCACCTTCTAAAAGCACAATCCTAATCTTACATTATCTATTATACTGATTTTTTGGCGTTTGTCACTGGCACTTGTGCCAGTAACAGAAGAAAGATCTCGTTTTTTTCAAAAGATTTTTGCCTTTTGGGCGCGAAAAACCCCTTGACCGTACAGCCAAGGGGTTCAGTTTTGCTTATTCGTCTTTTAAGGTGATCACCATGAGCTTGTTTTCAATGGCGGTTGCAACCAGCGCTTCTCTGCTTTCAAAGCCGCTCTTTTCCACCATATCGTCCAGGTTCCAGCGAACGCCGTTTTTGGAGATGCCCAGCTTATCGGCAATTTCCTGATAGGTAAATCCCTTTATATAAAGGCGTAGGATGTCTAACTGCCGGGGCGAGAAGACATCGGACATTGTACCCTCCATTTCAATGGCCGGAGCGGTATCGGGGAATACCTTTTCGCCTGCCAGGGTGCGCTTTACCACGCTCATCAGCTCCTCTGTTCCGTGGTCCTTATACCACAGGCTGTCGGCAGCACCCATTTTGGCTCTTTGCAAAACTTCGGGATCGACAAGCGAGGTAGCCACAACGATTTTGATTTGCGGAAAAGCCTTTTTGATGCGCTTTGCGGCGGCAAGACCGGAATGTTTATGCTGCGTCTGCACATCCATAAGGACGAGCTTTACGGTGGCGTCGCAGTGCTTTTCCGCTTCAAAGGCGTCACGGAAAACGCCGACAAGATGAAACTCGCCGTCTGCCGCAAGACGATCGACAAAGTGCTTTTGGATGTATAGATCATCTTCTACAAGTATGGTGTTTATCATAGGCTGATCTCCTTTGCGGGAATCGTAATCAGAAGAGCAAAGCGTGGATTGTGCGAAATGTGCATTTCACCGCCGGAGCTTTCAATACTGCGGCGAAGCGTTGACAGGCCACTGCCTTCCTTTATCGGTTCTGTGGGTATTTTGCCGTTGTTGGTTATGGTAACATCATAGCGTTCGCCACGCTGGGCTATGCGGATATATACCTCATTCCCGTCTGCGTGCTTGATGCAGTTGGTCACGCACTCCTTGGCGGCAGCAACGGTCAGCTCCTCGGCTGCGGTATCACGGGGCAGGTAGCCGTCGATTTTTACAGCCACGCCAAGCTGCTGTGCGGTTCTTTTTACCTCGTCCATTGTGCTGACAGAGGTGACACGGTTGCTTGCTAGCATACCGATGGCATTTTGCAGCGCCTCAAGCTTTCGCTCGGTATCCTCTCCGCTGTCTATGATGTCACGGATGGTCAGGAGGCTTCGCCCGATGGTATCGTGAATATAGACCTTTAGGTCAAGGCTTTCCTTCTCTTTGACATCGTTCTCCATGCGAGCGTACATCTTCCTGAGCTTTCGATTGACTTCTGCCAGTTCTTCATTTATTTCCTCTTGCTTTTGGTAGCCGTTATACAGCTCGGTTACATTGTGCGCCGTTATCTGCTGCCAGCGGTCATCGCTGTCCACGGTGATATTTTGTGTGCGAAACTGCCAGACGGTCTTGTCGGGCAGGATGTAGCAATCATCCTTGACGGTTACGGATCTGTCCGGCGCGCTCAGGGCATTTTCCATATCGCTTTTGATTTGCAGCTCGTGGCCGCAAAGGGCAAAGGAGAGCCTGCGCATACGGTTGTTGCACAGGATGATCCTGCCGTTCGGGTCGGCAAAGCAGATGCCCATAGGCAGCTTATCGGTTGCTTCCTTAATGGAGAAAGGCGAGAGCTCGTTCTTTTTACGGCGGTATTCCCGCGGCAGAGCAATGGCAAAGTGAACTGCCGCAAGGAAAATGGCAGCGGCAAATATCAGCCATGGTGCGTCCAGCAGAAATGCGTCCCCGATATTATCGGGATCTGCCTGAGAAACGGAGAATAGCAGCGGGATCATCACCGCCATGACCGCCAGACTCAGCAGGCTGCGCACCGGCTTATTGCTGCGAAGAAGCTGATACATAAACAGCCCGATCTCAAGGACGATCTCCACAAGCATGATAAACGGCAGCATGGTCTGCCAAAATTCAGAAAGGGAAGAAAATGCACTCATTTCCTGTCACCTTCTTTCGCTTCAAATACAAGGTGCTGGTATTCCTCGTCGTCCTCTTTTTCACAGCGGATATTGTCTCCGCTTACCAAAGCGGAAAGGTCGGCTTTGCAGCACACATTCAGTGACAAGCGCAAGCCGTTTGCCTTTATGAGGCTTACCTGTATGCCTGTTAAATTCAAAATGTCGGCTTCAATAACCGATTCATAAAAATCAAATACAGCAGTCGCCGTTTTGCCGGAGAGCATGGAAAGAGATTCGTCCACATAGAGCGAGCTGCGGACGCCCAACAGCTTCAGCGTTTGGAGGGACTCATTGAAGGCACGGTGGAGTTCCGTTTCCGCTATTTTAATATCTCGGTCGGTAAGGAGCGTCAGATGCTTGCGGCGTTTAATATAGCTGCACAGCACGGCGATCTCGGCAAGGAGCGTTTTGGCACTGTCGGGATCGGTGCTTGAGATTCGGCGGTATTCCTTAGTGAGCTCTGCAATGCGGTCGATCTGCGTCTGCGTAGCGGAACGAAGGAGATCATACAGGCGGTTTTGCTCCTCCACCTTGCGGCGCTTGGCTTCACGCTTGTATTCATAACGGAGTATTTCGTTCCTGTCGGCAAGCTCGTCTGCAAGAAGCTCGGAGTCCTCCTTGATGTCACGCAAAGCCGACACATCCTCTGTCCATACGGCATAGCCGCCATCAATGGGCATGGTGTGAACGGTCAAGCCACCCATCGTGACCGGGCTTTGCTCGGCTTTTTTCATCGTTTCCTTTGAGATAGGCGCAGTGTTTACAGCTGCATACCGAACGGTAAAGTCCTTGTCGGTGATCTCTGCTGATGTGCCGACAGAGGAGGCAAACAAGTCCACATAACGGCTGTTTGAATGTATATATCCACAGGCGATGCAAAACTCAAAGGTCAGAATATACATCACACTTTGGAATGCGGCAATATCGCCGAACAAGTGGAGCAGCCAATCCGCACCCGCATAATAAAGCACGCTGTAAACGATCGTCAGCAGCATAGGAACAATGGGCAGAAAGTGGAGCCTTCCTTTTTGCACACGGCATTTGAAAAACATAATTACGAGTGCGGCAAAGGCACACAGCACCTGCCAGCCTACAATAATGAAGTAGCCTATCGAGTAGCCGTTGTTTTTGTCTGTCCACACGGCGGCGTCCTTCGGAAAGGTAAATACGAATTGGTGCAGGTCATTTGTGAGCACGAGCAGAAGCAATGTGCCGGAGATGATCCACAGAATCGACATTCCCTTGGGGAATTTGTATTCGTCCGGCTTTCCCAATGACATGGCGATCAGCAGCGCCAGCATAGGCACAAACAGCATGGGCAGATAGAACAGATACCACAGGTAACGGACGGCATCCGGCTGCCAGAATATAAAATACTTTGCCGAACGGACTACCATCCATATGATGAGCAGTACTGCGGTGACCGTCATAAACCTGCACACCTGCTTTTGCACGATCCGCTGACGGACGGAGAGCCCCCAGGCGGCGAACAGACCGATATAGATAAAGCTGCGCAGATAGGAAAACAGCATCGGGTAGAAGCTGCCCCTGCCCACAATTCGGAAGCAATATGCCAGTATCACGGCAAGTACAGCGATGCCGCTTGTTATGATAGTATTCTTTTTCTGTTCGGTCATAAACAGACCCCATTTCGCCTTCATTCGTTTTTGTTTACCTTTGGGTAGCAAAAAAGCCCGATATATTCGGGCTTTTCGCAGGAGACATCTTTTTTGTCTCCGCATTATGGCGTTCCCGAGGTGATTCGAACACCCGACCTACCGCTTAGGAGGCGGTCGCTCTATCCAGCTGAGCTACGGAAACATACTACAATCGTTATTATATCACAGTTTTGCAATTTTGTCAAATGTTTATTTGACAAAAAAGTTGACTCGCCATAGCAACAAGTTCGGCTCAAGATATAAGAGCAAGGCAGAAACAGCAGGCGGTATTATACTTGTTTTGATCGGGCTGAAGATCTTTCTTGAGGGAGTTGGCATACTCAAATAGCATAAAAACAAGGGCGGAAGTTTTCAAACTATCCGCCCTCTGGTTATGTCTGTTAGTCCCGCCGACTATGATGTTTACGCTTTTGCGTGTACATCTCACGATCTGACGCTTTCATAAGATCGTCGATCTCTTTCAACGTTTTCGGCTTTCCCGCCTTGTAGCCACAGCTTATCGACACATCATATGGCGACTTGCTTCTGCGATTGTACTCTGCAATGCTGCGGGATACCTTTTCGTAAAAGCTGTCCGCACCGTCTGTTTCAGCGATAACAGCTACAAATTCATCACCGCCGAAGCGTGAGCATATCCCACCTTCTGCAGTGCATTTTGTCATCAGCGACGCCACTGCCTTTATCGCCTTGTCACCCTCGTTGTGACCATAGAGGTCATTTATCTTTTTAAGGTTGTCCATGTCAATGGAGAATACCCATACGCCTACGCCCTGTTTCTCAGCCTTTGAAATAAGCTTTCTTACGTTCTTGTAAAAGCCCCTGCGATTATATATCCCCGTCATGGGGTCAAGCATATGTATCCTTGCAAGCTCTGCATTTGCCCTTTCAAGCCGCTGGCGGTTTTTAAAGCTCTCCATTATCTGATTGGTGTTGTTTATAAAACGCCTTGTGTTCTGGAAAAGAAAATATATAGGACTATATGAATTTGCCGCATAGCCTATGACCTCATCCTGAAAATGAAGCGGCGAGAACATTAAGCAGTTATGGCGTCCAAGGACTTGCTCCATATCAGGCAAAAGATCCTTGGTGTCAAAAACTTCACCGGTCTTGTATTTGTTGTCAAAAGTCTGCATGAAAACTCTCATCTGCTTTGTAAAGCTGTTATTAAAGCGTTCTCTCTGCCTCGTGTTTGACAGAAAATCAGAGTTTGTGCATACCCAGCTATAATAATCTCCCGAACGTGCCATTACCTTTGCCATTTCTTCTACGGTGTGACATTCCACTGATTTTGCAAGATAAGAGAACATATGCTGTTCGTGACCATCAGAATTGTTCATTCTATGGTAAAGCTCAAGGATCTTGTCGCCTACTTCTCTCGGGTCTATTTTCTTACAGCCGCAAGACTGGGATATCCTCATGGTGTAGTTGACCTCTATTTTTTCAGGAAGAGGAACTCCGTTCATCATATGGTCTATGGCGTTTATTATCTTTTCGCCAAGCACATCATTGTCTACGGCCGCCGTTGTAAGACGAGGGCTGTTATACTGTTCAAGCTCGATGCCGTCAAAGCCCGTTACAATAACGTCTTCAGGCACTTTTATGCCGCGTTCTCTCAGTATGCTGCAAGCTGCTATCGCCATAGCGTCGTTTGCACATATTATCGCCTGCGGAAATTCCAAACTGCTTTCCAAAAATTTCTCCAATACTCCTTTTGTTGGCATATCCCAGAAGTCACCATAGCCAAGACGCTCAGGCTCAAATTCTATGCCGTTTTCCGCAAGCACCTTTTTGTATGCTTCTATACGCTCTTCTGAGAAAGCATTGCCCTTTACGCCAGCAATGAAATTAACTCTTCTGCAGCCGTGAAATTCGATCACATGGCGAACTATCTTTTCAAAAACGTCAGAGTAATTGAATGTCACACTGCAGCAATTATCCATTGTACTGTCAACGCATATGACAGGAACACCATGCTCATGGGCACGCTTGCTTATCTCGTTGGAAATGCTGTCTCTTTTTATTGCCTCGGGCATTATTATAAGTACGTCAAGAATGTCATAATTTATAAGATCAAAAATGCTTGCTTCACCATGGTTGTAGGAAATGTTGTGATAAAGGTCGCAAAAGGTGTTAAAAAGAAGCACCTTGTAGCCCTCTTTTACACCCTTTCGGCTTATGGAAGATACTATCTCTCTCACATAGTCAGATTGTACGCATGAAGTGCAGATACCTATTATTTTATATTTCGCTGTATCGCTTGTAAACATGGCTTGCTCCTTCGTCAGGGTCCCGATGACCCACCACTATCTATATAAAATAATTGCTTTTTGCTTTGATATGTGATTGCTATTAGAAAATATTCACATATCGTTAATTTTACCATATCCGCACTCTAATGTCAATAGAAAACTCACAAAATTCACAAAGATCTTCTTTTTGAAAGCATTTATGCTGTTGCAAAAAATGACAGACCGACTTTCAGCTTTTCTCGCTGGAAGGCGGTCTTTGTTTATCGTAAAACATATCAAGCAAGGGGCGAACAGAGGTCGCTCCTACACAAAATAGCGTATTTTATGGGCTTTTTTTATTCAGCTACCCACTGTTTTAAAGCCGCAGAAAGTCGTCTGTCGATATCCTTTCTTGTCTGCTCGCACTCCTTAGGATAGTCCTTTGCAGCCTTGAAAATAAATTTCATTACGAATTTAAGTCCCACAGGAAGTGCTTTTCTGAGCATTGTCTCAGGAAGCACAAAGTGCGTTCCATGCTCGTAAGTCAGGGCTTCGTAATCGCACTCGTGAGGGCGTTCTTTCAAGCGCTTATCCATGCGGCGGACGTATTTTCCTGCCTCCCAGAAGCTGTCGTCATCAGCACCCACCATTATAAGCTTGCCCTTGATGTTCTCAACCTTTATCATTTCTTCCTCTGTATGTTCTCTTGCCTTTTCAGAGTCGATAAAAAGGTGCGTGCTTCGTGTTATATCTCCCGAGCCTTTGGTTTCTTCTTCTATTTTGTGATAGTATTCAGGGTGGGCATAAACGAATGGCATATAGGCAAGCGGCTT
>OGON01001195.1_pt1 | contig 18492 bp, 21 predicted proteins | sample 1552671 | NCBI WGS metagenome assembly OGON01 (sample SAMEA2580136, study PRJEB22360) | human gut metagenome | biome: human gut; feature: human-associated habitat; material: faeces | place: Denmark | collected 2008/2010 | reverse complement strand
ATAAATCTATAGGGCGAGAGCCCTACATGAGCAAAAAGAAAGCCTCGCAGAGGCGTTTTCTATGACCTCTGTTTTCTGCAGCATCCTGCAGAGCAGTTTCCACAGTTACATCCGCAGGAGCTTCTGCCGTTCTTTTTGTCTCTCACCATCTTTACGATGACGGAACACACCACGGCAGCCAATAGAAAACTGATCACGATCGTTCCCAGATTTTGCATAAACCATGCTGACATTTTCCCACCTCCCTATTCAGAATCTTCTTTATTATGATACGTCCGCTTTGCTGGGGAGAGTCTTCACTGGTTTAAACAGCATGAACAGAATGACTGCGATCACCACCAGGGCGGCCATGACACCCGTCACGCTGCCGGCACCTGTAAAGAACATACCCATCTGATAGATAACCAGGGCGATTCCATAGGCAAAGACACATTGATATCCGACAGCAAACCAGGTCCATTTTGCATCGTTCATCTCCCGCCTGATCGCACCGATTGCTGCAAAACAGGGTGCACAAAGCAGGTTGAACACCAGGAAAGAATAGCCTGCAATCTGTGACATTCCTTCAAAATCAAGTACGCCAAAGACACCGACAACCTCCTCCTTTGCCACAAGTCCCATGATTGTGGCAATTGCAGCTTTCATATTCCCAAATCCCAGCGGTGTGAAAATCCAGCTGATTGCAGCGCCGATCATTCCAAGCACACTGCTTTCCAGTTCCATATCCGGGCGAAATCCAAAGGATCCATCGGTGAATCCGAAACAGGAACCTGCCCATATGATAATAGATGAGAGAAGAATGATTGTTCCGGCTTTTTTGATGAAGGAACTGGCTCTCTCCCACATAGAGCGCATGATATTGCCGGGAGTCGGCCAGTGATATGCCGGGAGTTCCATTACAAACGGTGCCGGCTCGCCTGCAAACATCCAGGTTTTCTTCAGCATGATTCCCGAGATGACAATGGCTGCGATTCCTATAAAATAAGCACTGGGAGCCACCCACCATGCACCGTTAAAAAGGGCAGATGCGATCAGTGCAATGATCGGAAGCTTTGCGCCGCAGGGGATAAATGTAGTCGTCATAATGGTCATGCGGCGGTCGCGCTCATTTTCTATGGTCCTGGATGCCATGATACCAGGCACACCGCAGCCGGTTCCGATCAGCATCGGAATGAACGATTTCCCTGAAAGACCAAATTTACGAAAAACTCGGTCCAGCACAAAAGCAATCCGTGCCATATAGCCGCAGGCTTCAAGAAATGCAAGCAGAATAAAGAGCACCATCATCTGAGGGAGAAAGCCAAGTACCGCACCAACACCCCCCACAACACCGTCGAGCAGGAGAGCTTTCAGCCATTCTGCACAATTTACAGCATCCAGTGCCTCTTCCACCAGAACCGGAATACCAGGTACCCACACGCCATAGTCCGCTGTATCCGGTATATCTTCGCTTTCAAGCGCTGTATCGACGATCTCAGAAATATCAAATCCTCTCTCCGCCAGAGAATCAGCATATGAACCATAAGCTTCATCGAAAGCAGCAAAATCACCTTCTCCGATCGCTCCGGCAAGCTCCGCAGCGCCAATAACCTCTGCTGCCGCTGCCTGATCCACAATGTTTTTTACTTCATCTGTAAATATGTATTCTTCCGCATAAGTGTTCATATCCTCTTCATATGCAGAGGTTCCGATCCCAAACAGATGCCATCCATCTCCAAATACGCCATCATTTGCCCAGTCCGTTGCAATGGTTCCCACCGTTGACACCGAAATATAATATACCAGGAACATAATGACCGCAAAAACAGGAAGTGCAGCAAAGCGATTTGTCACCACCCTATCAATTTTATCTGAAATAGAGAGCTTTCCCGCCGATTTTTTATTACAGCATCTATTCATAAGGGTTGAAATATAAAGATACCTTTCATTCGTGATGATACTCTCGGCATCATCATCGCATTCTTTTTCAGCAGCCTGTATATCCCCCTCAATATGTTCCAGAATCCCCTGATCAATACTGAGCTGATTCAGAACCTTATCATCACGTTCAAAAATCTTGATCGCATACCAGCGCTGCTGTTCCTCCGGCATATGATGAACAGCAGCTTCCTCAATATGTGCAATGGCGTACTCAACAGCTCCTGAAAAAGTATGCATCGGAATGGTCTTTCCGCTCTTTGCCGCCTGGATCGCAGTTTCCGCCGCCTCCATGACACCGGTTCCTTTCAGTGCTGAAATTTCTACCACGCGGCACCCAAGCTCACGGGACATCTCATCGATATGAATTTTGTCACCATTTTTTTTCACAATGTCCATCATATTTACTGCCACAACCACCGGGATACCAAGTTCTGTAAGCTGTGTCGTCAGATACAGATTTCTCTCCAGGTTTGTGCCGTCTACAATGTTCAGAATCGCATCCGGACGTTCCCCGATCAGATAATCCCGTGCGACGACTTCCTCCAGGGTATATGGAGAAAGAGAATAAATACCCGGAAGATCCGTAATGATAACACCATCATGTTTTTTTAGTTTTCCCTCTTTTTTTTCAACCGTTACTCCGGGCCAGTTTCCGACAAACTGATTCGAACCGGTAAGCGCATTGAAAAGAGTCGTTTTTCCACAGTTCGGATTCCCTGCAAGTGCAATTTTCAAATCCATGTTCATCATCCTCTCTTTCATTGTTAGCATCAGCTAACCTATTGTTTTAAAAGAAGGGGCAAAGCCCCTTTTTCTATTCCACTTCAATCATTCCGGCATCTGCTTTTCGAAGGGAAAGTTCATATCCTCTCACCGTTACTTCAACCGGATCGCCAAGAGGTGCAACTTTGCGGATATAGATATCTGCTCCCTTTGTGATTCCCATATCCATAATGCGCCGTTTCACTGCACCTTCGCCATGAAGTTTGACAACCCTGGCGCTCTCTCCAACCTTCACCTGTCTGAGTGTCTTCATATAAATCTCCTCCTTGTATTCAAAACAGCGTAACTATTCAGAGTCCATTCGCAAAATCGCTAGATTATTATCTTCTGTGCCATTTCCCGGCTGATGGCCACACGGGATTCTTTAATATTTACAATAATATTTCCTCCCAGAGACGTAAGAACAGTTACCCGCGCGCCCGTTACAAATCCCAGATTTTCAAGATGTTTTTTTATTTCCGGGTTTCCGCCCACTTTCCTGATTCTGTTTTCCTCTCCGATATCTGCCAGTACCAACGGCATCATACTTCCTCCTTTCAGGATCACTCCTTCGATTGATTACAGAGCTGACAAGGTATTTTCACATGTAATAAAACCAATTAGCTTTTGCTAACTGCAAACTATATTAGCTTATGCTAACTATTTTGTCAACCCTTTTTTGCTTGAAAATTCTTACAGTATATGCTACCCTTAGAGCAAAACCGACGACAAAGGAGGCTCTACTATGCATCTGCACGAATCCGGTGAAATGTATCTGGAAACCATTCTCATTTTATCTCAGAAAAATACGGACGTCCGCTCTGTGGATGTTGCTGAATATATGGGATATTCCAAACCAAGTGTCAGCCGCGCCATCGGTCTGCTAAAAAGCGGCGGATATGTGATGACCGATAAAAACGGGCACTTACTGCTGACAGATACGGGCCGTGAAATCGCCCAGAAGATCTATGAGCGCCACACAATGCTCACCCGGTTTCTGATGGAACTCGGCGTGGATGAGAATACCGCCTCCAGCGATGCCTGCCGAATGGAGCATGTAATCAGTGATATCTCATTCCAGGCCATAAAGAAACACGCCACGAAAAGAAAATAATTCCCGCGCGCCGAGCGTGGTCAGCTCTGCTGACATCTTCCAAACACGTGAGTGCACATCCCACGAAGGTTATGTGATATAGGACATTCGAAGGAATTTCTTGTATCACATAAAAAGCTCCCTGCCCGTGACTGACACGGGACGGAAGCTTCTTTAAATCAGAAGACATCTGTTGTCTGTATATTACGGCTTACAGCTTTTACAGGGCTCATATCCCTGATCGATCAGATCCGCTCTTGTGCCGCTGTAATCCTCTCTGTTCGTTTTCTTGATCGACTCCACTCCTGAACAGGAAGGCCAGTGGAATTTATGTGAGTTCGTATTCAGCACATAATCCTGTACCTCATCCGGTTTCCCATCCGATGCGTCCTTCTCAATCGATGTATCATTCTCATTTGATGCTTCATCCTCGTCCGATGCATGACTCTCATTTGATGCTTCATCCTCGTCCGATTCATGACTTTCACCTGTTGCGTAGTCGATCGTCACGCCCGGCTGGACATTATAGACAAAAACATGAAAGCAGATGCCCTCTCCGTCATCCTCCACCGACTTCGCCTCCATCTGCACACCGTCTGCCACCAGGTTACTGCCCTCAAAAACGGGAGTCACCCGGTAGAGCACATGATTACCGGTCTCTTTTATATAGTCCGCCACCATATTTTCAAACGGCAGCATGCCATCGACGTTCATGTATCTTGTGCCGGTGATCAGATTCTTCTCATTGGCATTCTCCGCCGTCAGCTGATAGCCGATCAGATGACACCGGTTGTACAGAGACTTTCCATCCACCCAGTCATACTGAACGGAATGCCAGCCGGTAGGTTTCACCTGTCCGATGGCTCCCCGCTTCTCTGTGGGCATCAGATCCTGCCCGATGTTTGCCACTGCCGCGCCGCACCTTCCCAGATCATCCAGCTCACTGTAGCTCTCATAGGAATCCGTGACCAGATCCTCTTCTGCGAAAGCGGGCTCATTTCCATCAATGACCACATAAGGTTCTCCTGAAAATGGCGGCACCTTCGAAATAGAAATCTGCTGTGCCGCCGGGAGTTCCTGATGGAAAGCTTCATCCGCCGGATATGTCGTCCCGCAGCCTGATACCAGAAATACGACTGCCAGAAGAAGCGCACCTGTTTTTCTTATCCACGTCTTCATCTCTCATATACCTCTTTCGTTATTTTTTCATGGGAATGTCCTGCAAATTCCTCTTCCTCTGTCTTTTTCCAGTCCTGCAGGCAGAGATCCAGGCGAAGATCCGCCGGGTAACGTCTGTTCCACCGGAAGATGATGAGCTTTTCCAGACGCTCTTCCATCTCCTTCAGCCCGACGCTTTCCACAAAGCAGTACTCTCCTTCTCCGGCTCTTAGCAGGAACTGCTCATCCACATGGATATTCTGAGTCATCTCCTCATGAAAGAGCGGCTCTGAACTGGGATGCATCCAGAGTCTGCTCCCCTCACACAGATTCAGAATACGGCTCACAACCTCCCGGTCCCTTGACTGCCGTCTCCTGTTAAACATCATCCCATCCTGATCATCCAGGCATACAATGGCGATCATTACAATCTTTCTCTCCTTTCCTGTCTCTTTGTAAAGCGGGCATTCGCATTCCGCTTTGCTGTATATGAGCTTATCTGCGATACCGCGGACATTGATGTTCCGCTTCGCTGTACGCTCATGTAAGCAGGTCACTGCGCAATCTGGTCAAAGTACCATCACCAGGGTTCCGGCTGTGATCAGGACAGCGCCGATGGCAGATTTCACAGTGAATTTCTCGTGCAGGAACACAAACGCGAGAATCAGTGTAATCACTACACTTAACTTGTCCACCGGAACGACCTTTGACGCCTCCCCGATCTGCAGCGCCCGGTAATAGCACAGCCAGGAAGCTCCCGTCGCCAGACCGGACAGAATCAGAAAGATCCAGCTCTTTCTGCCGATCTCCATAATCCCCGACTGGGTGTTCGTCACAAATACCATCAGCCATGCCATAGCCAGAACCACCAGCGTACGGATCGCCGTCGCCAGATTCGAGTTCACCCCGTCAATTCCCACCTTGGCAAGAATCGAAGTCAGCGCAGCAAAAACGGCCGACAGCAGTGCAAATACAAACCACATATTATCACCTCTTTTCTTTTGTGTTTATTGGAGAGTTCTTTTCTTCTCCTTCAGTTCTCTCGGGATTGCTTTTAGGTCTTCAGCACCGGATACTTTCCACTCCAGGCTTTTGTCCAATCCACCTTACTCTGGCTTTCTTCCGTTGTATTCTTTATAATCTTTTCGAGATTATCCATCTGATACCTCCATCAAAATTTGATAAACGCAAGAACTAAAAGCTCTTTAACGTCCCCAGCTTTTCCTTTGTCTTCGAACCTGACTGTTCCAACAGATTATAAAGCACCGGATTTCTCCGATGCTTACTTACAGTCGAACAATATCGTCTTTATATGAACGCAGGTCGAATCCAAGCGCTTCCTGTGTATTACTCATATATTCACTACCTTATATAAAACTATAATATTCTCCTCTCCGATCAATTAATTCTCCATATGCCCATAATCACTTACAGTGTACCACAGCACTGTAAAAAAAACTATTCCTTTTTTGTGAATTTTGTGATAGTGTGTCTTAACTGTACTGCAATATCATGAGCACATAGAAACCTGCAAAAAGAAACAAATACAGGTATTCGAAAGTATCTGTAGTATATTTACCGAACCTCTCTAAAATCCCATAGAGCGTGTTCCTAAAGTGCAGAAAATCTGCTTATTAGTGTTAGGTAAATGCGCTAATCAATCTCTCCAGTTCCAGTTGAATTTTCAACTTATAAAATGCATCATTATAGATACCCATCTTATTCTCCTGTTGTTCCATTTTACCATAACTAACTAATTTTTTTGTGGATTTTTTCCGAAGAATGTATATAATATAGTTAAGAGAGATTCTTTGATCTTTCACACTTGCTAACACAAGTGTTTTTGGGTCGACGAGCCCACCAATGAAAGGATAATTTGACCGACGAGGTCTCTCTGGTTTACCAGAGTAGGGTATGGTTAGCGCCGTACCCTTTTTCATATATAAAATCTACTAAGGAGCAATGTTATTTGAACGAATACTTAAAGGCACAAAATAAAACAAATGATGCTGTTATCGCAAACGCTTTTACTACAGATGAACTCGAACGCTTTTCTAAATCCGATTATCGCTGGGCAGACAACAGATCAAAACAGTATAGACATAGACAAGTAAAAAAAGGTGAAATATATTAATTCGAGTTTGGCAAAAATTTCCAGCCTGAAATGTCATATGAACACAGAGGACTTGTGATCGGTGTAAAGAAAAAATTATTGTATGTACTTCCTGTTTTCTCATACAATCCAGCAAAACATACTGATGTATATCATCCTGTTGATTTTCCATCATCTAAGAGTGATATGTTCTTGCTTAAAAGCAGCGAATTTTCATTTATAAGTCATGACTCAGTTTTAACATAATGCAAGCAAGAATTCTCCCACCTCTGCAGGTGGTGAGATGAATTGCCAGATAGACATAACTCTATCAATAAATAGAAAAGAACACTTGTTCTGTGCCGCGGATAGTGCTATAATGTAATCAGTCGGAAACATAAGGAGGCTGATCATATGAAAGAAATACGTCCGTAACCGGACAAACAGATAGAAATGCCCGTATCCGGGCAAAAAACAATCGCGGGACACGCGAGGATAGCCTGCAGATACTTGGCTCATGAGGGCCATTGAACAGGAAGCTCCCACTTCAAAATCTTTGATTTAAGTGGTGGGAGCATGTCACTTACTTTATTATAAATTCTGAATCGATTTAAACAGTTAGATAGATTGGCTGATATGATTTATTTATTAGAAAACCCGGAGGGATATCCGCAAAGAGACCTCGCCCGTATGCTTCTCGCCTACGGTTTGTATCAGGAATATCAGATCAGAGAGAGAGCCGTCATACAGACGGCTCCTCTTGGGAAGCCATATCTGCCGGAGTACCCGCAGATACATTTTAATTACAGTCACAGCAGGGAGGGGATCCTCTGCGGAATCCACACAGAAGAGATCGGGGTGGATATTGAGAGGATCATACCCTGTAAGGAAAGGCTTGCCGCCAGAGTCTGTCATCCGAATGAGCTGCGTCTGTTAAAAGGATCACAGGACAGGGATCGGATGATGACGGCCATCTGGACAGCGAAGGAGAGCTATGTGAAATACCTGGGGACAGGAATCCGAAGTGACCTGCGCCAGATCGATCTATCAGGTGCACTGACGGAACATGAGCTGATGGGAGAATGCTATCTTCACAGTCTGATCGAAGAAAACTACGGAATATGTGTCTGTTGTCCGGACAGACATATGCTTCTTAAAAGAGTCACTCTGGAAATGATAAAACATCCGGACACAGAGTGACCAGTAACACGTTTCTTTATACAAGTGCCACTGTCTCACGGCAGATAGCCAGTTCTTCGTTTGTCGGGATAACAGCAACCTTAACCTTTGAATCCGGTGTGGAGATTACCATATCCTCGCCTCTCTTTGCATTTGCCTCTTCGTCAAGGGTAATTCCAAGGTATCCAAAATATTCACATACCGCACTGCGGACACGACCGACATTTTCACCGATACCTGCTGTGAACACAATGGCATCTGCACCATTCAGGACTGCCACATAAGAACCTACATATTTTGCAACACGGTAGCAGAATACATCAAATGCATTCTTCGCATATTCGTTACCGTTATCCATTGCCTCAGACAGATCACGGAAATCACTGGAAAGGTCTTTGGAAAGACCAAACAGTCCGGATTTCTTGTTCAGTACGTTCATAACGCCTGCAATATCCAGATTTTCTTTTTTCGCAAGGAACTCCATGATAGCCGGATCAATATCTCCGGAACGTGTTCCCATTACAAGTCCTTCAAGCGGGGTCAGTCCCATGGATGTATCTACACATTTTCCATTTTTTACTGCACTTATCGAAGCACCGTTGCCCAGATGGCAGACAATGATCTTGGAATTGTTGATATCAAGTCCCAGGAACTCGGCAGCATGTTTGGAAACGAAGCTGTGGGATGTTCCGTGGAAACCGTATCTTCTCACTTTATATTTTTCATAATACTCGTACGGAAGTCCATACAGGTATGCTTTTGCAGGCATCGTCTGATGGAAAGCAGTATCAAACACTGCCACCATCGGAACACCGGGCATCAGTTCCTTGCAGGCATTGATACCGATCAGATTTGCCGGGTTATGCAGCGGTGCCAGATCATTGCATTCTGCAACGGCTGCCAGCATTTCATCTGTAATCACTGCGGAAGAAGCGAAACTTTCTCCGCCATGTACGATACGATGTCCTACAGCATTTACTTCTGTCAGACTGCCGATCGCGCCTGTCTTATCATTTACAAGTGCATCCAGAACCATCTGAATCGCTTCTTTATGTGTCGGCATCGGTGCTTCTGTGATCTCCTTATCGCATCCCGCTTTCTGATATACCAGTCTTCCGTCGATTCCGATTCTTTCACAGAGACCTTTTGCCAGCACTTCCTCTGACTCAGAATTGATTAACTGATATTTCAGTGAAGAGCTTCCGCAGTTGATAACTAAAACATTCATCTTATTTTCCTCCTAAATAGAATGATGTTAAGGTCAAAAGCGTTTGACCCTGGCATCATAGAATTACTTCTTAATAAGCAATACTCCGTTTACTCCGCCTGGCACTGTACAGCTGTAATGGCAACAACACCTACGATATCCTCAGAAGAACATCCGCGGGACAGGTCATTGACAGGCTTTGCAATACCCTGGGTAACAGGTCCGTATGCCTCTGCCTTTGCCAGTCTCTGTACCAGCTTGTATCCGATATTTCCTGCATCCAGATCCGGGAAAACAAGGACGTTTGCCTTACCTGCAACCGGACTGTTCGGAGCCTTGGAAGCTCCTACGCTCGGAACGATGGCTGCGTCTAACTGAAACTCACCATCCAGCTTCAGTTCCGGACACTCTGCTTTTGCGATCCTTGTAGCTTCTACCACCTTGTCAACATCCGCATGCTTTGCACTTCCCATCGTAGAGTGTGACAGCATAGCTACAACCGGCTCTTCCTCTACCAGCAGCTGGAAAGAATCTGCAGAGGATTTCGCGATGGCTGCCAGTTCTTCCGGTGTCGGGTTCTGATTCAGGCCGGAATCTGCGAATACGAAAGTTCCGTTTGCACCGTACTCACAGTCAGGAACTACCATCAGGAAGAATGCAGATACCAGCTTCGTTCCCGGCTTTGTCTTCAGGATCTGCAGACACGGTCTTAATGTATCTGCTGTAGAGTGACATGCACCGGAAACCATTCCGTCTGCATCGCCCATCTTTACCATCATAACACCATAGTACAGATACTGGTTCAGGAGAATTTCCTTTGCCTGCTCCGGTGTCATGCCTTTTTTCTGTCTCAGCTCTACTAATTTATCAATATAGGCTGCTGTTTTTTCACTTGTCGCAGGATCTACGATCTTAGCCCCTGAAATATCAAGTCCCTCGCTGCCTTTCTTAATCTGCTCTTCACTTCCTACCAGGACGATATCAGCGATCCCCTCTTTCAGGATCTGCGCAGTAGCTTCATATGTTCTGCGGTCCTCTGTCTCCGGTAATACGATTGTTTTCTTATTTGCTTTTGCTCTTGCTTTAATTACGTCAATAAATCCCATGATTTCTGACTCCTTTCGTGAATTTTGTTGTTTTTATTATATCGCTGACCGGCTGGAATTTCAACTGCTTATAATGTATATTTTGGTAAACAAGTCTACTTTTGTCAGTATACAAAAATGACTTTTGCGGTTATAATTATGATAAAAGAAAAAAAGGAGCATCCCATGAAAACTGTCGGACTGATCACTGAATACAACCCCTTCCACAATGGACATGCATGGCATATGCAGGAAGCAAAGCGTCTTACCGGTGCTGATTTCTGCGTTGTTGTCATGAGCGGAGATTTCGTACAGCGCGGGGCTCCTGCGATCCTTAATAAGTATTCGAGGACAGAAATGGCACTCGCCTGCGGAGCCGATCTTGTACTCGAGCTTCCTGTAACTTACGCACTTGGCAGTGCAGAATATTTTGCTTCCGGTGCTGTCTCACTGCTGGATGAGCTCGGAATTGTGGACACACTTTGTTTCGGGAGCGAATGCGGAGATATCGACACAATGTTGCAAATCGCCCGTATTCTGAATGAGGAGCCCAAAGAATACCGGAACCTTCTGAAAGAAAATCTGAAAAGCGGCAAATCCTTTCCTCTGGCCCGGGCCGAAGCCCTTAGCGAATATTCCGGCCACAGCCGCAAATGTGATGATTCCATCCTGCAGGAGCCGAATAACATTCTGGGAATTGAATATTTAAAAGCACTTTTCCGTCTGAAAAGCCGCATTTGTCCCGTAACAATCATGCGGACCGGAGGTGCTTATCACTCGGACTCACTAAACGAAACCATGAGTTCTGCCACGGCCATCCGAAAGATTCTCTGTGCGCCATGGCATCTTCTCCGTTCCCTGCCGGAACCTGCTCATCTTCTGACCTCACTTGAAAATGAGATGCCTGATTCTTGTTTCGAAATACTGAAACAGAACTTTGGGAAATCCTGCCCTGTACAAAGCAGCGATTTTTCACTTCCGCTCCATTACAGGCTCCTGTCCGTTTCCTCTCCAGAAGAACTTTCATCCTATCAGGATGTATCCTCAGAGCTTGCAGACCGTATCTTCCATCTGATCCCGTCCTTCGTAAATCTGGATCAGTTCGCTGCACTTGTGAAATCAAAACAATACACAGAAAGCCGCATCCGGCGCTGCCTGTACCATATCCTTCTCGATATCCGCTCTCAGGATACGGAGCAGCGAAAACAACAGGGCTGGAATGGATATGCCAGAGTATTGGGGTTTCGAAAGGAAAGCAGCGTTCTCCTGGGAGAGATAAAAAGAAAAAGCTCCCTGCCCCTTGTCACAAAGCTTGCCAATGCAAAACAGCAGCTTGACGCGGAGCAGATGAGCTTCCTGAAAAGAGATATTTTTGCTTCAGAGATTTATCAGAGTATCGTCACATCCAAATTCGAACAGGGCTCATATAACGAATACCGGCAGCCTGTCATTGTTTACACGAATTCGTAACTGTTCAGAGCCCATTCGCAAAACCGCCTCTACGAGGCTCTGAACAGTTACACTAATTCTTAAAACTGTGGATCGGTGCCGGAATCCTTCCTGTACGATTCACAAATGCATCGCACGCAAACCGGTTCACAGGCATGATCGGTGCATAACCGAGAAGTCCGCCAAACTGTACGATCTCACCCACATCTTTTCCGATGACCGGAATCAGCCGGACTGCCGTTGTCTTCTGGTTGACCATACCAATCGCCATCTCATCTGCAATGATTCCTGATATCGTAGATGCCTTTGTTGCTCCCGGAATTGCGATCATGTCCAGTCCAACGGAGCATACACAGGTCATCGCCTCCAGCTTCTCCAGCGTCAGTGCCCCGGCCTGTACCGCATCGATCATTCCCTGATCCTCACTGACGGGAATAAAGGCACCGCTTAAGCCGCCCACATAGGAGGACGCCATAACGCCTCCCTTTTTCACCTGGTCATTTAAAAGAGCCAGTGCGGCTGTCGTTCCCGGTGCACCTGCATGCTCCAGGCCGATCTCACAGAGAATATCCGCTACACTGTCTCCGATGGCCGGAGTCGGTGCCAGTGACAGATCGATGATGCCAAATGGAATATCCAGACGTCTGGAAGCCTCCTGCGCTACCAGCTGCCCTACGCGTGTTACCTTAAATGCCGTCTTCTTGATAGTCTCACAGAGCACTTCAAAGCTCTCACCGCGTACCTGCTCCAGTGCCGTCTTTACCACCCCCGGTCCGCTGACTCCCACGTTAATGACTGCATCTGCCTCTGTCACGCCATGGAAAGCACCTGCCATGAACGGATTGTCGTCCGGTGCATTACAGAACACTACCAGTTTGGCACATCCCAGAGAATCGTTTTCCTTTGTAAGCTCCGCCGTTTCCCGGATCACCTCTCCCATCAGGCGTACCGCATCCATATTGATGCCGCACTTTGTAGAGCCCACATTCACAGAACTGCAGACACGTTCCGTCTGAGCCAGCGCCTGTGGGATTGACCGGATCAGGTACTCGTCACTCTTTGTCATTCCCTTGGAAACCAGTGCGGAATATCCTCCGATAAAGTTCACGCCCACCTCGTGTGCCGCCCGGTCCAGTGTCTTTGCAATCGTGACAAAATCCTCCGGTGACTTGCAGGCAGTGCCTCCCACCAGGGCAACCGGCGTCACAGAAATCCTTTTATTTACGATTGGAATTCCATACTTTTGCTCGATCTTTTTTCCGACAGCAACCAGATCCTTCGCTACGGTTGTGATTTTCTGATAAATATTGTGATTCACCTTATCCAGGTCAGAATCCACACAATCTAACAGGCTGATTCCCAGCGTAATCGTTCGAACATCCAGATTTTCCTGAGTAATCATCTTATTCGTCTCATTTACTTCAAACATGTTTATCATGATGACATTTCCTCCAGTCCTTCTCAGATGCGGTGCATTTTATTAAAAATATCTTCGTGCTGACAACGGATCGTCACACCGATCTCTTTACCGAGCCTGTCCAGGTCTTTCGCCATCTCACCCAGATCTTTTGCTGCATGATTCGTATCCGTAATCATCATCATATTAAAAAATCCCTGCACGATCGTCTGTGAAATATCCAGAATATTGACATTATTCTCTGCCAGATATGTACAAACCTTCGCAATGATTCCCACTGTGTCCTGTCCTACCACTGTAATAATCGTTCTCTTCATTTTCTTCTCCTTTTATATCGTTACAAGTGCTGATACCTCGTCCCGTTTTGCTACGCTGATAAAAAAATCTTTCGCTTTATAGGGATTATCCCCCAGTGTCACTTCCTGGCAGACCGTCTCGAACGCCAGCTCCTCATAATTGTTTTCCCTGCTTAAATGGCCCAGCATGACCGCTTTCATCCCGTCATGCAGGATCTCGCACAGAAGTCTGCCTGCATTTTCATTCGAAAGATGCCCCTGCTTTCCAAGTATCCTCTGCTTCAGGTAATACGGGTAAGGTCCCACCTGGAGCATACGGATATCGTGATTTGCCTCTATCAACACGGCGTCGAGACCACGCAGATGCCCGATCGTATAATCCGAATATACCCCCAGGTCTGTAACAATTCCTACCGACTGGTTTTTATGATTCATTCGGTATGCCACAGGCTCCTGTGCATCGTGGGATATGGAAAACGGCAGGATCTCCATATCTCCGATCATAAACGTTTCATCGGGTGTAATTTCATGATACAGCGAATCGTCAATCTTTCCAGGTTCGCTCTTTTCCTTTATTCTTTTTATCGTTCCTCCGGTCGCATAAATCGGGATATGATGCTTCCTGGCCACTACGCCCAGCCCTTTGATATGGTCGGAATGCTCATGAGTGATCAGGATCCCGTCAATTTCAGCTGTTTTTCTGTCTATGGAATTCAGTCCTGCCTCAATCCGCTTTCCACTGATCCCCGCATCCACCAGAACGGAGGTATTTCCGGAACCCACATAAATACAATTTCCACTGCTCCCGCTCGCTATACTACAAAAATCCATGTTCCACCAGCCCTCTGTCAATTTGCTCAAATGTATTTTCTACAAAATCACTGCTGTTGTCAACCACAAATTGACAATGTTCGAAAAACAGTTCATCCGGAAGCTGTTTCTGCATCACTGCTTCTGTCTTTTCTTCTGAATATCCGCGTGACAGCATCAGACGTTTTTTCCGTACATCCTTATCTGTATGAACATACCAGATTTCATCGCAGATCTCATCATAATGGTCTTCGATAAGAAGTGCCGCTTCAATCACTACGAAAGGAACCCTCTTTTCCTTACGCTCTCTCTGGATTTCTCCTTCAATATATTTCTTTACCGCCGGATGCACGATCCGGTTAAGCTTCTTAAGGTCTTCCGGCTCTCTGAATACTCTGTCTCCCAGCCTGCCCCTGTGTATGTGCCCGTTCTCCTGCAAAATGGAGTTCCCGAAAACGGCAACGATCGAATCATAGCATTCCTGCCCCGGTTCCTCCAGAAGATGCGCCACCTGATCTGCCTGGATGACTGTCGCATGATACTTTTTTAACATATAGGTGAGAACCGTACTTTTTCCGGCTCCCACACCTCCCGTAATACCCAGAATCTTCATTTATTTCGCCTCGTACCAGTTCTTTCCGGTATGCATGTCAATTTCCAGTTTCACAGAAAGCTTCGCTGCCCCCTGCATCTCTTCAAGAAGAATCTTCTTTACTTCATCCACTTCTGATTCTTCAGCCTCGATCAGCAGCTCATCGTGAATCTGCAGGATCAGACGGGACTTAAGCCCTTCTTTCTTAATCCTCTCATTCACATGAATCATGGCAATCTTTATGATATCAGCTGCGGTCCCCTGAATCGGAGCATTCATTGCCACGCGCTCACCAAAAGAACGCTGCATAAAATTACTGGACTTCAGTTCCGGCATGGGGCGTCTGCGCCCGAACATCGTCGTAACATATCCATCCTTTCTGGCATTTTCCACGGTATCATCCAGAAACTTTTTAATCCCGGGATAGGTTTCAAAATATTTCTCTATATACTGTGCAGCCTCCTTTCTGGTAATACTCAGATCCTGGCTCAGTCCGAAGGAACTGATTCCGTAAACAATGCCGAAATTGACCGCCTTTGCATTTCGTCTCTGCAGATCTGTCACTTCATCGAACGGAATATGAAAGACCTGAGAAGCTGTGATCCTGTGAATGTCCTGGGCCTGGGCATAAGCATTGATCAGTGTTTCATCCCCGGAAATTGCCGCAAGCACACGCAGTTCAATCTGTGAATAGTCAGCATCCACAAATACATAACCTTCCTTCGGTATGAAAACCTTCCTGATCAGACGGCCCAGCTCCATCCGGATCGGAATATTCTGGAGATTCGGCTCTGTACTGCTGATTCTTCCTGTGGCTGTAATCGTCTGATTAAAGGTACTGTGGATCCTGCCGTCTGACCCGATATAATTTGCCAGTCCGTCTGCATAAGTAGACTTCAGCTTTGTCAGCTGGCGGTATTCCAATATCCTTGAGACGATCGGATATTCTCCCGCAAGCTTCTCCAGTACATCTGCCGCCGTGGAGTATCCTGTTTTTGTCTTTTTCCCATATGGAAGTTCCAGCTTTTCAAACAGGATCACCCCGAGCTGCTTCGGAGAATTGATGTTGAATTTTTCTCCGGCCAATGCATAGATTTCCGTTTCCAGCTCAAGAATACGTCCTGCGAGCTGCTCACCATATTGCTTCAATGCATCCGCTTCCACACGGATGCCTTCACACTCCATATCAAAAAGTGTATATACGAGAGGCATTTCAATTTCCCGGAACAACCGCTCCATCCCGCTGTCCATCAGCTTTTTCTTTAAAGGCTCCCGGGCCGCCCAGGCTACATATCCCATGTAGCAGGCACAGCTTATCACAGCCTCCTCATCCCCGGCATGTTCGAATCCCTTCTTTCCCAGCAGCTCTGTCTGTGACGGTATGATCATGCCCAGGTGCTCTTTCGCTACATCTTCATAAGTGTAGGCATCCTTTAAGGGATTCAGCAGATAAGCCGCGATCGCCAGATCACTTACCTTCTCCCTGACTGGTACAGTAAGGAAACGAAGCTGTGGCTTCAGATTCAAGGTAGCAGCTTCCACTCCTGCTTCCAGAAGCTTTTCCAGCTTTCCGGTCAGATACACATCGCTTATGAAACCCTCCGCCGGAATATAATAAATTTCTTTTTCACCAAAGCATAAAGAACACCCGAAAACCTTATTCTTACCGGTAAGCAGTTCAAATCCCACATGTTCTGACTTTGAAGCCCTGTCAAAAACTTCTTCTGTTTCTGCCAGCTCTGATACTTTTCGAAACGATTCTGTCACCGGATTCTCAGGACTCTGACACTGAAATCTTGATAAGATATTTTTAAATTCCAGCTTTTTACACAGCTCGAATGCTGCTTCTGTATATAATTCCCCGATTCTGGCACGTTCCAGTTCAAACGTGACCGGACTGTCTGTATTGATGGTTGCCAGTGTTTTCGACAACTGCGCCAGATCATAATGGTTCATGAGAGATTCTTTTGCTTTATTTGGTTTAATCTCCTCAACATGAGCATAGGCATTTTCAATAGAACCATAAGCGGAAATGATCTTTGCCGCTGTTTTTTCTCCAACCCCGGGAATCCCCGGGATATTATCGGACGCATCTCCCATCAAAGCCTTCAGATCAATAATCTGCAGCGGTGTTACCTGATACTTTTCCTTTACCTGCTCTGTATTATAATCCTCAATCTCCGTTCCTCCCCGCTTTGTTTTCGGAATTCTGATCCTGATATGATCCGTTGCAAGCTGCAGAAGATCCCGGTCGCCGGATATCACGGATACATCCAGCCCCTCTTTCTCCATCCTTTTTGCTATCGTTCCAAGCAGATCATCCGCTTCATATCCTTCCAGCATTAAAAGCGGAATCCCCATAGCTGTCAGCAGCTCCTTGATGACCGGAACCTGCTGATGCAGCTCAGGAGGCATTGGTTTTCTGGTTCCCTTGTATTCTGCATACATTTTGTGGCGAAAGGTTGGCGCTTTCAAATCGAACGCTACTGCCAGATACTCTGCTTTTTCTTCATCAAGAATCCTGAACATAATATTTAAAAAGCCATATACTGCATTCGTATGCAGTCCTTCAGAATTGGTAAGATCCGGAACACCATAAAATGCACGGTTCAGTATACTATGTCCATCAATCAGTACTATTTTCTCGCTCATTCTTCTCTCCATTTGCCTTACTGTTATTTGTTTTCATTTCTCCGGCTGACTGTCCGGCTGCTTTCTTTTCTGATTCCAGGGCCTTCGCCGGTCCGCCTTTGCCAAGGTCTTCTGATTTTACCGGAACCGGTTCGCTCTCCTGCCCATAAAGGATCTGATGGGCAAAAGTCTCCCGTATATTTCCGGAAGACCAGAGCTGAACCCGGGTAAAAAGCACCAGTGCCAGCAGAAGCTCTGCCGCTATCATTACTGCATAACTGCATATACGAAAAATCCTGTAGCCCTTTATTTTTCGTTCTGTTGCTTCCAGATCATCCTCCAGCATCTTTTTTATATTATATGAAACATCCTGCTCTTCATCCAGCTTTTGCAACGCAAAATGAACCATGAAGTAAATCTCCAGTTCCTCATGGCATTCCTGGCAATGCATAATATGCTCAACAAATTCCTCAATCTCTTTATCTTCCAGCTGCCGGTTAATATAGGATGTTACCAGGCTCTGTGCTTTTTTACAATCCATTTTTCAGCCCTCATCGTTTCGCACTTTCTTTCATCACTTTTAGTAAGTATAGCACACTTTAGAATTCATAACAATAAAAAAGAACACACAGCCTAAATGACTGTGTGTTCTTTTTTATCGTTCACTCCGTGACCAGTAACACGACGTGTGTAAAGCAACTGCTCTACGATTCTGATACCAAATCTGTTATTATTTTACTACTTTAAATCCCGATGTTCCTTTCCCTTTGAAAAGTTTTGCATAAGCTTTCGCTTTTGCCT
>OGON01001191.1_pt1 | contig 18533 bp, 12 predicted proteins | sample 1552671 | NCBI WGS metagenome assembly OGON01 (sample SAMEA2580136, study PRJEB22360) | human gut metagenome | biome: human gut; feature: human-associated habitat; material: faeces | place: Denmark | collected 2008/2010 | reverse complement strand
AGGAATACTGCATTGAAAAAATCCCCTACAAGAAGCGGCCCCCCTGACACAAACATACCATGAACTATTCCCGCACCAATAAGTAACAGCATTGATTTCCATGATGATTTTTCTTTTGTATCACGCTGCCTTTGCCCATATATGCTGTAAAACCCATGTATTGCAAGAAATATCACAAAAATACCCAGAAACTTGTATAATACTGCATCATATCCTGCAAGTGCGTTCTTTAGAAAAAAGCCGCCAAAGATTCCTATAGCCATGACGATGACTACCTTTTTCAACTGCTTCCAGTCTACATGTTTCCATTGTGTAACAAAGACATACACTCCGGCAAGAATACCAAGCACATTTAATATCGGCTTAGCGACATCATATCCCACCAGAATTAGGCTTGGAGGCATTGCGAGGATGGTCCCCGCAAAGCCTGTAATGCCCTGAATCACATTTGTCAGAAAAATTATTATGTAAAATAAAACAGTGTTCATTTATTTGACTCCATATTTTTCTCTGATTTCTTCAAATATATCAGCAAACTCACTATTTTTTCTGTAGAAGGCAGGCGTATAGCCAAGCTCGGCTGATACTGTTATTTCTCCGCCGTGATACTCTTCGCCTGTCCACAAATGTACCCATTCATCCTGTGGCAGATACACATCCCATTCATGCTTATCCTGCTCATAAACAGGTGCTATCAGCATATCTCTTCCAAAAAGATACTCATACTGTATGTCATAAGCTTTCTCATCAGACTCATAATGCATGAACAAAGGTCTTTGCACCGGATGTCCACTGTCTGCATTCTCTTCAACAAGTGTCTTTGTATACGGTGCAAGCATCGTGTATACATCAACGAGTCTCGCCAGCCGCTCCATGGTATCCTCATCATCGTAATACTGAAAATTGGTATCCGGTCTGTTTCCCTCATGTGTCCTCATAAATGGTGTAAACATCGCCATCTCAGCCCATCTGAGAAACAGCTCCTTTGTACGAGTATTATCAAAAAGCGATGTATAGCCTCCAATATCACTATGCGTGAGCCCACATCCCATCATTCCTGCACTAAGTGCTCCGCAGATAACAGATGCGAGTCCATCATGTATTGTAAAGTCAACAGACTGATCGCCGGCCCACAGCAATGTGCAGTATTTCTGGCTTCCGGCACCTCCGGCACGCATGAAGTAAACCACATCTCCAAGCTTTCCTGACTCTTTTACTGCCTCATAGTTACACTTTGCCCATAGCACCGGCCAGTGATTGTGCTCAATCATAGGTGATTTGCCGCTGTATAAGCATATATCATCTGTAGGCAGATACTCTCCAAAGTCTGCCATCCAGCCATCAATGCCTATACCAAGTGTGTATTCTTTAATAATATCCTTAAACCACTCGAATGCCTCCGGGTTTGTGAGATCCACAACTCCACAATAAAATTCACCAAAATCCACGAGATAATCACTGCCATCTGCCTTTGTTGCAAAATAGCCTTTTTCCCTGCCTTCCTTATAGAGCTCACCATCATTTACCAGATATGGATTAACATATCCTAAAAATTTTATGCCATTTGCATTTATCTCTTTAATCTTCTTTGGCAGATCCGGATACATTTCCTTGTGATATTTCCAGTCCCATTGGAGTCTCTTTCCGAATGATGTCACTCTCTTTCCGCACCAATCCTGGCACCATATGCCAGCTACCTTGATGTTCTTATCAAGGGTCTTATCAAGCAATCCAAATGACCTTTCATTTCCACCCTGAACACCAATTATGAGCCCATTGTATACCCAATCCGGGAGCTTTGGCTGTCTTCCAAAATATGCTGTAAGTCTCTCAAGCAGTTTGAGATATGTATCAGCACACTCTATACGGATCTGCTTAGGCACCTCCCAGATCTGCAGCTCATGAAAGCTGTCATTTCTGAAATCAAAATCAGCATATGCTGTTGAATCCACATGCAGATAATATTTATTTGTGGAAACAAAGGTTGGCTGTGGATAATTTGTGTTGTAATAGTCTCCTCCTGCCTTATTTTCTACATCCGAACGCCATGTAACGTAGGTTGTCTTATCACGTCCTACACCCGGTTCAGATGTCCAGATAGGAAAATTTCTTCCACGCAGATTAAAGTAAGACATCTGCTCACCGCAGCCATAGCATTTTTCCTCTTTATCTGCGGCTACCCTAAACCAGAATCGGTTAATCCTGTCATCCTTTTGTTCAAAATCAATGGTACACAGATTTTCGTCACATTTAATTTTCGCAATGATATAGCTTTCAAAGCATAGTCTGACTGTATCAACTGTCTGAATCACATCTGTGAGCTTTAGTGGAAAACGCTCGGTAACATAATCTGTTATCTTGAAGTTACCTCTGTACATATCAACATCTTCCTGTCCTACTCCGACATAAATCATCGGTCTTTCTTTGCTATGCTCCAGAATCCTTTTTTCTCCCACAAAAAGCTGAAATTCATTATCATTTACTTTAATCTGCATTTAATAACCTCCCTAAGCTGTCTTTTTACGCTTGTTCATCTCTTTCACAATCAGAACAATTGTCTCAATCACAAATATTGCTGTTACAATAGCAATTCTTACTACATTTTTGTTCTCTGTTGCAATTCCTGCAGGCGAGAAAATGAAATACTCATATACCAGGAATGAAACAAGCCAGATTGCAAAAGCATTTTTATGCTTCCATGCTGTCATATCATAGCCATCATTTCTTGAAGCACTCTTGTCAAATACCTTTGTATTTGGTGCAATCTTGCTGCATACAAAGATGATTACAAGCATGATAACAAATGAGATAGCGTATATATACATATAATTAATTCCACTAACAGCATTTGTGAATGGTGTGTCAATATGTGGGAAGATAAACTTGTAGCATGCGTAGAATGCAATATGGAATATTGTTGCACATATTGCTCCAAGCTTAGAGCCCTTCTTTGAGAACATTCCTACAAGCACCATTGTAATGATAGGAATATTATAAAAACCTGTAAAGCTTCGTCCGAAATCATAAAGTCCTGTGCTAAGCACATCAAGGAATGGTGTAAAGATAATGGCAAATGCTGCAAAGCCCCATCCAATTTTCTTTGCAAGTTTTACTGTAGCTTCCTCTGAGAGATTTGGGTTAAAAATCGGCTTATAAATATCAATCATAAATACGGTACTAGCTGCATTGAGAAATGAATTATAAGTTGAGATAATTGATCCAAACAATGCTGCACAAAACAGTCCTACAGCCGGCCATGGCAATGACCTAGCTACAAGTGAAGGATATGCAAAATCCTTGCTTGTAAGACTTGGTACAAGTCTTGCTGCGATTACTCCGGGAATAACAAGAAGTAATGGTACCATCATCTTTAAAAAGCCTGAAAGTAAAACTCCCTTTTGTCCTTCCTTTAAGTTTTCAGCACCAAGTGCTCTCTGAATAAGTACTTGGTTAGTACCCCAGTAAAACAGATTTGCAAGCAGCATACCTGTAAAAATACATGCAAATGGTACAGGATCATTTTTTCCACCAATCGCATTGAGCTTTGCCGGTTCAGATGTAATAACATCCTTCACACCGACAATAAATCCACCTCCGCTTAATTTTCCAACAGCTATAAAACCAAATACGACTACAAGCACTGAGCCTAAAACAAGTAAAATTCCATTGATTGTGTCTGATACAGCTACTGCTCTCATACCTCCAAGTACGGCATATAGTGCACCAATAATACCTACAAGCACTATAAGAATTGTAAGTGCCATACCCTCGCTGATTCCAAATACTGTAGCAAAATCAAAAATCTGCTCAAATGCTATAGCGCCTGCGTACAGACATACAGGAATTCCGATTACTAAATATCCAATAAGAAATAGGATAGAAACCATACGGCGTACACCAACGCCATACCTCTCCTCCATAAACTCCGGCAGCGTTGTATATCCTTTTCTAAGATACATCGGCAAAAACACAAAAGCCATAATAATTGTGGCTATAACCGCTGTTGCTTCCCATGCCATGCCTGACATATTAGCTGCATATGACTGTCCCGACAAACCTACCAGATTTTCTGCCGACAGATTCGTAAGCAGCATTGAGCCTGCAATGAAAAAACCTCCAAGTCCATTTCCGGCAAGGAAATAACCCTTTGCCGTTTTCTGGTCATCGCTATTCTTCACTATCTTTCCTGAAATAATTCCAACCAGTGCTGTGAAAAGCACAAATGTCACCAAAGTAAATACTAAATGCTCCATAAAATCCTCCAATTTAATAGAAAAAATATACATCGATTTGTTGAAACTAACTATTCACATTCAATCTCTCACATGATATACTTTTTCTGAAAATTATTTCCCACGCAACCGAAAGTACAGTAATATGTCCAGTATTCAGTCTTTCGGTCACGTGGTTTTTTTAATAATAAAGTTCCTTATTCTCTCCAAGCAATCCAGGATATGCCCCTTGTTTTATCAATGGTTCTCTATCGGGATGTGCTATTACCCACTTATTTCTTTGCAAAAGCAGTCTCTCTTCTCCTATAGCAGCTTCATCTGCCCCTCCATTATTGAGTGGTGTATTGGTTCCCCGTGGAAGAATCACAACATTCTTAAATCCAATATCTGACACCCTGCATGGTGATAGATGAAGTGTCGTCTGGTACATCTCTATTGCTGTACCCTTTTCCACAAAAAATACCTTTGCATCTTCAATACGGTATGTATTGTCTTTTATCTCCCAGGTATGCCCCAGCACCAGCATAAAGTCAGTTACCGCTATATTGATTTCGCTGCCCTTATGGTACTCAAAACCATTGTATGTGGTGTTTCTGCCATTACAGTAGCCTATCTGTATAGGCATCTCTCCATATATACGATTTTTAAAAAACTCTGCTATATGTGTACGTTCAAGCTCTTCTACTGAAGCCACATATATATTTCCTTTCTCAGGAATTACAGTATTTTGTTCCATAAATGAGATAAGTTCGTTGCAATTGATATTTGAAATCACCCTTCCGTAGGTTTCAAAACATGGATCAGTGACACTGTATATAGTCACAGAATTTTTTTCATTCAAATGTTTTAACATATTTCCCCCACTTATCTTTGCATTGCCTTGACAGCCTTTATAGTAGCGCAGAAATCTTCTTTTCCAAAGCCAAGCTCCATTGCCTTGTCATATACCTGCTTTGCAGCGTTTTCTCCTTGAAGCTTTAATCCACTCTCCTTTGCCATATTCATGCAGATATTCACATCCTTGTACATGTTTTCAATCGAAAAGGCAGTGGTGTAATCCTCATTTTTGATTGGCACATTTTTGGAATCCAGATAAAAGTTCTGTCCACCGCCATATGAGATAGCTGTAGTATAGCTTTCTATATCTATTCCATATGCCCTTGCAAGTGTCAGCGTCTCATTTACACCATTTTGAATCTGTGATACAAGCGCGTTATGGCAGATTTTCATGACCAGACCTTTTCCGTTTCCACCCATCCTGATGATATTTTCTCCCATATAGGAAAGAATCGGCATAGCCTTCTCACACGCTTTTTCATCTCCACCGACATATATTCCGAGCTTTCCTGCAATAGCAGCAGGCTTCGATTTCACAACCGGTGCGTCCACAAACTCTGCACCCGTCTTCTTTACCATTTCAGAAATCTCCACAGAAACAGATGGATCTATCGTGCTCATATCAATACAGAGCTTTGTATCATCAAGTGCCGGTAAAACCTCCTTATAAATAGCCATCGAATGCTCTGACTTTGGAACCATTGATATAATTACGTCTGATTTTTCTGCCAGCTTAAGCGAACTGCTGCAGCCGATTGCACCCTTGCTCTCCAGTAGCTCTACCTTCTCCTTTACGAAATCAAATACATATACCTCATCATCATGCTTCTTCACTATATTCTCACTCATGGACTCCCCCATGATTCCGAGTCCTACAAATCCAATTTTCATTGCTTACAAACACCTCCCTGTTTCATCTATTCTGTAACTGTATTATCCCATGCATTCTGGAATGTCTCAAGTCCCTGTCTGGTATATGCATGTTTGATACTGTCCTTGTATACTGCAAGGCCTGTTGTAACGATATCTGCTCCTGCAACCGCACAGTCTACAATCTGCTTAGGTGTACGGATAGCCGCACAGATAATCTGTGTCTTTCCCTTATATCCGTAATTGTCATAGATATCTGAAATAGCCTGAATGTACGCTTTACAATCCTCTCCATTTGCCTCTTTCCAGCCGATGAAAGGTGAAACAAAAAGCGAATTATTCTTTGCCGGCAGAATAGCCTGTGCTGGTGAGAATACGAGTGTCACATTTGTTCTGATTCCCTCTGCCTCGAGTCTTCTTGCTGCCTGAATACCGGCCTCTGTGCACGGAATCTTGATAACAAAGTTGCTGCAGATAGCTGAAATCTTTCTTGCCTCTGCTACCATCTCATCTGCATCATCAAGGTGTGGGTTGATTTCAACCGAAATAGGGAATTTCTCGTATCCCTCGATTCCTTCCGCCTTAACCCAGTCTGCCATCTCACTGATTACAGTAAGGAAAGGCTTTCCGCTTACCATTATGTGGCGTGGATTTGTTGTCACTCCATCAATACCAAATGTATGGTAGGCCTCCTTGATTTCTTCGATTTTTGCACTGTCCAGAAAATACTTCATGATTGTTTCCTCCTTAATAGTTAGTTAAATTTGTTAATTAATTGTTGTAAAAAATATAAGCCGTTATGTTTTTCTCTTGGCTTCTGTTTGTATTATATTACTATAGCATTGACTTTTCAATAGTATATAACGTTGCAAAAGCATTTTCGGCTATTTGTTTAAATTTATTAATCATTTTTTGTGCAATATGCAATAGCCATAAAAAATAAGCAGATAAAACTACTTTTTATTATAAAAAACCACCCGGAACTTTTTTTGCGTTCCGAGCGGTTTTTTAGTTAATCCTGTGATTGTACAGCTCTATCCTTATATGTCAGCTATTATTATCTACTTGCTACAGCTCTTCCTCTACCATGCTCTTCTCTCTGTTGAACGCATCATAGATACATGGAATTACTATAAGCGTAAGGATGGTTCCGTATACGAGACCTCCTATTATTGCGATTGCCATCGGCTTTATCATATCTGAGCCATCTCCGATACCTATCGCCGATGTAAACATTGCGAGTATGGTGGTCATCGCTGTCATCAGTATTGGACGAAGCCTTGTACGGCCTGCGTCTATGATTGCCTCATGCTTGCTCATGCCCTCTCTCCTGGCCTGATTGATGTAATCAATGAGCACGATTCCATTATTTACAATGAGACCTGCCAGCATGATAAAGCCAAGCATTGATATGATTCCGAGCTCATTTCCCGTGATGAAAAGAGCTATAAAGCCTCCTGTAAACGCAAGAGGTATACAGAACATGATAATAAACGGTGAAAGCAATGACTGGAACTGCGCCACCATGATAAGATAGATAAATATCACTGCAAGCACAAGCATAAGTCCAAGCTGACTCATTGACTCATTTATTGTCTCATCCTCGCCCTCCATGTCTATTGAATAGCCATCAGGAATGTTAAGTTTATCAATTTTCGATTTAATTTTATTGCTTAGTAATGTTACATTATGGTTTTCATCAACCGCACCTGATACTGTAATATATCTTGTCTGAGCATCTCGATGAATGGTACTCAGGGTCTGTTCCTGTGAAATAGTGCAGATATCACTGAGCGGAATCTCCTTTTCACTGCCATCATTATCCTTATAGGTAAATGTAAGGTTTTTGATGTTGTCCACAGTCACATCAGACTGCTCTGCAGATTGTAAGTATACCTCATAGTCCTTTATGTCGGTCGTAATGGTTGTTGCGCTCTTTTGAGATGATATCTCACCGGATACGAGCTGGTATACCTGAGCCACCGTATAGCCATACTTTGCTGCTTTTTCCTTATCCACAGTTATCTTAAGCTCATTGGTTGTATCGCCAAGACCGTCATCTATATCCGTCACGCCCTTTGTATCCTTAAGGATATCTGCCACATCACCTGCAAGCTTCTGCAGCTTGTCTATATCATTACCCTTAATCCTGACAGAGAGACCACTTCCGAAAAACTCTGATGAGTCCATAGCCTGTGAAGATGCTGTTACCTTGCAGTCCAGATTCTTTGTGCGTTTTTCAATTTCATCTATTACCTTATCCGATGAAACATCCGACTTCTCATCAAGCAATATATACATGCTCACGCTGTCGCTTCCTGAGCTCATCAGGTTCATGGTCGAGCTGCCGCCTGCTGTAGCTCCTATTGTGTCTATGCCCTTTATATCAGATATTTTGTCCATGACCTTATCAGACAGCTCTGTAAGCTGCTTGAAGTCAAGCTTTTCGTCATCCTTTGCCTCTATGGTAAGTGAAATCTGATTTGACTCCATGTCCATATCCATAAATGTCATTCCCCTTGACATGCAAAGTGCGCCACTGCCGACTAAAAGCACTACTGCCGCAATAAATACCACCGGCTTAAATCTAAGACATATACCGAGCACATTTCCATACCAGTCCTTAAAACGGTCAAACCATGGATGCTTTATATACTTCGTCTTTTTGAGCATGCCTGAAGCAATTGCCGGTACAAATGTGAGTGCCACTACAAGAGATGCCATAAGAGTAAACGCTACTGTAAGTGCCAGGTCTACAAAGAGCTGTCTCGTGATTCCATCCGTAAAAATAATCGGCGCGTACACACTTACCGTGGTGAGTGTAGAGGCAAAAATGGCTCCTGCCACCTGATTTGCACCCTCAACAGCCGCCTTCTTTACCGAATATCCTTCTCCCCTTAATCTGTAGATATTCTCGATTACTACAATTGAATTATCCACCAGCATTCCTATTCCAAGCACAAGTCCCGACATTGAAATGATATTTAAGGTGATATCCGTAAAATACATAAGCACCACTGCCACAATAACCGATAGCGGTATAGATGCTGCGATAACAAGTGTCGGCTTTATATCCTTTAAGAACAAAAGCAATACGAAAATGGCAAGTATTGCTCCCACTATCATATTCTGCATCACACTTTTTACTACCATGTCGATGTATACGCCCTGGTTCATAAGCACTGTGGTGTGTAATCCGTCATTTTCCTTTTCCAGCGAATCAAGCTTGTCCAAAAGACGGTCTGTGACGTCTCCTGTAGAGTAGCCGGTCTGCTTCTCCATGGAGAGCATTATTCCGGGATTACCGTTGACTATCGCATATGTCTCATCCGAGTTGTCAGTCATCTCAACATCTGCCACATCACCGACATGAATAGGAGCTATTCCATCAAGCTTCATATCCATAAGCACCAGATTTGTTAAATCATCAATTGATTTTACCTCATCTCCCACCTGTACTATGTACTGCGTGCCATTTGAATCATTTACATAGCCTGCAGGCATATCAAAGTTCTGTGCGACGAGCAGCTGCGAGAGTGAGTCAATTGTTAAAACTGCATTTAAGTTTGACTTGTCAAGTGCATCATCCTTACTCTTTTCAAGCTCCTTCTTTGAACTGTCAAGAGATGCCGCTGCTGTTGCAAGCTGTGCTGACTGCTGTCCTATACTTATCGAGCTTATAGCTGCCTGACTGTTTAGATTATCATAGGCATCTAAAAGTGCTGTCTCTCCTTGTGCTATCTGGTCAAGCCCGCTTTGGCACTGCTCTATACCTGTATTCACCTGAATGAGAGTCTGTGCTATCGCTGACGCTGCCGCAGGCAGATCATCTGCTGTGTTTACGGTGATTCCAAGCGCCGAGAGACCTGAAAACTGTGATGCAATCTGCTTATCAACCTGCTCAAGCTGTGCTTTAAGTGCTGTGCCTGCTTCACCCGGTGCATTTGCGCCCTCTTTGAGTGACGGAATTGTCTTTGTATATGTATCACTATTCATGAAGTCTGAAAGAGCTGACTGAATTGTTTCAAGCTGGCTCTTCTGCTCATTTAAGCTTGCAAGAGTACTCTCTAGCTGAGTCTTCTGCTCTGCAAGCTTTGCCTTTTGCTCCTTTAGCGTATCCACTCCCGCGCTCATCTGATCCGATGCAGATGTGATTGCGTTTTGTCCGCTCTCTATCTTTGCGCTTGCATCATCCATCTGACTTTTTGCATCGTCAAATTTCTTTGAAACGGCATTATTTATTTTCTCATTGAGCGCATCTATCTTGGCCTGATTCATCGTGACCTGTATCTGCTCGGTGAGCTCACCTGTTGCAGTCACTGATGCGACTCCTTCTGTACTCTCAATTGCAGGCTTTAGTGTGTTTTCCACAAAGTCTGTGATTTCCGACTTGCTTTTCCCATCCATATCCACAGCAGTCATCATGATTGGAAGCATGTCCGGATTTATCTTCATAATGGTCGGATTACCCACTCCATCCTTCCAGCCAGCCTTGACCTGATCTATTTTCTGCTGCATCTCTATCACTACAGAATCCATGTTGGCATTCTGCTCATACTCGCATGTCACCAGAGAATAGCTGTTATATGACATTGAGCTTACGTTTTTGATATTGGACGTAGTTGCCATAGCTGCTTCAAGCGGCGCGGTGACATCGCTCTCCACCTCCTGTGGACTTGCTCCCATATCTGTTGTCACGATAAGTGCATACTGAAAGCTCATATCCGGCAGCAGATCTGTCGTCATCCTGCCAAGTGATACAACACCGAGTACTATTACCAGCAGTACTCCTACAAGTACAGTAAAAGGCTTTTTTACACTATATCTTGATATCATCTGATCCCTCCTTTTTCTTTTCTTTGATAATGTCCTGCATTAGTTTAATAGACAATGATTACTGCGATTTTCACAATAAATTTAATTCGCTGTTATACTTTTATTATACAATGTGGCGGATTGCAACTCAATTGGTTTATACTTTTTTAAGAGTTTTTAATGATAAAAAAGACACCCAATTATACGATTAATATAATTCGATGTCCTTAAATATCTTTTAATATCTTTTATTTATTTCTGCTTCAAATGCCCTCTTCCTCTGTCTCATCCTCATCATCATTGATACCTGCAACAGCACTTGTAACGGCTCCGATTACAGCGACAAGCGCAAAGATGATAACTAAAAAAATAACTATAAAGAATGCTACTAAAAAACCTGTATCTGTCATATAATTTACCCCCATAGCTGTCTCACAGCTTCTTTAAAATATAGTTTTAGTTTAACACACTTGTCTGTAAATAACAATATCGTAAAGGGCTAAATTATTGACTAAATATTGACTAAAATATTGATTTATGAAATTGCTCAGTCCTTGATCTGCATACCGTTTGCATCCATATGATAGCCTTCAGTCATGATCAGCTTTGATACCGGAACTATCTCATAGCCCATGTCCTGCAGCTTTGTGAGCATCTCATCGAGTGCCTGCGATGTGTATTTGGCGCCTAGATGGCAGAGTATTATCGAGCCACAATCCAGGCTTTTGTGATTGCACACTGTATCTATAATGTTTTGCACACCATAGTTTTTCCAGTCGAGTGAATCCACATCCCACTGGATTGGATAATAGTCACAGCCATACACTGTATCAATCAGTTCATTGTTGTACGAGCCGTATGGCGGTCTGAATACCTTCATATCCTTTCCGGTCAGCTCCTTGACCTTTTTGTGCACATCCATTATCTCTGTCTTCATCTCGCCTGCAGTGATTGTTGCCATATCATAGTGGTGCTCACTGTGATTTCCGGGCTCATGCCCTTTTTCAACCAGCGTCTTTACACATTCAGGATTATCACTCACAAACCCTCCTGTCATAAAAAATGTAGCCTTTACGTTGTGCTTGTCAAGTGTCTCCATCATACTGTCAAAATCCTCTGCTCCCCAGGCACAGTCAAATGAAAGGGCTATCTTTTTTTCTGTTGTCTGAACCGAATATACAGGCAGCTTTCTGTCCCCGAACTGACTCACAGCACTGCTAAGTGTCTCCATCACCTCTATATTTTTCAGCTGCGATATGTCATACTCTCTGCCATATAAAGCGCCTGTAATAAGAAGCGCCGACAGCAGCACTCCAAAAAGGAATCTGTGTCGGCGTTTCTTTCGTTTTGTCCCATTATGTAGTTTTGTATTTTGCATGTATGCTCTGTATTCACTCATGCTATATACTATTCTTTATTATCACAAATTATGAATAATGAAATAACTCTATTTCAGTTCTTCTGCCCTTCCGATAAACTCAAGCACTACCTCAATCGACTGATGCGCAGCCTTCTCCGCAAATGTCTGGTAGTCTGTCTCGCCGCCATCTCCGTCTGATATTGAGCGAAGAATGGCAAATGGCACCTTGTTCACATAGCACACATGACCGATGCTGCCGCCCTCCATCTCTGCTGCGATTGCATCAAAGGTATTCGAAATATAATCCTTCTGCTCCTTTGTGGCAATAAACTGATCTCCTGTTGCGATATTGCCCTTTTTGTAGTGGATATTCCTGTCAGCTAAGCATGAGCACATGAGCTCCACCATTTTTGTATCTGCCGGAAGCAGAATCATGTTGATACCTGAAAGAAGCCCCTTCGGATCTCCGATTGGCGATGTATCCATATCGTGCTGCAGCACGTTTGTGGCTACTGCCACATCAAGCACATTTAAGTCCTTTGTCAAAGTTCCTGCCACTCCAATATTGACAATCATATCTACATCATATTTCAAAATCATGGCCTCTGCACATATTGCCGCAAACACTTTTCCTATTCCGCATTTTGCCGCAACAACATACTGATCACCGATTTTGCCCTCAACAAACTCCACTCCGCTGTAAACCTCTGTCTGTGTGTCTGTCATCTGAGCCTTTAAGTCATCGACCTCCATCTGCATTGCACCAATTACACCTATTGTCATTTTATTTCTCCATTCCTGCTATCTTGCTATTATATTTTTAGTCCTCGTTTACTGTGGATAAGTAAACTCCATATTTGTCTGGCTCTCAAGCACCTTAAGATATGCACGGCACTCCTTCTTTGCCTCGTCAAGTGACAGATTCTCGTAATGTCCGCACTCTATGGCTGATGCACCAAATACCGGTCCATCATACTCCAGTATCTGTTTTAAGACCTCTTTTGTGATTTCAAAAACCTTTCCCGGCTCGACATCCCTCACTACGAGGTAGAAGCCTGTCTGACAGCCCATCGGTCCAAAATATACCACATCATCTGCAATCTCAGAGTTTCTCACACATGTCGCAAACATATGCTCCACTGAGTGCATAGCTGAATTGGACATATAATCTCCTGCATTAGGTTTTCTTGTACGAAGGTCGTATGTGACGATTTCTCCGTCTTTTCTTGAAATATAAAATCCAGGTTTAAGAATATTATGATTGATTGTAAAGCTTTTAATTCTTTCCATAAAAATGTTTCTCCTTACTTAGTTGCTGCCTCAAACTGCTTCAGATAATCCTCAAATACATTGAGTGCATCATCCACAGGCTTTGGTGTGCTCATATCAACACCGGCACTCTTTAGCAGCTCGATTGGATTCTTCGAGCATCCACCGCACAGGAAATTTCCTATATACTTATCCACAGCAGGCTTTCCCTCCTCAAGTATCTTTTTTGAAAAAGCAACTGCTGCCGAATAGCCTGTCGAGTACTGATATACATAGTACGGTGTGTAAAAATGCGGTATGCGCATCCACTCATATGATATCTCATCATCCACGCGCATATCCGGTCCGTAGTACTGCACATTCAGCTCATGCCACAGTTCATTTAGCACATCCTTGGTAACCGGCTCGCCCTTTTGCATTTTCCGGTGAGCTATATGCTCAAACTCTGCAAACTGCGCCTGCCTGAAAAGTGTCGTCCTGAAGCCGTCCAGAAAATGTGTTATGAGATATTTTCTCTCATTCTCATCCTCACAATGCTCAAGCATATAGTTCATTAGAAGCGACTCATTGCAGGTGGATGCAACCTCTGCAACAAAAATCAGGTATCCTGCGTAGGTGATGCTCTGATGCTCATTTGAATAGTATGTATGCATCGCATGTCCCATCTCATGAGCCAGCGTAAACACACTGTCCAGATTGTCGGCATAGTTCAAAAGCACATACGGATGAGTGCCGTAAGCGCCCCATGAATACGCACCGCTTCTCTTGTTCTCATTCTCATATACATCTATCCAGCCACTCTCCATGCCAGCCTTAAGTGTGCTGACATACTCATCGCCCATAGGCTCAAGCGCCTTTGCCACAAGCTTTTTCGCCTCATCATAGGTGTAGGTGGTCTGTACATTGTCCACAATCGGTGCAAACAAATCATACATATGCAGATGCTCCACACCTAAAAGCTTCTTCCTAAGCGCCATGTACCTGTGCAGAGCCGGCAGATGTGCGTGAACCGTCTCAATCAGATTGTCATATACACTCTCAGGAATATCGCCACCGGATAAATACATGGCCCTTGCACTGTCATATTTTCTTACCCTTGCATAAAAAGTGTCATTTTTCAGCTTGCTGATGTACATCATGGAAACAGTATTGCTCCACTTCTTGTACGAATCATACACTCCGCGGAACACCTGCTTGCGCAGGCTTCTGTCCTTGCTGCTTAAAAAGTCTATGAAATTGCCGTGCGTGATACGGATTTTATTTCCCTCAACATCAGTGATATACGGGAATTTGATATCCGCATTGTTGAACATGCTGAATATATTCTCCGGCGCTGCAGCCATCTCACCGCACTGCGCCAGGATATTCTCCTCTGCAGCCGATAAAGTATGCGCTTTCTGACGCATTATCTCATCAATCGCACGCTTATAGTGCATAAGCTCATTGCTCTCACTGTAAAAGCTCTCAAGCCTTTTATCATCTATCTGCAAAATCTCCGGACTCGCAAATGCCAGCGCACCTGATGCCTGAACAGTCAGTGTCTCAGCCTTTGACACATATGCCTGATATTTCGACACAGCAGTGTCCTGATGTGAGCGCTCATTCGCATAGACCACTATACGCTCCAAATAATAAGACAGCTCATCCTGCTTCTTAAAAAAATCAAGCAGCGTTGCTGCACTGTCTGCCAGATGTCCCTTAAAGCCCGAGAGCTTTTCTGCAAGCTGTGACGCTTTTTCACACTCAGCCTCCCACAGCTCATCTGTCTCATACATATCCTCAAGCTTCCATTTGTACTCGTCTGAGATTTCATCTCTCTTTTGAAGCCTTTTCTCACTCATTTTGTGTTACCTTCTATCTTACTTTTCTTGTTCTCGGGGGTTTTTGAATAGTTACCTTGTTTTCAACTCTTCAGAACCACCCCACGCACATTCGCAAAACCGCACGATGTTTTTATAAAACTACCCACACATCTGCTCTGCAAAATGCATATAGACGTGTGGGATATATGTGAATTATAACAATTAAGCTCTACTTTGTAATTAAAGTGCCCATACCACCTGAAACAGTCTTGCCCTCTTTATTGAGCTTTGTGATAAGCACCGAACGGATGGCAGAGTCACCGATAAAGTCGATAGCCGCCTCAATCTTTGGAGCCATGGTACCCTCATCAAACTCGCCTGCTGCAAGGTACTTCTTTGCCTCATCGACAGTCATGGTATCAAGTGGCTTCTCATCCTCCTTGCCATAGTTCAGGCAGACCTTGTCAACGCTTGTAAGTATAACAAGTCTGTCAGCATCAAGAGTATCTGCAAGCTTTCCGGCTGCAAGATCCTTCTCGATAACAGCACTGGCGCCCTGAAGCTTATTATCCTGTGCTAAAACAGGAATTCCGCCGCCACCGCATGCGATAACAACCTGATCCGCATCAACAAGAGCCTTAATAGCATCCTTTTCCACTATATCAACAGGCTTTGGAGCTGCCACAACTCTTCTGTAGCCTCCCTCAACCTGTGTCACATGGTTGCCCTTCTTCTCTTCTTCCTCAGCCTCAGCCTCTGTCATAACACGGCCAATGATCTTTGTCGGATGATAAAAAGCCTCATCATATGGATCAACAACCACCTGTGTAAGTATTGTAGAAACGGTCTTGTAAATTCCTCTGCCAAGAAGCTCTGTACGGATAGCATTCTGTAAATCATATCCTATATATCCCTGACTCATTGCAGAGCAGACAGCTGTAGGTGTAGCTGTATACTCAGGATAAATCCTGCAGAACTCAGACATAGCGGTGTGAATCATGCCCACCTGCGGTCCGTTGCTGTGTGTGATAACAACCTCATAATCGTCCCTGATAAAATCTGCAACTGCCTTTGCTGTATGCTTTGTAGCCTCGTGCTGCTCCGGAAGAGTTGTTCCAAGAGCATCATGTCCGAGTGCAATAACTATTTCTTTCTTCTTCATGCCGACCTCCTATGCTGCATCCGCTCAATGTGTATTATATCTCATAATCATAAACCCATATGTATACTATGATAAATACACTTATGAACCATCAATTTTGAATAATTCTCATGCGGTGCAAAATCAAAATTATTTATATACATTATCTAATATTTTATGGAATTTGTCTAGTACTTTGAACTGATTTGAACAACATTTCCACCATAGCGTAAGCCCCGGGCACCTGTGACGCACACGTACTCTTGCAGGAGCGAATAGCGAAGTGGCTTAGATACTGTAGAAATTATGCCCATGAAACGCAGAAACACCCCTGCATGGACGCAGGGGTGAGGAGAAAACGCGCCGGAATTACTGCTGGACATCCTTCGCAGAGCTTAAGGTTACTTCAACCTTGCTCTCTTCGTACTGTCTGCCACTCTGACGGGCAACAGTAAGAGTAACCTTATCTCCGGCCTTGTAGCTCTTTAACGCTGACTGCAGCTCCGTCATAGAAGAAATCTTTGTGCTGTCAACAGCAGTGATGATATCTCCCTCCTGTAAGCCGGCATTTGCGGCACCTGAACCAGCTGAAACAGATGAAACATACACACCTTGTGGGAAGCCGTAAGCTACCATCTCAGATGAAACATCGCCACCCTTGATACCAAGGTATGCCTGATTCTCATTAGTATATTTTCCATTCTGGATAAGGCTCTCAATAATAGGCTTTGCAACTGACATAGGAATTGCATATCCGATACCCTCAACCTCAGTTGAAGAATATTTTACAGAGTTTATACCGATAACCTCGCCATTTTCATTTAAGAGTGCTCCACCACTGTTTCCAGGGTTTATGGCTGCATCTGTCTGGATAAGCTTGTTGTTGGTAACAGTCTCACCTGTCTGTGAATCCTGTGTAGTTACGGTTCTGTTAAGCGCACTTACTATACCTGTTGTGACAGACTGTCCGTATCCAAGTGCATTACCGATAGCAATTGCCGGGCTTCCAACAGCTACACTGTCTGAATCTCCGATTGTAGCAATCTTGATATTTGAGTAAGTGTCTTTTCCAAGGTCTGCTTTCTTTACACGTACAACTGCTAGATCGTCATCCGGATCTGTTCCTCTGATTTCTGCCTTTACCACTGAATCATCATCAAACTGTACTGTGAGCTCCTCTGAATCTGCCACAACATGGTTGTTTGTAGCAATGTAGAGATAATCATCATCCTCACTCACAATGATACCTGAGCCGCAGCTCTGAGACTGCTGTGACTGCTTTCCGAAAAAGCTGTTGTAGGTGACTGTTCCTGTATTTGTGATAGCAACGATGCTAGGCATGACCTCATCGACAACAGATGATACATCTGTCAGATCCTTTGCATCCCCTGAGGATGTCTGCTTAGTCCCACCGGATGTTGTAGTGGTAAGCTTTGCACTTGCAGTAGAAGAATTTGAAATAGCTCTCGTGCCAATATAGCTTACTCCTGTGAAAACGCCGCCTCCGACGAGCCCGAAGATAAGAGCTGCCGCTACTGTCTTTGCTGCAAATGGTCCAAACGCACCAGGTTTTCTAGGTGCTCTCTGCTTCTTAGGCTTTGCAGCCTGCTGGTATGCCTGACCATTCATATTCATCCGGCTATATGAGTTGTCTGTCGAACCGGCTGATGCGCCACCATATGCATTATTATTTGTGCCTGAATTATATGCCTGATTAGAATAAGGCTGGTTTGCATATGGCTGTCCTGCTGCAGAAGCCTGCGAATATGGATTGTAGCTCTGTGAATAGCTTTCAGCTGATGCATTATTAGTCTGTGCAGCCCTCTGTGACTCATCCGGATTGTAAGGATTACCCGACATTGTGAAATTTACACCTGCATCAGATGCGTTACCTGTTGTATTAGCATTGTTGACGTTGCTGGTATAATCTCTGTTGTTTGTACCATTAGTATTATTTGTATCATTCATATTTCTATAATTGTTATCCATAATAATTTCTCCTTTCGTTTACAATTAGAAGTATACTGTCAATCTGTGTTTAATTTGTGACGGGATTATTTATTTTTTCATAAATCAGTTGACTATTTATAGCCTATGTTCCCCATTGCAGACCACTATGCGATTATAAAAATAAAAATAACTGCTCATCGGCAGATGCACCTCTTAGTCTGCGATAAATAGAAATTGCAGAATATCAATACATCCCT
>OGON01001174.1_pt1 | contig 18692 bp, 21 predicted proteins | sample 1552671 | NCBI WGS metagenome assembly OGON01 (sample SAMEA2580136, study PRJEB22360) | human gut metagenome | biome: human gut; feature: human-associated habitat; material: faeces | place: Denmark | collected 2008/2010 | reverse complement strand
GCTTGCTAAGCCTCTTTTTTTATTCTTCATTTCTTCTAATTTGTCATTGGTTTCATTCAAACGACTTCCGATTTCAGTGAGTTTTTCACTTTGCCACGTGACCGTTTCTTTTGTTTCATCATAAATGTCCAATGTTTGTTTTAGTCGAGTTTGCAGTTTAAGATTTTCTTCATCTTTTGCTTCCAGCAACTCTTTATATGTTATCCGATCTTGTTCTCTTTCTTCTTGCATACGGAGAAGCATTTTATTTTGTTCCTGTATCATTGCCTCGGCTTTAGAAGCTAGTTCGCGTTTTTCTTTCTCGCTTTCTTTGCGAGATAGTTCAAGCTGCTTGATGACTTCATCTCGTTGGACAGTTTGTTGATTGGATGTTTCGACCAAGGAAGTTAATTTTTCAACTTTCTCATTTTGCGCTTGAATTATTTCAGTTTGAAGTTGAATCATTTCGCTTTTCTGCCGATCTTGTTGAATAATTAATTCGAACATACTGGCAAGCTGTTCAACATCCTTCTTTGATGCGAAATTATTTTTTAGTACCAAAAACATCTCATCCAGCCTTTGGCCGAAATCTCTAACTGCTAATTCATTGGATTGATTTGTTTCCTTTACTTCCTTCAACCTTTCAGTCAATGACTCGTCCTCATCCAAGACAGTTCTGGCTGCCATCTCAACCGATAATTCAAGCTCTTCTGTACATTGGATCATTTTCGATAATATCTCTTCATCTTCCGATGAATACATTCTCGTCTTACCTTGCCGAACGAACTTGCGGCCTTCTTTCTCCAAAGCAGTTGTGTATCTTCTAATGGTCGATTCGGAACGACCTAGTCTTTCGGCAACCAACTTCACTGTGTCACGTTTCACAGCATTTTCAACGTTACTACCCTCTGAATCCGTTGACTGATAGCCTGATTGTTCCCTATCATTCACTGATTGATAGATTGACATACGATCACCTCTTTATTTAATTAAACACCTTGAGCTTAATAACCTTCAAGGATTTACTTCATTTTTTTGCAGTTTGCTCCAATGAATATCGGTTCCGAATTAATACGTTCCTTTTCTTTCTTTTTTATATAAGGTCATTATCATATAAAAAAATGAGGAGGTGGAAAATGGATTCAGAGAAGAACACTCCGCAGCCAGAAGGTGGCCAAGAGAAACCTGAAGGTTTCGATATGAAAAAAATTGATACATTGACAGTGAAAGATATACGAACAATGCCTGAACAAGAATTCTTAAGTCTACTAAAAAAGTCCTTTGACGAAGCAAAGGACGTTATCCTTAACAAAGTTGAAATGAATCACTTAGCACTCCAAATGGCGAGACCTCGCTTCGAGAAACTTCAAAAGTATATCAAATACGATAAGAAGCAAACAAACCATTTTGAAGTAACTGTTCCTGTTATTGATGAAAAACAATTAGAAGCAAACAAAAAGGATGCTGCTAAATTCAAAGTTGATTTACAAGAATATCACTCATTACCTGATACAGATTGTTACATTAGGTGCGGTTCAAAACCTCTTCAAAACTCATTAGGGTTGCTAACTATCGAGAATAGGGGGTACTTTATCCCAAGGAAATTCAACGAACACAAGCACGAAGATATTAGATTAGAGTATTCAAAGGAATCATTCTTCTATTTTGATTATGAAAAGAAATTATATGTACAAGCATTCGAACAGGATGTTATAGATTTACGTCGATTAGACAAATTAGATAAAGAAATAGATGAGTCAAAATATGAACCGCACTCGCTCCTCTTCTGGAAACGTGAAAAGCTATTAAACGAGATCGAGGATCGATTGAAGGAGATTTCCGAAGAAAAAGGATTTCGTAAGAAATTCATCAAATTCACAATGCTAAAATCTCCGACACCTAGAAGTATCGATGGTATAAAGAAATACGCTGCAAGCTACTATATGTTTCTGGAATGCCTGGATGATTGGTTGCAAATAAAATTATTTTTAGGAAAAATATCTCCATTGGTATATGAAACGTTACAAGAGGAGATTGGAGACCTAATCGTTATTTGTATAGATATCCTTACTAAATCTGAATACGTTGATGATGATATTGAAAAATTAGAATCATTTCAAGAAGGTAAGCCTGAAGATGATAAGCTTCAAGCTCACAACCTGATGCAGGGATTCGTTAAATACATTTCTAAAAATCGGATACTAGTACCTAACATCGTCGAGATTGAACGGTCGCGTTCAATACGCTTAAATGACCACTATAATAATGTAAAATACGAAGAGTATTTAGAAAGAGTAATGAGGCTTTTGGATAAAAAAGAATCTCAAAAAGAACAAAAATAAGCAGCCCCAGAAGGGGGCTGTTTTTTTATTTTCTACTAGAGAAATCAATATTTTTGACTATAATCTAAACAGAAAATTTACCAACACATCTTTCACAGCTTCACACTCCGTGAAAGATACAAAAAGGAACTTTCTCTTGCAACAGCAACACACTCCTGCATAGAGAAAGAATTCAATATCACACCCCCGATATTGAATGTAAAACGAGAAGGAATTAGCTTCAGAGCAAGTTAGAACCTGCAACACAATATCAAACAATCATCGACGGAAAACGTTCAAACTGAAGTTCTTCATACATCCAGAAGTGATAACGAAGACACGTATGACCGTACAACAAAAAAAATGGAGGAATGAAATGAACAAAATTTAGAGGGAAAGCAAGTCTACGTAACCAATCGACATCCAGACTTAAATGGAACAGATGGTGGTGAAAATGTATCTGCATTATAAACGGACGCAGTTTGTCCGGCGGAACATATTTAACAAAATGGGAGCTGACAACTCACACCTGTCATATCAACTACACGAGTGAGACACGACGAGGTAGGTTTTTTTCGTGCTACGGAACGAAATGTAACGGAGTTAGGCGCAAAGCGCCAGTGGAGATTCGCAAAGCGAATCGTAACGGTAACGTAGTGGAATGCAGTGACAGCACGGAAAAAAGCACCGAGGAGATGGCGAACGGTGGCTTAAGGGAAAACGGTTAAGTCTAGAAAAATAGGCTTAATTTTATAAAATTAAGCCTATTTTTTGAGACTTAACCAGTTTTTCATTAGATCTTAGCGAGATTTTTGAGTTTTTTTCGACGATACCTGGCCTCGATAGAGGAGGACAGGAAGGAGAAAAAAAGTTAAAAATGGAGCTTAGATCTACCAATCATTTTTTCTTAATGAACGAATTAGTCGATTCGACCAATAGCGCCCGAGGAGATGGCCGGGCGCTGAGGGAGAATTGACTAATGAGTGAATTTAGAAAAACCCCCGATTTTATTTTTCTTAGTGAATTGGCCAGGACTGTCGGGAACGTTCTGGATCGCCCAATAAAGGCGATTCAGCAGTGACTGACAGGCCTGGAACAATGAACTTAGAAAAACCCCCGCATTTATTTTTTCTTAGCGAACGAGAGCTAGAAATGCGACCAATAGCGCCCGAGGTGATGCCGGGCGCTAAGGGAGGATTTCTAGCTTGAGTGAGGTTAGAAAAACCAAGCTTTTATTTTTCTTAATGAATGCAGTTGGAGAGAATCGACTGCAGCCATCCGAGGTGATAGCCGGATGGCCAAGGAGAATTCTCTCCAACAAATGAATTTAGAAAAATCTACGCTCTTTCGGGATTCGATCTCCATTAAAAGAAAGCGGACCGCTTTTAATGGAGATGGGACTCCGAATCGAGTTCCGCTTTCATTGGAGGTGATGTTTTATGAACGAAAACGAACAGCAGCACTTAACAAGAGAAGAAATCATTGATCAACAAATTGATAGAGTGTTTCACGTTGCACATCTCGAAAAAATCAACCTCAAACATCCTAAAAAAATCAGAGAGGGTGATAAAAACTTTGATTTATATGATGTAAACAGCAAATTTGTCACGCTATGTGAAGATAAAAAGGGTGTTTATAAAGAGGTTATAGTTGGTGTCGATGGTTCTACTATCAATTCCTATAAAGCGCTTGTAAAGAGTGTTATATCAGAGATTCGAAAGAGAGAAAATATCGTGGAATTAAACGAAATAACTGACGATATGTTCAAAGACCTTATGCAAGAACGAATCGACTTATACAATGACGGACAATTAAAAGAAGCCTCGAATATCAAACCAACTCTATCCGCATTCAACTTTTTCAACAATGCTATAGCAAAAACGGATGTTTTTTCCGAAAAAGAGAAATGCCGTATTGGAGATATAAAAGAAATTCGGGCACAATTAAAAGAAGAAAAAGTCATTCGTAAAACGAGAGCCAGCTCAAACTTGAGAGCAACAGAAGAACAAGCATTGACTGTCATTGATAACTTAAAGAATCAAGGACATAAAGGGAATAAAAACCGGCAAGAAATCACGAAACTGAGCCAGTTTTCATTATTCACTGGCGCAAGAGTCAGTGATGCTATCGATCTCGTTGCTAAAGATATCCGATTTTCAGGAAACCGCGCTTTTGTTTTGTTTCGAGACTCTAAAGGAGATTTATCGAGACAAGTAGAAGAGGATAATCCTGAGCGAGTTCAGTTTTTACGTGAATTAAAAGAAGGGAAAAAGCCGAACGAGCCTGTCTTTGCACGTTTTAAAAGGGATGGAACTTTCAAATCGAAGGAATCGTTTAGAAAAGAGGTTGCTAAATACGTTGAAAAAGCCGGGGAACACCTGACTCAAACAACGCACGTGAGAAAGAAAAACAAGGATGGAAGTGTTTCATATGTACCTATCCAGCAAAATTTCACACACCATTCCTTTCGCAAAGCCTTTACAAACGAAAGAATCGCTTATTATTATCGTAAATTTACTGAAGGGGGCGTTGACCCTAGGGAGTACCTGAAGTACAGAATGGCGGAAAATAAGCTTGTTGAGGAAAGGCAAGGGATCAACAGCCTACCTAATTTAGAAAAGAAGATGAAGGATTTAGAAAATCGAATCAACAAGAACCGCACATCAGGAAGAAGAGAGCTTATTTTACCTGAGTATTGCGTTTTCTTCGCTTCTACCGACATTGGCCACTTCCGTAATTCAGTAGTAGCAGAGTATTACGCAGACTGGGATGAAGCAGCTACAACACACGGTTTGCCAGATTTAAAGCATTTCAAACGTGAAGCAGGGATTATCAAATAAAAAAGTGTACGGTACACTTTTTCCCAGTCACTAAAAAGGCGAAATCATCCACACGATTTCGCTTTTTTAGCATTGGTATTTATTAATTGGAATCTCGATAGTCCTTTTGATGACATAGAATAGATTTTATCTGAAACAATTCTTTGTACAACAACTTATAATCCTCGATGGCCTTTGTCCATCCTCCATTTAGGAATTCATCTATCACCTCTGGTGATACGACCCCTTGACGGTACAAAAACCCTTCCCCAAACAACCTTCTTTGTTGGTCTAATTCTTCGAAAACATCAAGTTTATCCTGTATAATCGCAATTTGACACTCTAGATTAGCTTTCTTTATAGACAACTTTTTACTGATCTCCATCGAAACCAACCCTCTCTTAGCTTGTTTCCTTCAAGTGGGCTCCGATATAAGGACTATAGACCCTTATTCGAAATAATTCCACAAAGAAAATCGCAATGGTCCAGAAAACGATGTGATACAAAGGAACTGTTTCGAACAACAGTATCCTTTTGAACTCAGGAAAAAAGAAGTACATTAATCCCTTTTGAAAACAGTACAAAAGCAACATATTCAAAGCACAAATAGTAAACAAGAGTCGATTGTAATCATCTTTACTCTCGATAACTTTCGCTTCTCCCTGGATATGATTCTCGATCATTCCTGACATACAATATCCAAAGCACAAAGCGCTTAGGATAGCGAGAACTAAGACTCGTTTATCATCCGTCGGGAAGTCACTTAAGAGTGGATTGACCAGGCTTGCTATCCCAATTACGGACATAAAACAAATGAAACTACACACAATAAATCTCATTATTTTCTCAAATCGCACCATCACATTCACCTCAAGTTAATTATTAGGTTAACTTAGTTAACGTAAGGTTAACTATATTTACAGGGAACATATGTTCTAATTTTATCTTATCAAATTCAAAAAATTTTGTTAAGCTGAAATAAAGGAGGTAATTCAAATGAAAGTTTGTCTATATTGCAATAAATCCAATGTCAAACTATATCCATTTAAATCGTGGGATGATGATTCAAAAGAAAAATACTATTGTGAAAAGCATTATCAAGTCGTTAAAACTACAGAAGAAGAGGAAAAAAGACGTTTTTGGGAATATTATCGGGGGTCCGCTGAGCTGCGGCAGGAGTGTTTATCTGAAAAAAGTAAGCAACTATGGGAAGAGATCGATAGAGAACTTGGAGGGATTTGAAATGAATGAAAATGAAAAAACAGCCTTCATTGAAATGCTCGATGATATTGCTCAGCAAGTCTTCTTAGAAAACGATAGACTAGGATGGTTGCTAACTCGTGTCCTTACGGAATATTACTCAAGGACGGCCGGATTCAATATTGAACATTGGATGGAAAATGTAAATGGAGAAGTACAATTGAAATTTATTTTGTTGTTAATGAGTCAGGGAACCGAAATGGGGGAAAAAGATCAATTTCCTAGCTTGAAATTCCTCATTGACCGATATAGAGAAGAAAATAAAGAAATTTAGTGTTGCTGAGGAGCTCTCTGGCGCAATTAAAGAACATTCGACGTATATTTCTTCATAAAACAGCACCAGAATCGCAATCTACAGGCCTGTTTCAAGCCATTTTCCGGTAGCATACAAGGATAACAGACCTTTCCGCTATCAAGTGTCTCTGATGGCCGCGAAAATGCCAAGAAAGCGAATCTTTCGATTAAGAAAGACGTTTTCATACTGGACAAGAGGTTCAAATTTTACCCTAAAATCACTAGTAGCTTTACGTATTCTGGTTACCATCCGATAAAAGGCTCATATTTGGCGTATAAAGCAATTTAGCTATCTTGCGTCCAATCACTCTCTGCACAAACGAAAAATGCGAATTCGACCTATTTTTGCAATAAAAAAAGTGACGTTAAATTGCACACCGCTCAGTCTTTCTTTTGTAGACAAAGAAAAACTCCCCCCGCACCTCAAAAGCGTAAGGGAAGCTCTCTTCAAAGAAATAATCTTTGAGCGAACACTACCTCGTACAGTAGTAACATAACGCTGCTGAAACAAAGGAGGAGTTTTCTCTCGATTAATCGTTCGCGTCCTTAATCCAGCAATCGATCAATCAATTGCTTCACCTTCAAACGCAAAAAAGGTGAATGCCTAATAGACTTTCTAAAGAACCTAGTTTTAGTTTACCCACTTTTATTATCTTAATAAACCAAATTGCAGTGACTACAGTGGGTTATCACTAATCTAATTATCCCCCTATTTTTTTTAAAAACTGATTGTTGTAATCGTGGTATTCCACAGTCACATCCTTAAATGTCAGTCCCAGTGAACTAATATCCCGAATCATAGGGACATTACTAGAAATGTACACTTTACCATCAATTGAATAGAAACTTTCATCATCAGATAATAAATTATTCCGAGGTAGAATCGAACAATTTTTATAACCACATATACGCAAAGCCTCAATAGCAAGTAACTCAATATGAGCTTGTAATTCTGTCTTCGATACATCAAAAACCGCTAGACCTTTCATTCTCAAATTGATCCCCATAGCTGTAACCTGAACCCTCGCACTGATTCGTGACATAGCTCCTCACCCATCCCCTAATAAATAAATTCAGTATAAACTTCTAGAATGCCAAGCATAACTCCTCTTTTCCTGTAATTTCTTAAAATACATAAGTAACAGCCGTTTAATTTCTCCTCAATCTATACAACTGCATTTTGTAAAGGGAAAGTTGATTGCACCCCCAGGTGAAAACCCTCTACCATAAACTCATAATCTAGAAAGGAAACCCCAAGATCCACCTACCGCTTCGCTGCGACACTACAATCCTCAAACAAAAAAAAAACCTAGTCACCATCTTAAAGTGTATGTTTTTATATAGGACCCCCCTAATAAAGAGCGGTTCAAAAAAGCGATAGACTAAAGTCATTTATTTAAATACATAAGTAACAACCATTCACACTTTTTTTAGTTCAACGAAAAAGAACCACCAAAAGGATGGGAGTTCGCACAATGACCTGTAAAAAAAAAACGGTAGACTAACATCGGTTAATTAAATACGTAAGTAACGCACCATTTAATTTTTTGAGAGAACTAAAAAAAGAGAGACGCCAGATACACAACCGTGTGGTTCTCTCCTCAAGTTCGTAAAAAGCGACAGACTAAAGTCATTAATTTAAATACATAAGTAACAACCATTCACATTTTTTTATAATTCCTTTTTAAGTTTGCTGATATATGATGGATCCACACCTAATATAGCTGCTAAATCTTTTCGTTTTGCTTTAGGATTCGCTTTTATTTGTCTTCTTAACATATCTAACAAATGAGTTTTATCCTCAGAACGTTTCTGGTCGTATTCCTCACGGCTAACAGAACCTCGTAATTCTCTCATTTGTCGCTTAGACTTCTCTCGCTTCGCATCGGCAGTTTTAACCTTCATATGGATCTGCTCGTCCAGCGTGATGTCAAACCAATCAATGATGGTCTCTGTTTTAAATCTATATAGCTTTTTCGTATTCAGTGTACCTTCTTCAATTTCTTCGTCTGTCAAAGGCTCTGTGAACATTTTATTAATCTCGTAAGCTAACTCAAGACTTTCTTCAAACAGCGTCGTGTCTCCCTCGTAAAAACGCTTTTGGTGCATTTTATGATAAGCATTCCTGACGAAGAAGATTGCCATCTCTCTATAACCGGTCATATCGTACTCACGAACCACAATCAGCTGTTTAATGGAAACTATGTGGTCGTGAGCTAACGTTCTTTCCTTGTGAATAGGAAAGACCTTTGCGGAAGTGTTTCCGTTCGTCTTTGAGCGCTTCGAATCCTTTTCCACTTTGATTTTTTTGCTTTTCTTCCATACATCCCATAGGTTGGGGAGTTTTCTACCCAACTCAGCCAAAGAGTAATTTGGCAAATCATTTTTATATGAACGTACAATCGCATTGCTGCCGTGCTTCCAATTAATCGTGTCAGCTAGCCCAAAGACGTGCGGAGCATCCAATGCCTTCGAATCCGGTCCATATTCTTTCAACATCTCGAACAGGATTTTAGCAATAACCTTTCTTTTGGCCAAGACCGCACCACCTGGAGTGAAATCCAGATGGTACTCAAGATACAAACCACCGCCCGAGTACGTGATCGCATTCGCTTCAGGAATTTTACCTGTAGCAAAATATTTGCTTTGGATATCTTCCACTACTAATGCAGGATCCACATCTTTATATTTTGCTGATTTATACAAATCTAAATCGATTAGGATTTTTCGAATCTGGCCAATCGATTCTTCCGTTCGCTCCCTGTTTTCAAATAAGACAGTTGGAACAAATACTCGTTTGTTTTTTTGTCTCCTTATGTATGCAACGGCTTTGTCTATCTCCGACTTATGAAACGATCTTTGCTTGAAATTAGAACCATCACCGTTCACTGTGCAGACAAAGAAATACGATTTCTTTTTCCCGGTGTTCACCAGGTCATATAAATACTGTTCAAGGTCTACCCTTTCGTTATAAAAGCTATAGTTATAAGCAGTTATTGCACCCATAAAAAATACACACCTCTCCCCTAACAAAAAAATTGAGAAAAGAAGGTGTGCGAACCCGAACATTTAATAATATTAAAGTAAAAATCTAATAATTTTATAACAAGGTTTCTTCTTTTTTCTTGAAATAAAGAGTATAATTAGATACAATAATATTGATAATTACAGTGTAGTGCGGATTATCGGGTTCGCACAATTTCCGAAAAATCGTTCTCCAGACGCCAATCAGGGACGATTTTTTTTTGTCTTCTTTCTATTAAGTTTACAAATGTTCGACTTAAAAATCTAGTTTAATCGAGTTTTTTCTGAAAATTGAACTCTTTTTCTTCTATTATATTTCTTTTCTATCAATCTTTTCAATCTCCTGCTGCCATCATCTTCTCTTCTATCAATGGCATTACCCTCCGGTAAAACGTACTTCGAGATATATTTCTTTCCTTACAAATCTGACTGATAGTAAACTGGCCAGACTCATAATCTCTCACCGCTGCTAGAATCGTGTCGTTTTTAGAAGTAAATTCTCTCTTTCGCCCTAAGCAACGACCTTGTTTTTTGGCAATGGCAACCCCCTCAGCTTGTCTCTTTCTTCGTTTTTCATTTTCCTTTTCGGCAATGGCCAAAGCAATTAGAACCTGCATATAACCCATTGTGCGGACCATTAAATCATCACTTTCAAACATTTCATTTAAAAATTGCATATCTAGGAAAATAAGTTTAATTCCGTTTCGTTGGAACCAATCAACCTCTTGCTTACCTTCATCAAAGTTACGACCCCAGCGATCTAATTCGTGGAATACGCACGTATCGTCTTCTCTTAAAATAGATTTCAACTTTTGATAAGCTGGTCGGTCAAAGTTTGTTCCTGTTTGTTGATCTATGTAAATATTTTTCTCCGGAACACCATACTCGATTAGTGACTGAACCTGACGGTCTACATTTTGTTGTTTTGAACTTGTTCTCACATATCCAAATTTAGCCATACGCAAATTCCCTCCTCTAATTCTGACACAAGTCTATTGGAACACTCAAAATCCTTGATACGCTTGAATTTTATTTTTGTTTCCGAATGTATACCTTTTGGTACATTTACTATATTAATTTTATCTTTAGCAATCCCTTGTTTCAATAGAGAAAATAGAAAAGTTTTAAGATACAAAAAAAAGGTCAGCGATAACGCTAACCTTTTTTCTATATCCACTATCTACCTCTCTTTTATTAATTGATATAATAGATTCACATCATATACATATAAGAGAGGTTAGGCATCAAGTGATTAATTTTCCAAAGAAATTCAAACATAACACAAAAGAAGATCTTGCGTATTTCTCTAAACGACGAAATGCTTTTTTTGTTTTCGGAGAATACGAAAATCAGAAGGTGTGCATCTATTTAGCCTCACAACCATTTTCAGGAGATGCGCTATTTCTAACTAAAACTACTAATCCCGAGAATGAGACTTTTGTAAATGAAATTCTAGTAACTCAATTATGCTCCGATTATTTCTTTACAATGTTCTCTTACAATGAAGAACTCTTAGAAAAAGTTATTAAAGCTAATTCAATGAAGAAAACTCCTTTCTTCCATTTTGCGGACAATTCTCGTACCGGTTGGAATCGTATTCTTTATTTCCAAGGTGGTGAGTTGCGGTTCATAAACAAATCCGTTAATACACCGTTTGAGACGACTGGAGATGAAATTGTAGAGGAAGCATCCGTTTTTCAAGATTGCTTAACTGTCAAAGGTAAATACAAAGTTGATAAAAAAGATGTAGAGGCCAAGTTGGAAGAGAATAAGAAAAAGGATCAGCTTTAATGCTGATCCTTTTTTATATCCCTGTGTATGGTGTTTGTCCCTGGATGAACTTCTTGCTTCCTTTTGGGCCGACTTACTAGATAGAGCCAAGAAAATTCCAATTAGTAATGGAACTAAACCCTTTTAATGGAAAAACGTGGTAAAATAGTCTAACAGGCATAATGAATGTTTTCCTTCCAGTAGGCAGAAAGTGAGAACTGAATTATGTTTATCGAAAAAATATCTTCTTCCACAAAGAAAACTGTTAACCCTAAAGACAAAAAGCCAAAAGGATTCTTAGGATTAAAAATCCTAATGATAATAATTGGAGTATGTGCCCTAATCTTAGTGGCCACCACCTGCATCGCTCTGTTTACAGGGCATTTGACATCAGAACAATTCTTATCCATCGTATTAGGTTTCCTACAGATAGTACCAAGCGTTATACACCCTCCGATGGTGTAATGCTCCAACTTGTTTCTCTGTCGCTGCTGCCATTGGTCTTTCTTCTATTCTGATTTAACTGTAGTATATGCTCAGGTTAAAGTGAGGTCCACACTTTAATCTGCCAGGAAGCCTAAGTCCTATTTAAGTCCTACCAGAAGAAGACAGCTATACACATTAAAATAGAAAGAGGAAAAGAAAAAAGGGGCGGAGATAGCCTGCACAGCATCTCCCACCCCTTTTTTTTATTCTCTAATTGAACAAATTACAGCATTTTAGCTCCGGTCAAACTTAAAAATCCTTGATCAATACAATTCCTTTCAGTTCGCGCAACTTGATGCTAATTCGTGATTTTCCTGTCATTAATTCATCTCCCCTTACGATCAAAATTTTACGTTTTCATCGTTACGGTCCAGGCAACGGTGAAACTTGACCATATTTAAAGTTTCAAGAGAGCTCTGACAGTATGTTCACCTTGTTAATATCTTCTCCACGTTATTATTATAACACTCTGTTTCAATTTGTAAACATTGGAAATGGGGAGGGAACGTGAAAAAAAGATACCTAGAGGCCCTTATTTGCTGTTCCTCTTGTCTTGGATAGCTTTCAATATTCAGCATTGGCGAAGGTGATTTCAGATGTGGTGGCCAAGTGAAAGTAAATTTGGCATCCCAATAAGCAGAAGAAAAACTAAGTATCATAACGTGATATCTGAGTTTTTCTTTTTTTCTTTTATAAAAGGGATTTTGGATTTTGACTTTAACTTTAACATTGTATTATAATTAAGTTAACAAGTAAGTTAACAAGGTTAACAAGTGGTTAACCATTGATATATAAGGATTTTATAGTTAACAATACAACATTATTGAGGAGGAATTAATATGGCAAAGAAAGCTTTCGATTTAAAAGATGGTCAACTTGATTGGGTAAATGAGGTTTTGGAAGGACATAAGCACGAGTTAAATCAGAGTCAGATTTTAATTGAAGCTTTATCCGACTGGGCTCTGAAGAAAGAAGCTGGCGGAGCTATCGCAAATGCGCCCGATGGATATAAGAATATGTTCTCAGGAGACAAGGATAAGCTGCTCAGTGCCTTGGATATGATTAGAAGCACCTATGTAAACTTAATGGTTGTTACTTCTGAGAAGCTCGAAGAACAGGAAAAAGACCTGAAGGAGCTATTTGGAGCAAGAATCCGTGAACTGGGCAATGAAAAAGAAGCATTAGAAAACAAACTACAAGAAGCCGCCGGAGTGGTCAAACAAGCTGAGGATGATGTAAAAGCAGCTGAAGACGCAAAGCAAAAAGCTATTGATGACCTTAAGATTGCTAATGAGATGAATTCGGCATTAACGACTACCAAGGATGAACTGGAAAACGATAAAAAGAACCTGGAAGCTGACAAAACAGCATTATTGGCCGACAAGAACACTTTGAACCAAACAATCGTCGAGAAAGACGCAGAAATCAAGAAGCTGAAAGCTCTAGAAACAACTAACGCCACATTGGAAAAGCAACTTGAACAGGAGAAAGTCAAGACGCAGCTAAAAGACAAAGAAATTGAAGGGTATCAAGCTACCATCAAACGTTTAGAAAAAGTTGAAGGTAAATACGATAAGTTGCGTGATGAACAGTCTGCTGTGATTGCTCAAAAGGCTGCTGCTGAGGCTCTCGCCACAGATCGTAAAAAGGAAATCGAAGCATTGCGACAGGAAATAACTACAGAACGTCAGAAGGCGGAAGCTGAGCAAGCTAAATTGGCTGAGGAATTATCCGCAGAACGTCAAAAGGTAGAGGATTTGTACAAGCAATTAAACAAGGCAGCTAAAACTGAGGAATAAACAAAGCAAAAGACCAGCTTATTGCTGGTCTTCTTTAGGAGTGATGAAGATGGCTGGTGTTTTTGATTCAGAAATAAATGAGATGCTCCAATCAGCTGAGAAAAAAGCGGATAGAGATAAAATTATAAAAGCCCTCACATCCGGTAGTTTTGAAGAAGCAAATGTTTTATTTAAATATTCAGTGCTAACAGCAGAAGAATATAAAGACATTCAAGATGATTTAAAACGAAGAAAAGATCAGCAGTGATGCTGATCTTCTTCTTCGATAAAGATGAAATCCGGATGATTGCCCGTAACAGCAACCTCAAGCTCTTCCCCTACATTATCAACCTCAATGTAATATAGAAGTGATTTAAAGTCGAATTCAACGATTTTGTAAGTCTGTTCTGCTCTGAAAAGGACAACATCATTCTCGATTACATCCCGTATACACTTAGCGTGAGTATATTTTTTCATAGACATCTACTCTTTCCCTGGCCAATATTAAAAGCAAAACAACAACGGAAGCATCTCTTTCATATGCTCGCGCGCAATCCCTACTTTGTCAGATTGCTTTAACACCGCTTTTTGCATTTCCGCCATTTTTTTCAACGGAGGAATCATTGCCATTTGATATTGCGGGCGTTCCTTTTCGTCTAGTGCTAACCATTCTGATAACGACATCTTTTCCCCTTTACAAACATACGCAATGTCTGATATACACATAATCAACATCTGGTCACTTTGATTAAATGAATCGATATGGAACAATAAGTGAGGCACTCTCTCAAAAAGCTCGCTCACATATTTTCGAATTTCAGGGATTTCAAATACCATACGCTTATCGTCATCATAACCATCGAATGAGATAGTTAGGCTCCTGAATCCCAGTTTCCCTTGTTCGTCTGATATTTCAATAAGTCTGAGGATATCTGTAAAATCTAATTTATCCACTTCTCGTTTATTAATCGAAAGATGTGTAACATCGTCTTCAAAACTAATGATCATTCTCTCATTCTCCTTTAAACACTCTTAATCATCTGCGGTGGCTGTATCACCTTTAATATGCCCTATCAGTCTATCAGTCACCGATTGATACTACCTGTCTTGACCTAACTAATCACTTAGTATCCAAACAGGACTTTCTTCGTCATCTGCAATGATGCTGATCTTTTGTTCTCTTTATATTCTTTGTTTCCGTCTTTTCTCGATAAACCTTTAATTCTTCCTCAGACATCTTATATTTTGTAACCTTGCTGGGATTCCATCTTTCATCACCTTTAAACCAATTGCGATAATTTTTATGACTTCTTGTAGAAGCGAAACCTCGTCCCATTGACTTTTGTTCCCCCCTTATTAATCCAGCTATCAAAGTGTACCGTGCACTTCAATATCCGTATAAAATTTTCTTCGTCAATGCTACGCCTATATTCACGATATTCTTTTCTTTATCTACGACATCATTATGTAGCAATGCGTCTTCTTGCCATATTTCGACCTTCCTGCCCTCAACATACAGGAAGCCAGCGCCTTGCCTCTCGATTCGTTCCTTGTATTCGTCTCTTGCGAATATGTCTAGTTCTACATCAGATGCAAAATAGAATTTATCGCAATACTTTATGTAGTCTCCCCACTTTTTATCTTGTTTGAAGTCGTTTTTAGACACTTTAACTTCTACAATGACGATTTCACCTATTTCATTTACTGCGATGACATCGGCTCGCCTGTTATCTGGGAGAACAAATTCAAAACATACCCTTGTGTATCCTCTAGAGAAAAGCCAACGTCCTATTTTAGCTTGTACCCTGGCGTGTTGAGCTATTTCGCGTGCGGATAACTGATTTGAGGCTTCCGCAGCTTCCATAAACGAAGCGACTTTCTCTTTTCTCAGCTTTCTTATACGCCGTTCAGCCTTTTTGATTTCCTTTTCGGTTTTCGAGACTTCTTCCTCAAGCGTTTTGATTTCATCCATTATATTGTTGTTGACCAAGGACGTGTTGTTGCGATTGGAGTAATACGGGTCATCATTTACCCAATACCGACCTTTCGAACGTTTATCCTCCGTTTCAAAATCCCAACGGACATTCCATCCTTTTTTCAACCGCTTTTCTACTTCTGAAGCAAACCTTTCAAGGTCAGTAATCACATTAACATAATCCCATTTGTCGTAGAATAGACACCCAACCTCATTTTGCAGTTTCTTTTTAAATAATGAATCAATGCGTTTGATAAGGACAAATCTCTTTCCGTTTTTCAACGATTCCTTATGAATGCCCACTTCGTTATTAATACCTACGTGTTCGAGAAGAAAATCCCGCACCTCTTCCGAATATACATTGAACTCTTCTACCGAGCTTTCTAACGTGGCCTTTAATTTATTTACTCTATCGATTCGTGCTTGAGCAGCTTGCTTTTCCCTCTCAATCATTTCGATTTCACGGGAAGTGCTCTCCTGAACTTCTCGCACACGCTCTCTTTTAAATTCCAATGAAGAGATTAGCTTTTTAAGCAATTCGCGCGAAGTATTAACGTCCACGGATGATAGGATCTCTTCTAACCCTTCATAATCTTTTCTTTTAAATAGCTCATTTAACCATAACGCTTTAATGCCAAGGCTTTTTATCTTTTGGTAAGAATCAACCGTCAAATTTTCTTGTGCAGCTGTATGTACGTTTGCTAAACGCGAGAGACGCTTTGCCTGGTCTAAAGATATTGGATATTCTCCAGGAATATCTTTCACCTTGATGTCTTTCGCTTTCAATCTTTCAAGGATGCGGAGACTAAGCTCATCTGTACCGGTTATCATTGTGTTCCTCCCCTTAAAATCAAAAAAATCAATCACACAAAGCCCAGGAACCACATTTCTCGCACTCTAAAATCTTCAATTGCCTAAAATCATATGTCTCCCAATCTTCTTTTGGAACATCAGTCATTGTTTCATCCAACTTCACTTCACACACATATACATCTTCATAGCATTCACAATAAACTGCAGGATCCCCTCCTGGAATAACTGCTAACACATCAAGCTTATCTGAATTAACATTCTCTATTACCCACTTAACCTCGTGTTCTGTAGGTTCTGCAGTAGTAGCAGCATAAACATTAACCAATTTATCTTTATCCACTTCATACCACCCTCTCTATTTTCTTAAATCGAAGTGTACCGTACACTTTTCGTTAATTTCTCAAATCCTTTTCAATTGTATTGAAATCCTTGAAGGACTTACGTTAAAATTAAGTAACATAATTAATACCTAAATTTTTTAGGTGTGAGTTGTAAGGGCGGTCTTGAAAAGGCTGCCCTTTTCCGTTCTCAACCTTATTTTCTACGAGGTAGATTGCCACGAGCTTTTTGTGAACGTTGCTCAACAATCTTTTGTTCCTCTTCAGTCAACTGTTTCTCATCAGGTTGTTCAATCGTAGCAGCTTGCTCACTCTCTGCAACATTTGATGGTGTAACAACAACCGGTGCTGAGTTTACTAAATTCGTAACCGATGTAATCGCATCTATCATCTTTTCAAACTGGCTGTCTGACAGGACTACTTTTCCTTCTAGATCTGCTACAGTTGATTCGGTAGCACCTACCCCATTTTCTTTTTCTATCAACAAATGAAGAGCTGACTTTAAAGTATCCGTAATCCGCTTTCCTTCGAGATATTTCATCAGCTTAGCATCATCTTCGATTTTAGAATTAAGAGTCAGTGTGTAAACTTTTTTCTCTGTTTGAGTCGCCATTTCCTCTCCCCCTTTTCCTCGGATGTAATTGGAACAAGAGCCCGTTCAGGGCTCTCATTTATTAATCTCTAAAGATCTGATAACAAGCTTCTAGGTAGCCAATCGAATTACGTGATTGAGGGTTTTCCAAGAACTTGTAACGTTTTTTATGTTTTGGATTCTCTTTGTGCATATCATCGATGGCCTTATCTAAGTAAGGGCGCATTGCCAAGGAGCCTCCGCCACAGAACCTGATGGAATGTAAGATTTTATTAGCAAACTCACCTTTTTTCAATTCACTCAAAATGTCTTTTGCGTATTGAGATAAAAGTTGGTCACGTTCATTAGTAACATCCGCTGTTTCATCTTCAATATCTATTTTCCCACTGGAACGAAGTTGTTCTTCTAGTAAGAGTGGTTGGAAGCCGATTAAAGCCCGATTTTGCTTTTGAGCTACTTTGATAAGTTTTGTCCAAATATCTTCCATTCCAGGTATTTCATAACCTGATTGCACAGAATAATCATTGATCAAACGATAATCGCAGGTTTTGTGACCCAAGTCCACATACATTGTATTGAACTCAGTCCCTTCGATTGAAGGAGTAGTTTCAAGGATATATTCAGCATTCTCTTCTCCATCCTTGTAGACCTCGCTGTAAAAACAAGCCTCGCCTTGTGCGATCACTTCCAATCCCTTAATCCTGAAAGTCTGGTCGTTTACCATATGCGTTTTTTCGTAGAATTTAGAGATTTCTTCTCGTAATTGCTCATCCTCTGCGTGCTCCGTCGGTAAACCTGTGACAACGTAAGTATTGCAGGAACTAAAATCTTCTACAGTTCGTAATTGTTTGTAAATGCTAATAAGGAAAGCATCTCTAAAATTATCAGTAAAATATTTATTTTTGTCAGTCGAATTAAGTGTTATATAGTCTTTCCCTAGAGGCTTCTTACCCACCTTAAAGTATCTGCCATTAACCTTGAAAACTTCGTCTTTGTTCACGGTTACAGACAAGGCTTTTTTGTTATAGTCGCTTTCTTCTACTTCATAAAGCGTATTTAAGTATGTATCAACTTCTCCTCTAAAACAGGATTTCACAAATCCGTTTCCACATTCTCCGCCCCAAAACAATTCGTTTACTCTTGACATAATTAAGTTCCTCCTAAATTTTAAGTATGAGTTTTTTCCGGCAAGGCTTGTCCCTTGCATATATGTATTTCTAGTTCTTTCTACAAAACCCTTCTA
>OGON01001168.1_pt1 | contig 18752 bp, 10 predicted proteins | sample 1552671 | NCBI WGS metagenome assembly OGON01 (sample SAMEA2580136, study PRJEB22360) | human gut metagenome | biome: human gut; feature: human-associated habitat; material: faeces | place: Denmark | collected 2008/2010 | reverse complement strand
CCGCCAGTACCTACCCCTGCTACAAAGATATCGACTTTCCCCTCGGTATCTCTCCATATTTCCAAACCGGTAGTTCGTAAATGCATAGCAGGGTTAGCAGGATTCTCGAACTGTTGTAGGATGACAGCTCCCGGAGTTACAGCTTTTAATTCTTCCGCTTTGGCAATTGCCCCTTTCATGCCATCCGCACCAGGAGTCAGCACTAATTCCGCTCCCAAGGCTTTCAAAAGATTACGTCGCTCAATACTCATTGTATCAGGCATCGTCAGAATCAGTTTATAGCCTTTAGCTGCCGAAACAAAAGCCAACCCCACGCCGGTATTCCCGCTGGTCGGTTCAATGATAGTTGCTCCGGGATGCAAAATTCCTTTCGTTTCTGCATCCTCAATCATAGCCAATGCAATACGGTCCTTAACACTTCCCGCAGGATTAAAAGATTCAATCTTTACAATCAGACGAGCTTTCAAATCATTACTCCTGTTATAATTGCTAAGTTCCAACAACGGAGTATTACCTACCAAATCCGTCAATTTCCTTGCAATCTTTTCCATATATCTGTTTTTAATTTCCTTTGTTTTTAAGATATTACAAAGATAGTGCAGTTTTTGTTGACAGGAAATACCATATATGTGGTAAATTTATACCATCATTATCCGGTAACCTACCATTCATCAGGAACTATTCCAGAAAATCAGCCCGCATGGGACTGAATGTGTCTATCAATACTCCCGCTTCCAGACAGACGCATCCATGCGGTTCGTCGGGTGCTACATAGTAGCCATCGCCGGTCGACAGTATCTCTTTCCGGTCGCCGATGGTCAGTTCAAACTTTCCACTTGCCACGTAGGTAGCCTGACTGTGGTAATGTTCATGCAACGTACCGACCGCTCCTTTCTCAAATTCTACCTTGACCATCATCAACTGTCCGTCGTATCCCATTATCTGACGACGGATTCCCGGAGCGGGGTGCTCCCATTTCAACTCTTTCTCAAACTGAAAAACTTCACTACGCGTTTTCATATTCTCTTTCCTATTTAAATAACTGAAAACAAAGATAGCTTTTGATTTCCGTCTACCAAATGGATTCTACGGAAAAGACTTGCAGGTCTTTCACTTCGATACGGTTTCCCCAGAAGTGGAGTCCTTCTCTGTTGTTAGTGTCAGGGCGGCGTTCCATGGAATAAGAATACAGTCCGCCGTCGATAAATACTTCGATAGAGGTGCGGTCAATGTAAATATCGGCACTCAACTCCATGCTGGTCGGGTCTTGGGGAGAGTAGAAACGGCCGTTCAGGGTATTGGAGTTCATGTCGTAGCCGATCATGCGCTGGCCGAAAAGGTTGAATCCGGCATCCGTGGCATGAGAGAGTTTGATCGTTGTCTTAATGCGGAGACAGTCGGCATCATAAAACTCTTTCAGATGGCGGTTGGCCTCATCCGAAGAAAGAGATTTCCAGGAACGAAGAGGCTTACACAAGGATTCGACCTCCTTTACGGGAACGTTGACAAGGCGGATGCCGTCTTTGGTGGTACGCAAAGTCAGTTCGGTGGGGAGCATCATCATTCCGTTGAAAGGCATACCGGGGTGGGAGATTCTTCCCCAGCCTATCTGGATACGTCTGCCGTCACTTGCCGGAATATTGGTAAAGGTCTGGGCTGCATAGATACTTCCGGTGGTATAGCAGTATTTTCCGGCTTCGGGAGTAAATACCTTGCCGTCGAAAGAGCCTAGCATATACGTACCGGTGGCACCGTACATCACCCACTTCGTATGGTTCTTGTCACCGTCAACCGGCAGTTCAAACAATTCGGGACATTCCCAAAAGCCTGTAACATGGCTCTCGTATTTCCAGTCTTTGAGATTGGAAGAGGTATAAATGGAGTGTCCGTCGCGCTCGTTCAGTACCAGTACCCAATGTTTGGAGGGCGCATACCAGAACACTTTCGGGTCGCGTGTGTCCTGAGAGTTCCATTTCTCCTTGGAGTTGATCACCGGATTCTTGTCGTACTTCGTGAAGGTACGTCCTTTGTCAAGGCTATAGGCTATCCCCTGCACTTGTCTGTCACTGCTGGCGGCAGTGAAGGCGGCAACCATGGCTGGAGTCTTGCCTTTATTGAATCCGGCGGTATTATCATAGTCGATGACTGCCGAACCGGAGAACATCGTTCCTAAATGGTCGGGATACAGAGCGTCCGGTAATTCTGTCCAGTGTATCAAGTCCTTGCTGACCGCATGGCCCCAGTGCATATTCTCCCAGTCTCTTTCGAAAGGATTGTGCTGGTAGAACAGGTGGTATTCGCCCTCATAATAGATTAATCCGTTAGGGTCATTGATCCAGCCTCTCCGGGTAGTGAAGTGGAATTGCGGACGGTTCTTTTCCTTATACAGTTCAGCTTGTCCTTCGATTTCGTCGGACTGGTATATTTTACTCAATCCCTTCTCATTGCCGTCGTAGGTTATCTTGATCGTCTTTCCTTTGAAAGCCGACACATCTTTAAACACCCAGTATTCCGCTTCATCCGGCGCCAGACGGATAACGACGGATAAATCCGGCTTGCCGTTTACTTCAAAAGTCATCCTTCCTCTGTTCTCTTTATGGGAGATGGGGAAGTTCAGATATTGCTTGGTTATTTTAAAAGATACTTCTCCGGCTATCGCTGCCAAACAGGAGAAGGATAAAACAAAAAGAGTAAGTACAGTTCTGCTTAATGTCTTCATAGCTATTTTATTTATTAGTTTGTAAAATCGGAGTAAATGTAGCCAATACGACCGATTTCTGATATAATAAATGATTCACAGACTATGAGAAACGTTACATTTCACAGATATTTTCCTTAAATGACCTGTATTTTTCATCACTTGGCCATTTCTCTCTATTCTTTATCCCACGTTATTATTCAGCAGCTCTTTCGTCTTATCCGCAAGAAATAAAGGAATATTAATCAGATTGCCGTCTTGTTTCAAATTCAGCATCGAATATCGAATCCGGCAAGCAGGTTGATAAAGTTTCTCGTACTGAATCAGACTTTTACCTGTTATATTCTGGTCTGCTTTCACTTCTACCGGATAAATATGATTACCATGCTGAAGTAAAAAATCCACTTCTGCTTTATTACCGGAAGTCCAGTAACGGAACGAAGCCTGAAGTTGTGCTGTAAGACTTTGCAATACATAATTCTCTGCCAATGCCCCTTTATATTCCGTATATCCGGGAGTGGACAATAACAAAACACTTGCATCCAGTTCGGACAATTGCCTCAACAACCCTATGTCTAATGCATAGAGCTTAAAAGTGCTCAAATCATCGTAGGCTTTCAGTGGCAGCCTAGGCGACTTGCTCAAAACTACTTTGTTGACAAGACCAGCTTGTTCCAACCATAAAATAGCATCTTCGTATTCACGCGCACGTGCTCCGGGACGAACCAGTTGATAAACAAACTTACGATTTTCTTTCGCCAATTGAGAGGGCAGAGAGTTCCATACATAATTGATACGGGGCGCCAACGTAGGTGTAGTATGTTTCACAAAATCCAGAGCATAGTCATTCAATATATCCCGAAGCGATGAATCCACTTTTTGCATATCATTAAAGTCAACCATCAAAGAAGCAGGTTCGGGCATACCGCCACAAATAGAATAGGCAATGAAGGCTTCCCGCAGTTTGTCGAAGAAGATTTGGGGAAGAGGCGCTATTTCTTTGACAGAGCACATATATTGATACATCGCCGGATCTTTCGTATTCAGAAACTCCGTAAAAGTCAGCGGATACATAGACAGATGATTTACTTTTCCAACCGGAAAGGAATTGCCTATGTGATTCAGGTAAATTCCAAGTAAAGAACCAGCGCAAGCCACTGCATATTCGGGTGCTTCTTCGCAGAAATATTTCAAAGAGTTCAGCGCTTCATTGCACTCCTGAATCTCATCCAATATCAGCAAAGTAGTCTGAGGATTAATTTTTCGTCCATGCAAAAAGGACAATTGCTGTATAATGCGTTCGGGGTCTTTAGTCGTTTTAAAGATATCGCAAAGTCCGCTTTCATCTTTATCCAGACTAAAATAGGCAACATCTTCAAAGTATTTCTGACCGAAATACTTCAAAGCCCACGTCTTACCCACTTGTCTCGCCCCATGAATAACCAAAGGCTTCCTGTTTACATCCGTTTTCCAAGCCGCTAACAGCTGAATAATTCCTCTTTCAAACATACCGAGTCACATTTTTGATATCTGAAATGTGAGAACTTACACATTTTTGATATGAGTTTCGTGCAAATATACACATTATCCATATCAAATGAAAGGATATCACAGGTCTATTACTTGAACCTCTTCACATAATTAACGATCAGATAGCAGGCAGGACCGAGTACCTGTCCGTGGTCAAATCCTTGCAGTTCATATAAAGAGACTTTCCGATTGCCGATATTCTTCAATACCGATGCCAGCAGTGCATTCTCTTCGTACCGGTCAGCCATTTCCAGATTCTTATCCCCCGTAATCAGCACAACAGGGGCGGTATCCTTGCGGGCCTTGTTTACCGGAGCAAATTCGTCAATGATGGGGATTCCGTTGGGCAGGCCACGTTCTTTGCGGATGGTAAAATGAGTGACAGTCTGTCCGCTGACCGGAAGATAGGCAGCTACACTATCCGCATCGGCTCCATATGCAGCCATGTATTTCTTATCCATTGCCAGAATCAACGTAAGGTAACCTCCTGCCGAATGACCGGAAACAAAGATACGATCCTTGCGACCGCCATACTTTTCGATATTCCGGAATGTCCATGCCACGGCTTCGGCGGCATCTTCTATATAAGCCGGATTCTTTGCTTTCGGACTCAAACGATAATTAACCGCCACTACTGCAAAGCCTTGATCCGTCAGTTCCCTGGGAACAAATTTACTTCCTCCTTCCATACCACCGCCATGAAACCATACAATGGTGGAAAAATCTTTTTTATTCTCGGGATAATAAACATCCAATTTACAACGTTCCAGACGATAAGCATCTGTTTCGGAGCCGGAAATGTAAGGTACATCCTTGTCGGTACGATACGTATCCTGTGCCTGAACGAGGCAGGCACAAAGCAAAAAGAGAAGGAGAAAACAATTCTTTTTCATGGTTTTATTCTTTTTCATTCTTAAACAAGGACAAATATAAAACCTTATTTTTAGAATCACGGTCAAAAAAAGAAGATATTAATATCTCCCGTCACAAACATTAATATATGTCGTGACAGGTCACTTTATCTGACTTCTCAGGTATTAATACTTGATACCGCATCTGTTTTATTCCTATATTTGCAATATTCTTTTATTGCATTTTAGTGGAAAATCGCATTTCAGAAGTCTATTTTAATATAACCATGATAAAATAAACTATAATGAGAAAACTATTACTCAACCTTTTTCTATCCACAGTAGGTCTCCTGTTTGCCGGGCAAGCATCCGCTCAAGAAGAAATTGCTCCGGGAATCATCAAGCTGCAAGCGGGAGAAATTGACACTTTTACCCCTTATTCCTTATTCGGCGGGAAACCTGCCGTAGAAGCAATGAAACAACTTCCGGCTGCAAAGCCGCCCTTCAGCCCCGACGAAGTGCAAATAAAGATAACCGACCGTGGCTGTCTGATCGAAGTCCCTCTGGAGGACAACGAACAAATATACGGTTTCGGACTTCAATTCGAAACTTTCGGTCAGCGTGGCCTGCGCAAGCGCCCGATAGTAAACGACAATCCGCTGAACGGACTCGGATATACACATGCTCCGCAGACATTCTACGTCTCTACCAAAGGGTACGGTATTCTGGTCAACACGGCACGGTATACCACTTTCCTATGCGGCTCCAATCAGAAAACCGAGCATAGTCGTCAACTGCAAGCGGAAGAAAGAAAACACATTGCTACCACCACAGAAGACTTGTATAAGAACAGAAGCAACGGAAATAAAGTCCATATCGACGTACCCGGCGCCAAAGGCATTGAGGTATTTATCATCACCGGACCGGAAGTGCTGGATGTAGTCAAGAGATACAACCTCCTCTCCGGCGGCGGATGTCTTCCTCCGATGTGGGGACTCGGATTCAAATACCGTGTCAAAGGAGATGCGACGCAAGACTCCGTCATGCGTTTTGCCAACTATTTCCGCGAGAAACAGATTCCGTGCGACGTACTGGGACTCGAACCGGGATGGCAGACGGCCACTTACTCCTGTTCTTATCGCTGGAGCGACGACCGTTTCCCAAGGCACAAAGAAATGCTGGACCAGTTGCAGCAGAAAGGATACAAAGTAAACCTGTGGGAACACGCGTATGTTCATCCTTCTTCCCCCATCCGGAAGGCGCTGGAGCCCTACTCAGGCGATTTCCTTGTATGGAACGGACTGGTACCGGACTTCATCCAGCCGGAAGCACACAAAATATTTACCGATTACCACCGCACACTGATAGAAGAAGGCATCTCCGGCTTCAAACTGGACGAATGTGACAACTCGAACATATCTTTTGCTTCCGCCACATGGTGCTTCCCGGATATGGCACAGTTCCCTTCGGGCATCGACGGAGAAAAGATGCACCAGGTATTCGGTTCCCTCTATGTGAATGCGATGGACAGTATCTATCGTGAAAAGAATACCCGCACCTATCAGGATTACCGGTCGTCCGGTATGTTCATGTCTTCACGCAACGCCGTACTTTATAGTGATACATACGATCCCAAAGAGTACATTCAGGCACTTTGCAACTCGGCATTCGGAGGACTGTTGTGGTGTCCCGAAGTGCGTGAGGCACATTCTGCCGAAGATTTCTTCCATCGTCTGCAAACGGTGATTCTTTCTCCGCAGGCTATGGTCAATGCATGGTATCTGCAATACGCTCCGTGGCTGCAATTCGACCGTGGAAAGAACGAACGTGGCGAGTTCCTGCCGGAAGCAAAGAGGTATGAAGAATATGCCCGTACACTGATTAATCTGCGTATGCAGCTGATTCCTTATCTGTACAGTGCTTTTTATACATATTATAAAGAAGGTGTACCTCCTTTCCGTCCGTTATTGATGGATTATCCCAAAGATGAACGTTTGCGCACTATCAGTGACCAGTATATGATGGGAGACGGATTGATGGCTGCCCCTTTATACCAGAACAAGAAAACGAGAACGGTCTACTTCCCCGAAGGAACATGGTACAACTTCAATACCAATGAGAAATATGAAGGCAACCGTGAATATGAGATTACGACGGAATTAGATCAGTTGCCACTCTACGTCCGCCAGGGAACGTTATTGCCATTGGCCGCACCTGTCCCCTATGTAGATGCTCAAACCGTATTCGATCTGCATTGCAAAGTATACGGCGCTCCTTCGGCAACGTTCCTCCTTCTCGAAGATGACGGTATAAGTTACGATTTCCAAAAAGGACAATTCAACGAAGTAACGCTGGAAGCTGCAAAAGGAAAGGTAAAACTTAAAAGAACAAAAGAATACAAGCAGAAAAGATATCAACTGACAGATTACGAGTTCATCAATTGATTTCTTAATTAGTTTCACTGCTTGAAACTAGAGTTTCATCAGTGAGAAACTGTAGTTCCAAAGGCTTGAAACCAAAAGTTCCAAGCGTATGAAACTATAGTTTCAAGTAATGGGAACCAAAGTTTCAAGCAATGGGAACTGTAGTTTCATACCTTAAAACAAACTCGGCTTATTAATAGCTGAAATGAATGACAGCGTGACGGCAAATCTTTCCGTCACGCTGCTGTCACAGGTTGCTGTCACGGTCTTATGATTTAATTATCAGACTATTGTCACAGGTTTAGTGACAGATGACAGCAATTCTTCAAATTTATATCTTTATGTAGGCGTTGAGTTCAAGTCATAAACGCAGGGAAATCCGACTTTCTTCCCCTCGGTCCGGCATACGAAGGCTGCAAATACCGGTCGCCTTATCCCAACTCCACACCATACTTTCAGTGTCATCGTCCGGATTCTCTTCCAGACGTTCCGGCTTCACCTTCTTTACTTTCTTGCCTTGCACGGTAACTCCTTTGGGAGCCGTCTTCAGATACATACGGAAAATAAAGTTTCGGGGAGCGGGCACTGCATACCCTTTTCCTTCACGGGCACCAACCGAAAGAAGATAACCACCCTCCTCCGTCCGGAAGCGAACGGGAGTTTTGGCAAACTCATCCCGTTGATAGCCGAGGTCTTCTCCCTCATCTTCGTACAAAGTGAACGAGGCCTCCTCTCCTTTTGGTGCCGGAAATACTTCAAAGATCAGCGGATAGACCGGTTTCTCATGCGTGTAGTTCATCACCGGCATGGTGGGGATGATGGAACCCTGCTTTACAAACATCGGGATGCACGACAAGGGAGCTTCCACGGTAGTCCACTGTTCTCCGGTATAGACTGTTTGTTTATTGTTGTAGTCAATCCAAGTGCCTTCGGGCAGATAGACATTCTTCGTACGTGCCCCCTTCTTCACCACCGGAGCTACCAGCAGCTCTTGTCCGAACAAGAACTGCCCATCGGTAGAGAACGTTTCCATATCCGCCGGATATTCCAAAAAGAGAGGACGCATGATGGGCAATCCCGTATCATGAGCTTCGCGGGCATACGTATAGATATAAGGCAATAAACGATATTTCAGTTCGATGGCCTCCTTCGCGTTCTTTTCCGCTTCCGGACCGAAGAGCCACGGTTCTACCGGATTATCCCCCTCATGATGAATACGGCTCAAAGGATTGAATGCACCGAACTGTATCCATCGGGTATAAAGTTCCGCCATGGATGGATAGTCTTCGATGTCTCCGCAATACCCCGTAATGTCACAGGTAGTAAACGGAATCACTCCCAGCCCTGCGGAAAGAATCACCGGAATCTGATTAGCCAGTTGCCCCCAGCCCTGCAATACATCGTCTCCATTTCCGCAATCTCCCGTCCAACCGAACGTATAACGCTGCAATCCCGCATAAGCGGCACGGGTCATCTGAAAGACGCGACGGTTCGGATTCCGTTTCTCGAACTGCTCTTTGACCACTTTATCCCAAGTCAGTCCGTAGACATTATGGATTTCGTCGTGCATACCCAGGTGATGTTTCATCACAAGGCGTTCGGTCTGCTCTTCGTTGCTCCATGCGGGTTCTCCCATATCCGTCCAGAAGCCGGAGATGCCATCGTCAATGGGTTTCTGCTGATAGGTTCCCCACCAGTCGGCTACGGCAGGTAAGGTAAAATCCACTACCCCACAATTTCCGCCCCAAGGCCACGGCATGTCATAACTCTTCCCGTTCGTGCTGTCCTTGACAAAATATCCCAGACGGTCCGCTTCCTCCCATTGCTTCTTGTTGGCTTGCGAGATGACCGGGTCTTGCGATACGACTACCTTGAATCCCATTTCTTTCAGATCGGCAAGCATCTTTTTCGGATGCCCGTAGTTGCCCTTCCGCCATTCGAAGTCCTGTAGATGTTCCGTCCAGCCGATGTCCTGATAGATAATATCACAGGGGATGCCGCGTGTCCGGTAGCCTTCGGCTATTTCGCGGCTCAGTTTCTCGCTTGTCAGCAGGCCACGGCATTGCGCAAAGCCCAATGCCCATTTCGGAGGCATGATAGGTTTGCCCGTCAGTCCTACATACTGACTCAGGATTTCCTTATAGTCCTTGCCGAAGATGAAGTAGTAAATCATCTCCCCGTCCGGCGCCTCGAAGCTGTAATAATCACGGCTTTCCGTTCCGAACTTAAATTCTGTCTTATACGTATTATCAAGGAAAATACCATACCGGTAACTGCTCATAAAGAAAGGGATGCTCTTGTAAAGAGGGTCTTCCACCACACTGTAACAAGGTTTATCGCTGTTCCACATCTTGTAAGATTCTCCTCTGCGGTCCATCTTGCCGGTCTTCTCCCCAAGCCCGAAGAAATGCTCGTCACGGCGAAGCGTTTTATATTCCACCTTCTTCGTACCTTCGCTTACGTGTCCTTTATCGGCATAGTCACTGAAGAGGAGTTTCTGATATTTGTCGAATATCTGGATGCTCATCGGCGACTTGTTCACCCGTATGCGCAGCTTCGAGGTAAATATCTCATAGCAGGCGGCCTGTTCGTCCACATGAACCGTTCCCACATCTTCCAGTTCTTCATTGATCACGGCAAAGGAAGCGTTTCTCCGTTGCAGCTTCCCGTCCGGCGAGAACCAGATTCTTACCACGGAAGGGCTGCAAAGTTGCAGTTGCAGCGCGGCACTGTCCGCCAGGTGAAAAATCACCTGACGTCCCTGCTGCGTAAAAGAGGTACATATACTTTTTGCGTTTTCTGCCCAGACCAACGCCGGAAACATCAGACACAACATCCACACCCCAAACTTATATCTAATCTTCATACCTATCGTTTTTAGTTATTCCGTTGCAACTGCCTTATTCAGCTACAATCATTGTCCAGTATTTCAAGGCAGGCAGTGTGAAGGAGACTACCCCGTTCTCCTGCGTAAATGCCAGTTCCTGCAAGGCTCCTCCGTGTACATCCGGTGATGCCACCCACAATTTATTCACTTTGGCGGGCAGGTTCATCTGCAAGGTCGCTTTCGTGATCAGGGCAGGTTCGGGCATGGTGCCGTCCACGTCCCGCCAGCTAAGGCTGTTCGCCTGCGAGAAGTTAAGCAGATGCACTACTTGCTTGCCGTCTACCTGCTTGGCGTAAGTAGTGACCGACCCCAACTTTGGAGGCCATACGTTGAGTTTCATTTCTCCGTTGGTACAGTTCATAGCGATGCTGTTCTCCGTTCCGCCATCGCGGAGCAGGTTCTGATAAGACGTGAGGAAGTCGTAGTAGTGAACCATTGCCGTTTTCAGTTCCTCGCTCATCGTCAGGTTGTCGTTCGGGAAATATTCTTTGCACAGCATATGGTCACCACCCAGTTCGAGATGCGAGCCACCCAAAGCGAACATCACCGCATCCGTCAGCAGGATGCCCGCTGTATTGAACTCTCCCCGATGATCCGCCTTATTATAGTTCATATAGGCAGCGAAAACCGTATTCAGCTGATTATTGCCATACACTCCGTTTTCATACAGGACGGCTTTCAGATGGGTAAAGTCCGCCTCATCCGCCCACATCTCATTATAGAAGAAATCTACTTTACCGGTTTCTCCGATCTGACGGGCACCGTAGCGGCTTACGGCATTCATCACCAGACTCTTGTCGGGATGCGCCTGCTTCATGGCTTCGATAAAAGAAGCATATCCTTCGCGGAGGTTGACCGGTGTACCGTTGTAGTTGTAAAGCGTTCCCCGCTTGCCCAACTGGTCGATCTGATAGCCGTCGAAGGCGAAGTTCGCATACACGTCGTCATTCCGTTCCGCCATATATTGCTGCCATTCCTTGTCGGAAGGATCTACCAGATAGATATTGCTCTTCCATCCGCTTGGCAGGTCGTGACTGTCTTTCGTGGTATGCGAAGCGTCCTTAAACAGATACCATTCTTCTTTCACCCCGTCGGAAGCCGCATCCTTCAATGCCCCGAAACAAAGATTATAGAACATGGACTTCATTCCAAAATGTTGTTGTGCCTTGATATAATTCTTCACAGAGCTTGTATGGACAGGGCGGTTCGCAATGTCGAGATATTCCTCGTCCAACTGCGTGCGTGTGCCGCCCAGCGGCCAATGATGTTTATTGTGCCAGTCCTGAAACTGTACCCAGTTGATGTGATGGCGGTTCAGATAGGCCATCTCTTCCAGTGTTTTCTCTTCTGTCTTGACTCCGTCGAAATCTGCCACGAAGCCATATCGGGGGAAACGTGCCGGATGGCTGGATACATCTACCGCAATCGTACCGACGATGACATCCGTACCGTTTTCCTGCCGGTAAAGTTCTGCCATGTATCCTTTGAAATCGGTGGAAGGAGCCTTCCATGTCCAGTTCGTACCGCTGACCGGTTCTTCTCCGACTATTTCTCCCAAAAGGCGATAGCGTACCTTTGTTCCGGCAGGCAAGGCATCGGCGGCAGTGAAAGTCACTGTCTCGTTCGGTTTATAAAAAGCCTTGTCAGTTGTCAGTTCCACGCATAAGTCCGATGTCACCGGAGTTACTTCGGTCACACTGCCCGACGCTCCTCCGTTCTGTGGGTTCGATTCATGATCGTCGCTGCAAGACAGACACAGGAAGGCAGCCACCAAATATATTATCTTCTTCATCTTGAATACTTGTTTATTGTTTTACAATTGAAATCGTTTCTTTCAACTGGTCAATCGTAATCCGATACGAGCCAGCTTCCTGAATATTCCATTTATTGTCCAGACTGCCGAGGTCTGTATCCGGATACATATTCTTCAGTTCCGCATCCGTTTTACTGGTAAATAAGGCTGTCTCCACTTCACCGGTCGGTGCCTTTCCGCTCTTGTCCGCCATCAGCCAGTCTCCGTTCCAGTCGGACTGCTTGTCGCAGGAGATCTTCATCTCCCCTGTATTCAGTGTACCGCTCCAGGTAAAGATGTAAGGGCTGTCGGCACTTTTAGCCATCGGGGTGGCGTTGTCGATGCTCCATCCGTTCGGAGTGGCATCGCCTACCAGATACAGTCCTTCGTAGGGGGTAAACGGACGCATCAGCATCTTTTCCTTTCCCTTGGCTGTGAGGAACAGCACTTTATAGGCCTTGCCGCATTCGCTTTCCTTCATTTGCCATTTATTGTCTTCACCTCCCAGTACAACTGAAGTGGAAGTATACGGAGCGTTCCCTTCGGTGGGATGGAAGAAAGCATCCGACTGACCGAAGTCCGTCACGGAAGTAAACTTAAAATCACCGTCCGCCTTCCACGGAATCACGGCACCATAATGGAACAGATTCATCTGAACGGCATCTTTAGACAGTGCCTCGAATCCCCAGCCATTATCGCCGGTAAAGGAGCCGACAATATAGAATTCTTCAAAGCGCCATCCGATGTTTTCCGTTTCGGTCATGGTCATTGTCAGGTCGAGCAGGTCTACCTTGACTATATAGGTCGCTTCCTTGCTGACTGTAAACGGTTCGTCCGGTTCGTCGCCCGATGTGCGGTAGATAAGCCGTAGTTCTTCTCCGGCAGCGGCATCCCGGTTGTAGGATGGAAGAAATTCTCCCAATGTCGTTATAAACTTGAATACACCGGTATTCAGCTTTCCTGTCCACGTAAACTGTCCGTTGTCCGTGCGCTCCATAGGCGTCGCTTGATCGGCGCTCCATCCGTTAGGGGCAGCTTCTCCGATGAGGTAAAGCGTCGGAGTAACCGGTTGATAAGTAGTCACATCCAGCGCAACTGTGGCACGCTGCTCCTTTTCTTCCATTCCGGCAACAGTAGCGGTAATGCGTGCTTCCAGCGATACTTTTTCGGCATAGCCGACGCCTAGCTGCGTGTTCAGAAACTGATTGAGTTCTTCCGTTTTCTTCGTCCACTGATAAGTTCCCGTTCCTAAATCTACGGAATAGGCACGGGCGAAGTCTGTTCCCGCCTTGGCTATTTCCAGTGTATAAGAGATGCGGTTCCCGCTTCCGTAGTTTGTTCCCGTAGTCCATGAAAGCGTTAACGCTTCCTGAGTGTGATTCTTTTCGTTCAGTACGATCTCCTGCTGATTCACCGTAAGAGTCAGCGTATCATGTCCCTTGTCCGTCTCCATATAGTCCTCGGCGCAGGAAACCATCGCTCCACCGATGAAAAGAGAACACAGTATCTGATATATATATTTCTTCATCATATGATCTGTCTAAATGAATGATTGTAAAAGCAATTAATAACCGGGATTCTGAGTCATCAGATTGTTAGAGTCCATCTCTGTCTGCGGGATGGGCAGCAGCAGGCGTTCCTTCGTCACCTGATTCTTGCCGATAGATTTCAGGAACTCAATCGCATAGTTACCATTATTGATGCGAATCATGTCAAACCAGCGATGTCCCTCAAAAGCAAGTTCCATCCGGCGTTCGTGAATAATCTTTTCCCGCATTGTTTCCTGATTCAAGGTAGTCGGTACATCCGCCAGTCCGGCACGCTGACGGACGATATTCAGAGGTGCGGCAGCCTGATCGGGATGTCCCAGTTCGTTCAGCGCTTCCGCCTTCTTCAACAGGACATCCGCATAACGGTATACCACGAAGTTATTCGGGTTGGTATTATATTCCGGCGAAACGGTCTTCGACACAAGGAACTTCCGGACGTTGTAACCTGTATTCGACCACGAACGTCTGTACTCCATGCCGTCGAAAGCAGGACAGCCTTGATATAACACGGTCACATCTTTGCGCAAATCGCCCGCTTCGTACTCTTTGATAAATTCTTCCGTAGGCAGATTCCATCCGTAAGCGCCTGCCACCATGCCGGAGTTACGGGGTCCCATGAAGGTCGACAGCCAGGAAGACTGGTTATCCCCTCCCCAGAAATCGTATTCCGTACTGCCGGAGTATTGTACTTCGAAAAGGGATTCCGCACCGTTATTGATCGTAGCGTCGAAATTATCGGCATACTTGCACTGAGACAAATCATATCCCATCGCAGTAATCTGGTCGCACAACGTAACAACTTCATTGTAATAATCCCGATGATTGGGCGCCAGCGTCAGGTAAATATCTGCCAGCATAGCCATCGCCGCCTCTTTGCAGGCACGTCCCTTGTCATTTTCTCCGTAACTGCTCTTTGGGGGAAGCATATCCACCGCATTCTTACAGTCCGAAAGAATCTGCGCATATACCTCATCTACCGTATTGCGGGCAATATCCGTCGACTGTCCCGGCTCAAAGGGCTGTAGCCGCAAAGGTACGCCACCATAAAGACGGACGAGGATATAGTAGTAATGAGCACGCAGGAAATATGCCTCACCCATGCAACGGTCTTTTATCTCATCGGAGATGGCAGCCGAAGGCAGATTGGAAAGCACGATATTACAACGTCCGATGCCTACCCACGGAGAACGCCATACGTACAGGGCAAAACCGTTGTCGCTCTGCGCTATAAAGTTAGCCGCCTGAACAGTTTCCAGTCCGTCGGTTCCCCCTCCGGCGCCTACTTCACTGTTACCTGCGATAATATCGAGGCTCCAGATACGCTGATTATACATATTGGATGACTGAAGAGTCTTGTAGCAGGCAGTAGTCAGTGCCACGGCAATCTCGTTCGTTACTTCCGATTCGGGATCGACGCCATATTTGGGATATTTATCCAAGAAATCGTTGCACGATGTCAATGCCAGCACGGCAGACATAAATACCAAAGTTATTATCTTTTTCATATTCTTTCTCCTGATTTAAAAGTTAAAGTTCAAACCCATGCTGAACGTACGTGAGATAGGGTAACGGCTGCTGTCGATACCATTAACGTCAACCTCCGGGTCAAAGCCGGAATATCCGGTGATAGTAATCAAATTGCTACCGGTAGCAAACAGACGGAGTTTCTCAACACCCAGGTTGGTCAGCCACTTCTGCTTGAAGTTATAACCGATAGAAATGTTCTTCATGCGGAAATAAGAGCCATTCTCCAAGAAACGGTCGGCATCACGGGAGTTACGGAAATCACCGTAAATGATACGCGGGGTATTGGAGTTAGGATTTACCTGGTAAGGTTCTTCACCCTTTTCAAAGCGAATATAGTTAGAGTTGTCTGCAAACAGACGTCCTTGCCAGCGGGATACGTTGTATATCTTATTGCCGAACTGACCATTCCACATCATACTGAAATCGAAGTTCTTCCACTCTGCATTGAATACCAATGACATTTGCATCTTGGCCCAGGGACTACCGCAATAATCACGGTCGGCATCAGTAATCTCTCCATCATCATTCAAATCGAGATACTTGACATCTCCCAATTGAGGACGCTTTCCCTCAATCATAATGGGGGTACCCGTAGATGTCACATAATTATCAATCTGCTCTTGTGTCTTGAAGATACCGTCTGTTTTTCTCAAATAAAATTCAGCCAAAGATCTGCCCGGTTTAGTTCTTGCCTGACCAGAATCAATATAATCTCTATTAGTACCATCACGACCCAAGCTCAATACTTCGTTATCCATAGTAGTCACATTCAGCAAAGCACTATACCTAAAGTCCGAAATCTGATCTTTCCAACCAAGTGTAAACTCGAAGCCCTTGTTGCGCAAGCTGGCAGCATTTTTCCATGGAGAACCTCCTTGGTTACCGGTAGAAATGGCAATCGGAGTCTCTGCCAATACATCACTGGTCTTTGAGTTGTAATACTCTGCGCTGACAGTCAAGCGCTGGTTAAGGAAACTGGCATCAAAGCCTACATTCACCGTTTCTTTCGTTTCCCAAACAAGACCTGCATTCACAAGTTTCACCTGAGTAGAACCCGGAACAATAGCACCTCCGAATACAGTTACAATACTCTGATTGATAGTTCCAATATAATCCCAATCGCCAATGGAAGAGTTACCAAGACGGCCCCAGTTACCTCTAATCTTCAAATCATTAATCCAAGGTACATCAAAGAATTCCTCTTTTGAAATTCTCCAGGCACCGGAGAATGATGGGAAATTACCCCAACGATTTTCTTTAGCCAGACGGGAAGTTCCGTCACGACGGAAGGTGGCAGTCAAATAGTATTTATCATCATAAATGTAGTTCGCACGTCCCAAATAAGAAATCATCGCATTTTCACTGATGCTGTTTGTATTCTGCTGGTTGCTCTGTCCGGCATTCAATACGGTCAGGTAATCACCGTTACCCAACATCGGGAAGTTCAGACGGGAAGCCCACAAACCTTCCCACTCATGGTGCTGGTAAGTAGTACCGACTACAGCATCCACATGATGCTTGCCAAAATCCTTATTAAAGTTCAAAGTATGTTCAACCAGCATATTGTAAGTATTGTCACGTGCCTTCTGGCTTTCCGGGTCACGGTGTTCCTGGTTCTGAGTCCAGTTACCTTCTCCACGGAACCATGAATTCTCATAAAAGTAAAGGTCAATACCACCATTGAATTTATAGGAAAGGAATTCGAAAGGCTTGAATTCCAGCCATAAAGAACCATTCAAACGATTCTGACGGAAATGACGATATTCCAAATCTTCACGAGCAATCGGGTTCACACCAAAAGTATTGTATTTGGCAGCATCACCATAGCCATATCCACCCGGATTATTCTCATCATAGATAGGAATGGTAGGCATCATACGCAAAAAGTCATTGTAGGTATTTGTCTGGTTCGGGTCTGTGTTTGTGAGTGAATAAGCCAAGTTTTCACCAAAAGAGAACCAGCCCTTTTTACCTTGTGTATTGACACGGAAGCTATAACGGTCAAAAGTATTTCCATAAGAAACGCCATCATTGTTATAGTAGCCGGCTGATACAAAATAACTACCGGAGTCACCGCCACCGGAGAGTGATACGTTGTAGTCCTGCACCAATGCGGTCTTCAACACTTCATCCTGCCAGTTGGTATCATACTGTGAGTGTTTCTGAGTGCTGTTTACAGTAGCAATGCCATCTTTGATAGCTTCATTATAGGCAATATCATTATACTTGATATATTCTGCCGCATTCATCAAATCAAATTTCGGGCTCCATTCCAATGTTTCCTTTACGCTTACATTCACTTTCATGGGACCTTTCGTACCTTTCTTGGTAGTAACGATAATCACACCATTGGCAGCACGCGAACCGTAGATGGCAGCAGCAGAAGCATCCTTCAGAATCTGGATGGACTCTGCATCCGCAGGATTGAAATCAACACCCGGGTCTGTAATCATACCATCAATAACCCACAACGGAGAGTTATTACTCAAAGAACCGACACCACGAATTTCAATAGAGGCATCTTCGCCTGCCCTACCGCTACTGCGTACGTTAATACCGGTTGCCAAACCCTGCATCTGGCTGACCAGTGTTCCTGCAGCGCTTTTCTTCATTTCCTTGGTATCAACAACGGCAACCGCTCCGGTCAAGTCGGACTTCTTCACAGTCTGATAACCGATGACAACCACTTCTTCCAGTGCTTTCGAATCATCTTTCATCACCACGCGCAAGGCAGTTCCCTTATAGACAACTTCCTGCGTAAGCATACCGATATAAGAGAAAACGAGTGTACTTCCTTTCTTTCCACTCACTGAGAAATTACCGTCAATATCGGTAATGGCACCCGTGGTAGTACCCTTCACCAATACATTCACGCCCACCAAAGGCTCACTATTTGCATCCGTCACCGTTCCCGTTATGGTCACATCTTGTGAATAAGCGGTAGCTGCAAACACAACAAAGAATAAGAATAAGATTTTCTTGATCATTTTTTATAGAATTAGATTTTAAAACTATGCGGAAACTAACGTCCGCTTTTAAATACACCGCAGAAAGTGATTAGTCACTTCTGCCAATCATAGAACATTGATTAGGATTTGTTACGTCATAGGCATAGGGGTCATAGTATTATAAATTGTTGGCTTTCGGATGCAAATATATCCGCATAAAGCTAAAATTAATGCAAATATCGCTTCAATCTATGCAATTATAAATCCAAAAAATGCCCCTGAGATGTCTCTCAGGGGCATTTGATTGGATTGTTATATTTAGCAAGCATTCCATGCTATCATTTCACGAAGTCTTTGGGCAGAATACCAAATTGTTTTTGGAAGCACTTGGTAAAATAGGAAGGAGTATTGAAGCCGGTCATGTAGCAAACCTCATTGATTTTACACTCTCCTTCCTTTAAAAGCTGCGCCGCTTTCTTCAGTCGTTCCAAGCGGATGTAGTCATTGGGAGTCATATCCAATATGCCCTTTATCTTCCGGTTCAAG